>Ga0181568_10004016_pt1 | contig 13167 bp, 24 predicted proteins | sample 101ome_20_FD_133758 | JGI IMG/M metagenome (GOLD analysis project Ga0181568, IMG submission 133758) | Coastal salt marsh microbial communities from the Groves Creek Marsh, Skidaway Island, Georgia - 101404AT metaG (megahit assembly) | ecosystem: Environmental > Aquatic > Marine > Intertidal... | reverse complement strand
TGGACTGTAGTTCCAATGGTCACTAGTTCGATTCTAGTAGAGAGGACCATTCCTCTGTAGCTCAGTTGGTAGAGCGACAGGCTGTTAACCTGTAGGTCATCGGTTCAAACCCGGTCGGAGGAGTTTTTACAATGTGTCATCCATCTTGTAAAAATAACTTACTTAAAAGTACAAAGATAACCGTTAGTAATGATAACACTCGCGAGCTTCATATGCTCTCCAGTTCTCTCTCTAAAGAGACGATTCAGTCATCGTCTATCTGCATTCACTTTGGATGCCCCTCCACCACCCATCGACACAACAAACGAATGGAGTTTCGGTCCGTACTCATGGAAGGCTACAGTTGAAGCTTTAGATAAGGATGGTGTAGTTGATAGAACATTTATCGGCTACAGTCAGAATATGGATATCACAACAAGGACTAAATTTGCGTGTGATAGGCATAAGAAATCTGGTACCACATGTGGAGAACCTCAAATGGTTATGAAGGGTGGTGAATGCGATGAGGTTATTTATATGAAAACAAAGGAAAACGGAAAACTAATTAATCTTACGAACCCATTTCACTAACTTTATCCGGCCCCACATATACAGGAGGTGCTTCAAGTATCTCAATTTCAAGTTTACCCTCTTGTGATTGAGATGGCGTCACATAAGCGATACGACAATCGTTTGCTCTTAAAACTGGGTTTCCTGTTTGAACTGGTACAACAATTGGTTTACATAAAAGAGCGAACATTTATAGTTTTACACTATTTTAATTGGACCCAAATAATACATATTTGAATTAAGTTTCTTGAGTAAATTCTTATTTTCCATGTACGCACCACGCGCGCCTTGTATAAACATACCCGCGTGAGTCATATTGACTGATAGGTATTGTGTACTGTTATGTTCACATATATCACGGCGATGTGAAATATCGGTATCACTATCTATGTAACAATCTATAACGACATCGAGAGGACCCATTTGTGTACACAGAGATTCAATGATGTTATCCGAATTGTGTGGCGTCGATGGACAAAACGTGAATACCCTTCTAGGTTTTTCCATATCTAAAACCATTCGTTCTGGTGATGAATATTTTTGGGATACATGAATAGGCAGTGAAGTGTCACCTTTGTCACCCAGACGCATACACAATTTCGTAGTTATTTCTGCGAGTACCTTGGGTGTTACTATCCCTACCGACATATATAATTTTAAATGTCATATATTTTAAGTTCGTTTACATAATTCGTCCAATCTCTAATACTTATGTCACTTTCTTCACACCAAGGGTATATCTCATCTTCTCCGATGTAGTTCAGAGCTTTAACACCATCATTTACGCAACGGTCACAAATACTCTTATTGTCATCTATTATAAGGCCTATGTTCAAAGCGCGGCAAATATCAGCCTTATGTATTTCGTTAGGGGTAAAACTATTCGTTAAAATGACGTCATCAAACACACCTGGGAAAAAACTTTCAATCCACGTTTCAGTTTCATCACGCACGACATCTTGACGACCCGTGACCACATACATTTTGTTAGCACGCCGCTTTAAAGAGTACATAGCCGCTTGGGAACCTTTTATAGGTACGAGATCCATGAAGGCTTTGGATTTATAAAATTCTCTCACCATTTGTTGGGAAGTTGGCTCATCAATATCAAATACTTCACGGTATATATAATTGTATTTGGGTTTACTCCAAATTTTGTGAACTTTGTTATGATGCTTTGCCAATGGGTAGAGGAATTTTACTAAGACTTCATCGATGTCGATTGCAATCCGATTCATTTATTTATTACAAACATTATTCATAATCTCTAATTACAACACCCACCGGAAATCGAGGTACCTTTTGGGCTGTCAGGTTTTGGAAACGCACGGTGAGCATCTTTCCAATGTACTCTTTGTAGTTTTTGTAATGTTCTTCCCTCTGAGCAATGGTTCCTTCGGGGCGAACTGTAAACCGTTGTCCATCTTGAGTCTTACACACCCAGACAACCGCATCAGCATCACGTCCATGTCCAGTCTTGGCATCAACAATCTCATATTCCTCAGTCTGGAAATCCTTGTACTTGAGGAGATAATTGCTTCGTTGACCCACCTCATATACACTGTTTTGGTCACGGATCATCGTACCTTCATATCCCTGCTGCATGAACATCTTGTGATAGCCTTCCATATCCTTATGTTTTTTGATATTGAAGGTCTCAACATATTCGTAGTGGATATTTGATAGAGATTTGGCCTTGTGCCAGCGTTCTTCAAACGTCATGTTGAGCTTCTTGAGATCAAAGAAGTCAAAAACATAAAATTTGAGCTTCAAAGGGTCGGTTTTGAAAGTGCTGGTGAGATCCTCAAATGAGAGATTGGGATCATAAGCTTCACCGTCAACATATTGACCTGGCTCAAGACCCTTTCCTAGAACCTCGGTTCCAGGGATAATCTTGCCAGTTCGTGAGATACCACCATCCTTTGAAACCAGTAGACGAACACCATCAAGTTTGGGTTGAACATAGAAAGGCTCGGAGATGTACTTCTTCCTCTCCTCCCACTTGTTCGCAAGCATGGGCAACACCTGGTTACATTTGGTATGCTCATTGTTCCACATGGTTTGAGCCCTCTTGAGAGCTTTCTCGTAACCAGTCTTAACATTGGTTCGCGATTCAGTAAACTTATCACTTCCCACGATACCGGAGATCTTCACGATGTCCGCAGTTCCATTCTTTAGGTCGTCAACCTTGATGTCAATGTAGCGGTCGCGACCATGCTTGTCTTGTCTGATAAGGCGTTCCATTATACGATAATAAAATATCAGTTTTAAGTAGATGTCGGAAATTCCGGTTATAAATTACGGTAGAATGGAACGACTTAGGCCTCCAGAAAGCACATTTATGCCATTGAATGCAAACACTTTTTGTATTATTTTCATTTTTTTGTGTATTTTGGGATTGTATAAGCGCCATGTGACAATTACTCAATCGCGGAAACGATTCCATATTTAAGGCACTTGTCTGGTGACAAGTAGATATCTTTTTTCATTAGGGTTTTAAACTTGGTTTCAGGTATTTTTGTTTTCGAGAGATACATATCCTTCAGCATCTTCATGAGCTTATCGTTTGACTTCATCTCATTTTTAAGCTCATTGAAATTACCCCACATTTCAGTACTAATTTGGTGAATAAGGCAGTACGAATTCTTACCCATACGCCTCTCAGCTCCACCTAAAAGTACAAAGGTAGCTGCGCTACAGCAGGAACCTTGGGCTATCGTGACGACTTTGACACGCGAGCGTTCAAGAACATTCATCATGTTTAGACCCGCAAATACATCACCACCTTCACTCATTATGTGAACACGAATCATTGGCTCGTATCCAACAAGCTCTGCCGCTCTTTTCATGAGATCAATCTCTAGCTTTTTGAATTTCTCTACAAATTCAAGTGCGTTTTCGCGGTCAATATCCCCATAATACAAAATTTCGTTACCAATCACCTTGATGGAATCATTCTCTTCTTGTTCTTTGACTTCATCATCTGTCGTAGGCATTTTTCAAGGCTTTCTTTACTCTTGTAACGTCCTTTGATTTTAAGCCATTTCCAACTGCAAGATGATTGATGACGTCAAAATCTTGAGGGGTTATTTTATACTCAAGTAGTGGTTCTAAGTCTCCCTTTTCTGCGTACCTCTTTAATAGGCATAACTCTTCAACCCCCAAACCCATTCTAGATTTTTTCTGAATATCTGAAAACTTTTGTTTACGCATCTTGTAATTTCCTAACTTTGTCCAACATGACCCGGGGCGTATCTTATCCTTATTCAGGGGTTCACCGAGGGCTGACTTTGGTAAAGTTAAAGCGTGTAATACAAAGTATGGCATTAGATTCCAATTACCTGACTGATAAATATAGGTATCATACACATCGGCATCGGAGAACGAAACAGTGGATTTAATTAAATCTACACCTTTTGAGTCAATGTAGTTTTCTTGAAAGATGTCCCACATGTGCCCATGCTCGGCTATAGAGTCTAAAATTTTTATAGGACCTGGATCACTCAACACATCCGCTATAAACTCTTTAGGGGTCTTAAACTCATCCATTTCATCAAAACCTTCCAGATAGGTGAAAAAGCTACGAATGTTTCCTTGAGATCTAACAGCTGCTTCATAGGCCTCCCTCCCTTGATTTTCGGTTAGGGTTAAGAGAACATCAGGTTTGTGTTTAGGTATCATAACTGTCTCAAAATTTGGATACATACACATAGTTATTGTTGTCACGAGTAAAGATCCACGTGTTAAATTATTACCATCGGATACCTGTTCTATCACAGATTTAAACGTGCTATCATAATTGTCTATGAATACATGTTTAGTAGAGGGTTTAATAAATGGTAAAAAATGTGATTCTCTTTTCAGATGATGAGGAAGTAATTCTATATGATTGGTCCCTTCCAACACTTTCTCCAAAATGAAGGTTTTGCCCACTCCTAGGGGTCCACAAATAAATACATTCTTGCCTTCTTTAATGTATCTACGAATTAGATCTATCTGCTTAGTGTGTATCGTCGTTACGACGGGACTTTTTTTTTGCTCAACTATTTTAATGAAGGAATCCATAGATGATCTTACTAATCAGGCCATAGATTTGGTACTCAAAAATGACGCACTACATGAAAGAATCGTAAAACCTTTAAGAAAGAAAATTTTACCATTCATTGTATCCACAATCCTTACCAATCTTCTAATGTTTATTCTTTTGGCGTACCTTGTTCGACGTCTGTCTCTTCTTCCTCTTCATACTCTTCAGTTTCCTCAAGTTCCTCTTCCTCCACTTCCTGCTCAGTAGGTGAAAGCATTCTACCGATCTTCTCAAATGGAGTATCTTGGGTCATGGCTCGTATAGGTGTAGTGGTCTTAGGAGGCTTTAAGAATGGAATTGGTCGCACATCTAAGATTTCGGGTTTGGTAAATATACCGTCAATAGGATATTCCTTCTCGAAGTTAAGTAGGATATGTTTGGGTATAGGTGGTGACTGTTCAAGTAGACTATCATATGTAGTTTTACACTCTTCGACGAATTTAAGACCCTCTTTCTTACGTTCATCGCGGGGTAAAGCCAATTGTAATCTAATATTACGTGACAGGGAACCGTGACCTAACGCAGCAGTTCTATGATTCTCCATTAACTCTTGTATTTTCAAGAACTGCATGATAGTGGCTATGAGTCCAGCTATAAGGTTCAAACCGCCAATCAATGACGGTGCCGCGGGTTGAATGGCTGGTGGCAGCGTGGACTGGGCAAAGTTAGCCGTACCTGTTATTGTTGACAAAACAATCACTGGTAAATTGAAGCGAAGAGACAGTTTCTTGAACATCAGAAAGGCGCGGTGATGCATGTAACGGTAGCATGCAGAGGATTCACCCCATTGGCGAAGTATACTCTCGTGATATTCGTTCCATGTTTCTTCCATATTAATTTCTTCACTCATCTTATAATAAGATGAACATTATTTTTTTCATTCATCTTGTGTTTCTTATTTTCATCCTAGTAGTACCCTTTACCAATGACAGGAGAAATTTGGAATTTTACTCACTTTTAATTCCATTTATTTTTTATCACTGGTCAGTAAATGACGATACCTGTGCATTGACTCAAGCAGAAATGGTTATTACGGGTCAGAAAAAAGAAGAAACCTTTATGGGAAGGGTTGTAGGTCCAATATACAAAATGGAGGAAAATGAGATTAATCATCTCACGAAGACCGTATTCTTCATTTTGTGGGGTATAGTTCAGTATCGTCTTGGTTACTTTGATAACATCATCAATGATATTTTCAAAGTATGGGATGGTAAGAAGATTCCTGCTATGAGGGTAGTCTAAATGGTATTTTACTTACCATTCTTGATTAACTCATGGACACGCTTTACAAATTCTTTGTTACGCTTAATCTTGGGATCCGACTTGATAATACGGAGGAGCGCAGCAGATGGTATCCTAGGTGAATTACCCTTGGGTTTAGGAGTCTTCTTTAACTTTTTACGCGCATCCTGAAGTTGCTTGGAACTAGGCATTTATTATGTGCACAGATTATTTTCATAAAAATTTGTCAATCTCTTATAATGGATACTGAAATTACTCGTCTCGAAAAGATCGTAGAGGAGAAGTATGAGGTATTTACTAAGGATAAAGAGTCAATTTTAGTTAAGATACATGAACTTCAAAAGAATATTGAACAGGGGAAAACGGAAACACCTCGTATAGAACTTTACAGAGAGCAAGATGCTCTCAAAAAAGATATCAAAACCCTAACAAAATCTTTCATGGTTGACAGAGATTCAATTTATACTAAAATAGTTCGTCTCCAAGAAACCAAAAAAAGAATGGAGGAAGATGCTCGTCTTAGTAAAGAATCAATCGAACACAATCTCAATAAAATTCAGGACTTTGTTGACAGGGGAAATACGAATGAGGTCTTTGGTGCTATGGAAGCTATAAAGAATTCACTTATGATTATTAATGATGAACTCAAGTCGTTGAAGAAGGTGGACGATACCTAAAACGATCAAATATATGAGTCGCACATTTAAAATTGTCATACATAATCATACACACAGCGTCAGCTATGTCGTGTTTCCTTTCGTATGGAATTTCCTCTTTCAAACATCTTTCGGCTAGACTTATAGTCCGCTCTTTCCGCTCATCGTAATCCAAGTTTCTTATACCAAAATGTAAATGCATGCTCACAGGTGAAATAAGTTTAACCTTATCTCTGAACATGTAATGTAAAAGAATCTCAATATTCGTAAATCCACCCGGGGGTTGTCTCTCTATGAGTATCTTCTCAGCCATATCAAATAGGTGTTGATGATCTTCCACAAATAAAGGAACTAGGTCAACAAAGTCATTGGTCTTTAAATATTTGTAGTCTTCTAAACTTACCTTTTTCATGTATTCAATCGTAATACTTGGACCAGTCAAGGACTCGGCTAAAACTAAACCCATGTTGTGATACCCGATATCTACCGCTAGTATCTTCATATCTTATTTGGAAAGATTTTCCTTAACTATAATAAATGAAGAACAAGACGAAAACTCAGATGCTTTCCGCTATCCTCTTCGTTCTAGTTCTTACTCTCGTTTACATGTGGTATAATCCCAGGGTTGTCAAAATTCAGACCCAACCCTCTCTTCCAGTACCACCACGCCCAGTAAGTGTGCGCCGAGAACCAGAGTTTAGGGGACCACCCATCAAGAAATACAAACCCGGGCAAATGCAGCAAATGGGTATATTAACTGGACCTAATGAAACTACATTACCCCTATATGGTAAAGAGGTGCGTGGTCGTCGCGATCGGTATCATTATTACACTACTACACCCGGTCAACAGATCTACCCTATACCTATAAGCCATAATGCTAGAGACTGTATGGATGATATCGGATGTGGTGAGTTATATGGAAATGAAACAGTCTCAATCACTGGTAAGACTGGTTCATTTGGGGTTAAGATGTATCGCACTGATAACTTCTTTTAATCTACTTCTTGTTACCGATCTTTCTTGCCTGACCCAAAAGTTTGAGGGTTGAGCAGCAACAACTACACATAAGTATTAGCATACCTGGGAAGAACCATGGTGGGAATGGAACGGGGAATCCAGGGTGCATATCATAGAATTGCTTACCCCAGTAGAGTAAGAGCATCGTAAACATACAGCTCACAGACATCATGAAAGATGAAACCTGTTTGAACTTACCCTTATTTGATATATCTGGAATTGGGCTTATGAAGAACCAAAGGGAGGATAATGCGGCACCCATCGTGAGTGATTTAATATACTCTGAGATTTTAATCCTGTATTTGGTAATATGTTTTGATACCAACTAAACCATGTAAGAGATACTGTATAGTTCTAAACGCACCCGAGCAAGTTGAACACGCACAGCATGCTAACGCTATCTTTGGTAATGGACCATCCATTCCAGATAAATAACTCATCACCAACACTGAAAATAACAGTCCAACTGAACCAGATGAAGCACTAGATAAAGCTACTGTGTTCATTATATAAAGTATTAACAGAAATTATTCTCCAAATTCCTAAATGTAATCATGTCAAATTCCCTGTGCTGAAGATTTGAACCTCTACGCAGTCTAGATTTGATTTCCAAAAGTTGTTTGATCGTGTCATCGTCCAAATTTTTGAAAAAATCCATCTTAGCTTCCATGTCGTCTAGTTCATGATGTTCCTTACGAGCTTGCACATAGGGCCATGTGTGTTTTCTCAAAGATTCTACTTCACTTTCTAACTGTCGTATCCTAGGGATGAGTACACGAGTAATCATGATCTTTAGTTCAGTAACATCACCCATCTTATGATTCATGAGTTTACTATCTTTATATCTTCAGAAGGAATTTTATTTTATATTTACCTATAGTAATATGCAGTACAAGGATCTCAAGGAGAAGGCTAAGAAAGCTGGTCTGCGAGTTACTAAAGATGTTCGTGGTAAACGGGTAAAACTAACTGCTAAGGAACTTCGCGCTAAAATTAGATTAAATTTTGAAAATAGTGTCAAGAATGCTCAGCAAGTTGTTCGAATCTGTAGAACTATTGTGGGTCCCAGTCCTCAAATGACTATGCGTACAGGGGGTGGACCACCTCTCCCTCCTCCACCTCCCCCTCCACCACCCAGGAAACCCCCCGTAAATGCTAAGCGTGCGGCACTTATGGCTGAACTGAAAAATGTATTGAAAAAAAAGGGGATGAGGAAAAATAATCTTACTAATTAGTATATTACGATCATGGCTAATAATAACCAGCCCGCGAACAACGCCCTCAACAACGGTGCCAAGAAGCTCCGTGAGATCGCTCTCAAATTAGCGACGGACGCTATTAACAAGGCGCGTGCTGCGAACGGTGGTAACAACAAGCCCACCAACAATGGCAACAAGCCCAACAACAATGGTAACAACAAGCCTAACAATGGCAACAAGCCCAACAACAATGGCAACAAGCCTAACAACAATGCCAAGCCCAACAACAATGGTAACAAGCCCAACAACAACAAGCCCAACAACAAACCCAACAATGGCAACAAGCCTAACAACAATGCCAAGCCCAACAACAATGGCAACAAGCCTAACAACAATGCCAAGCCCAACAACAATGGTAACAAGCCCAACAACAATGCCAAGCCCAACAACAATGGTAACAAGCCCAACAACGGTAACAACAAGCCCAACAATAACAAGCCTGCCAACAACGCGAAGCCTAACAACAAGCCTGCGAACGCGTAAGGCTTAAAAAATATAGAAGTGATAGTAGAATGGGTATATTGAAAGATTTAGGATGTTTCTGTCGATTATCAGAACATGACATAAACATCAAAAATTTAAAAGACCTCGCGAATAATTGGATAATGAACGACGAAAATATTGAGAAAGCAGAAATACTCATATCCAATTTTTCTGAATGTGTAAAAGAAGATGGGGGGAAGAATCGCGATCGCATGAAGCGATTATGGGATCGTGATATAGACGATTATACATGTAAGCGATTGGTACATATTGCTAAGCTATGTGTAGTAAACACTATTTCGAAACACCTTGGATTGGAACACATCAAAAATGTTTTGAGAACGTGGGAGGGTGAAGATTTTGACAGTGTACATTACACATTTACTGACTACATATTCAATGTTGATCAATTGAAACATGTAGACCTGATTTACTTTGATTCAGTAGAGGACCTAGTTAAATTTGATCTTGGACCAGATCTATATAAACGCCTCACTACAATCATCCACTTTTTTGAAAAGTTCAGGGATTTCAAACGATCTGTATCCCAAATCTCTTAGACATAAAACGCCTAACACCTGCAATGGTAGGAAAACTCCAGAGATACCAACGTGACCAAAATCCGGCCCCGTTGATACCACTCATTTTCCAGTCCTCTTTGTCACTACGATTAATGTCCAGCATTAGGTTTTGAATTCTATTAGGATCTCTCTCTGCTATAATACGCTTGGGTATTTGACCACCGTGACGTAATACATAAGATCGCATACGGGATGGTGTTTTGTGTTTTGTATAGTCTGAATATCCTCTCGCACCAAAGTCAACCGTTTTGCCGCTTTCTAAGATTGCCCTGAACTTCTTTTTAGGATCAGGGCTGCGAACAATCTTGACGCGCATACTTACTATCTATAAATATAATTTACTTACCGCAACCACAGGCACCAGTGGCACAGTAGTTCTCCTTCTTCTCATCACCGGGAAGGAGGAAGAGCTTCTCAGGACCCCTCTTCACACGGTAAAGGTGGTCGTACATGTGGAGCAGACCAATGGTAAGGGCGAGAGTCGCAACGACGACACCCTTAACCTTGCGGGCGAGGAAGGCGTAGGCGACGATAACACCAGCAATGATCATCTGGACGATGGTGAGCTGGGGGATGGCAGGCATCGTGAAACGATCCTTGACCTCTTTAGTCTCAGCAGTGGGAGCGGGGGCGTACTTTTCCATGGGCTTGCCGTATCCGGGCATTTTTATAATCTACTGAGAAAATAATGTGGTATCTGGCGGTTGTTCCATTCATCCTAATCTGTCATGATTTTATGAAATTGCCTGTAGATAGACTGTATTTCCAGAATTGGAGACGACCATTAGTGGGAATTAGAAACACTCTCATAGATCTAATAGCTTACGCACCCACATATTCACACTGGGAATTTGGCGGATTATGGTTAATCAAAGCACATTACAAGCAAATACGCAAAGAGTTTGAAGAGGTTTCAAAAACTCTAGAAAAAACCATGTATCATGACGTAGATCCTTGGTTTGAAAAAAATGACAACTACTATCGATATTCTTTTGAACATTTTCCCAAGTTAAAGAGTCTCGTGAAGCAGATCCCGTGTATTGATGAAGAGACCGCATCTTTTGCGGTTATGGATGCTCCCACTACTATACCACCACATAGGGCTGAGACCAATCTCTTACTTCGATACCATATTACGATTATGGGGGATGGTGACTGTACCTTATATACAGAGAGAGGTCCACACGTTCACACAGAAGGACAGGAGTTTGTATTTGATCATTCAAGATACCACGAAGTGATTAAAACTGGATACAGTAAACGAGTTGTACTCATACTGGACATCAAACGGTTTTAGGGTGAAAAAAAAAATAACGCTATATTGTATGAAGATTAGAACTATACTAGTCGTATTGTTTGTAATTCTGATACCGTTCATTCTGAACCTCTGGAATGGTTATCTTAAACCAGCTCAGAGTGGAAAGTTCAAGGAATTGGATTGCACCACGATATCTAATAGCCTAAATCCGTATGTAAATGACATCATACACATTGCGCAAAATCATGGTAACAAGTCATCTTCTGGTGCGGTTGAGGGGTACAAGATTACCCGGTGTACGATTAAGGAGAAACTTCCACAGGTTTTCAAGATAGTGGAGGAATATGTTTCTACAGTTAGAAGTGATAAGACTAAACCAGCTGATTGTGAAACTGAGCAATACTGTTGGTTTTTGAGACTCTACAATCAAAGTGGTCACTACATTGATTGGCACTTTGATAATAACTTCACAGGTGGCAGAAGAAAGACTTACGTATGTAACATATACACGAGTACCTGTAACACTTCTCACCTAATGACAAAGGACCGAAACGATAAGATAAAGATCAATGAGAGTAAGGCGGGTAAGGGTGTTGTATACAACGGGAGTGAAGTTAAACACTCGGTCTCTAGGCAACAAAACGGGTGCGCTCGTATATCTCTCATTATCCCACTTTATGAGAATGATTCAGTGACCCCGTTAGGTTGGTTTAGAAGAATCGCTCGTAATATTTCGGACGGTGTTTTCAAATTATAAATGTTTGCGACAAACTGCGCTATACATATCACTTCCACCTATGAGTTCCAAGGTTTTATCTTCTACCATGCGTTTTGTGAAGGGTCCAGGGGTTCCATCATTGCAACACATACACAGGGCTGAAAGTTTAGTTACATCACATGCGAGTGGGATACAGTCAATAAGTTCTCCAAATTTCCTTTGAAAAGAGTCGGCGTCTAAGCCTGCCAAAATCACACTCTTTTCACAGTAAAGGCAGCATTCAACAAACTTTTTCAGTCTAGGGAAGAACTGCGCTTCATCCACGGCTATGATATCGGCATCATGAAAAGCTAATGTATCCGTGACGTCAAAAAGATCATATGTTTTGTAGCAGTCAAATTTAACATTATCGTGCGTTTTTAGAACTTCATCAGGGGAACGTGTATCCTTTGAAGAATTGATGACCAGAATATTCTTTCCGATGACTTTTAGACGCTTAAGTCGGCGTATCAATTCTGATGTTTTACCGGAAAACATATTCCCCATAATTATTGACAACCCCATCTCTGCTGATTATTATAATATTGTATTTTTTATATGGGTGAAATTCACAAGGCTTCCTTCAATGGGCACACAGGATACTACAATCCTAGGACGGGCCGTGTCCGCTTTGGAAAATGTATATATTCAAGCATTGCCGCGGCCATAAAATATCTTAAGTGAAGATAGATGAGGAAGAAGAGTCTTGTGTTTAGTTGGTGGCTTTGGGCTTTATCCGTATCATACTATTTGGGTTTTAATCCATATTCTCCTCTATTACCTCTATTATTAGCGGTTGGAGTTGCTGTGTACACCACATCTATTAGATTTACAGGTGATTATCACTGGTCTAAGCGGGTGGTTATAATTGGGTTGGAGATCCTATTTGCATTACTCAGTTATGTAAAAGATCCAACCAGGTCTATTTTGAACACAGAGGATGCGATATTCAACTTTGTGGTGTTTTTGATTTATCTCCTCCACGTTCACTTAAATGGTACAGATGTATTTACACTGTACTTCAAAACGTTTCCGGAATCTCATCGCGGGGAGACTTTCGTGGAGCATGTGAAGAAACTTATTGGGCGACCCTAACAAATACGGGTCTTTCGGGTCTAACAAGGAAGAGTCCTACTTGTAAAACGCGGCGTGCGAAGTTCGATCCAACTAGGATTGTACTACTTTCAACATATTTACGTGAGTTCGGTCTATGATGATCTAGCACCTTTTTCATAGATAGAATCCGTCTTAGTGAAATATCATTACAGTGAATAG
>Ga0181568_10004012_pt1 | contig 13175 bp, 16 predicted proteins | sample 101ome_20_FD_133758 | JGI IMG/M metagenome (GOLD analysis project Ga0181568, IMG submission 133758) | Coastal salt marsh microbial communities from the Groves Creek Marsh, Skidaway Island, Georgia - 101404AT metaG (megahit assembly) | ecosystem: Environmental > Aquatic > Marine > Intertidal... | reverse complement strand
GAAGCAAACGCAGAAAAATATGGTATCAAAGAAGTTGAGAAATTCAAACGCGGTAGAGATGTTATGCATGAACTAGCATTAGCCTTTGATAAACTTGGTCAATTTTTCTTTTTGAGATACAACCAAGAAAAAAATAAAACTGAAGCAATGCCTAATGTAAATAGAACATCAGAATATGTTTTTGATCCAAGAACAATGCATAATCAATTAGTAACGCAACAAGCGGCTTAAACAAGCTCAGCGTATTTTGTTTGTGCTTCTTGCTTATCAAGCATTTTTAAAACACGATTATTGCCATCCACTAAAGCTATTTTAGGTTTATGATCTTTAATTTGACTTTGCTCTATGTGTGCATAAGAACAAATAATCACTAAATCACCAACATTCATTAAATGAGCTGCAGCACCATTGATACAAATCATGCCACTACCAGCCGGAGCTTCAATAACATAAGTCGTTAAACGATTACCATTACTAATATTTAACACCTGCACTTGTTCGTTTTCAACAAGTCCTGTCGCTTCTAATAAATCTTTATCAACACTAATGCTGCCAACATAGTCTAAGTCAGCTTGGGTTACTGTTGCTCTATGAATTTTACTGCTTAATAGTGTCTTGAACATCTTCTAATTCTTTCTTGGCTTCTTGCTCTTGACGTAATTTGATTTTTTGTTTATCAGCGCCCGGCAAAATAAAAACAATTATTGACCTTCCAGCTATTCTATCAGGTATTGGCTCTCCAGTGCCATGATCCATAACATCATCAATAAACTTACGCGCCATATCTTTGGCTCTGTTTAAATGCTGCATTTCTCTACCCTTAAGTGTAATATTTAATTTAACTTTTTTTCCCTTATCTAAAAATTCTTTTGCTCTTTTTAAACGAGTATTGTAATCACCAATGGCAATGTTATATCCCATTTTTACTTCTTTATAATCTGAACCTTGCTTTTTCTTAGTTGATTTATCTTTTTTGCTTTGTTCAAATTTATACTTTCCGTAATCTAAAATTTTTGCAATTGGCACATCTGCTTTATCAGAAACCACAAACAAATCTAACTCAGCAGCTTGTGCTAAACGCAAAGCTTCATCTTTAGAAATTTGTCCTAAATTATTTCCATCTTGATCTATAACTTGTAAAAGTTTTGCTCTGATATGTTCGTTAAGAGGGATATTTATTCTTGGCCTACGTGGCTTAAATCTTACTTTGTTATTTTGCATAATAATCTAAAACAAATTTTTCCTCTTTTTTATTCATCATGTAAATTCTACCCTAAATTAACCAATACTAATCAACAAGAACTGTTTATTTTACAGATATTTTCTAAATTTTACACAAATTGATTATTTACTTAGCCTGAGAGAATGCTTTTCTTCAAGCTTTTTACAAAATTCTACACAAGAAACAAAAGCTTCAGCACTTGCTATACCCTTATCAACAATATCGTAACCAGTTCCATGATCAACACTCAGCCTTAAATATGGAAGACCTACAGTTAAATTTATTGCCCTCAAAGCACCAATACCTTTGACCAAAGGTAAAACCTGATCATGGTAACAAGCCACATACAAATCAAAATCAAGTTTTTCATTTTTTAAAAATTTTTGTGCGGCAAAAGCAAATAAAGCATCGGCAGAAAAACAACCTTGAATATTTGCATTATATTTTTTTGCTGTATCTCCAATGATTTTTTTCATAAACAAATTTTCTTCTAAACCAATAATGCCATTTTCTCCAGCATGAGGATTTAAACCAGCGACAGCAATATTTGGATCAGCTATCTTAAAAATGTTTTTTAAGGCGTGCAAAGAATTTACCAAAACAGCTGACAGCCTTTGTTCTAAAGTTAAAGAAACATCTTTGATTGGCACATGCCTTGTTGCAAGCACTGTTCTAAATTCATCTAAAACAAAAAACATTTCAATTTGTTCTCGAGTTAAATTATTTAGTTGCGCTAGTAATTCTGTTTGACCTGAAACTTGAATTTGTGCAAGCCAAAGTGATTCTTTAGCAACAGGACCAGTAATTAAATAATCTGCCTCTTTTGCTAAACACATTTGATTTGCATATTGCAAAACTTCAAGGGCATGTTGCCCAGCTTGCGCTGAAGGCTTAGCTTTTGTGATGGTTTTGAGTTTATTTTGGTAATCAAATTTTTCATCAACCAAAATGAAATTAAATAAATCTTGATCCATTTCCTTTAAAAACTTTTGATAAATTTCAGGACCAATGCCACCTAGATCACCCAAGGTAAAAGCGATAGTTTTTTTGGCATTAGATTTATTAACTCTCATTTTCAATATACATATTATAACTCTACGGTGGTATAATAAAGATACAGGTTTTATAAAAGGAAGGATACAAGACTTATGACAGTTGGAGCACAAACTATTATAGAAGGCAGAAATTTTGAAATTACACCTGCCATTAGAGAATATGCAGAATCAAAACTAGAAAAAGTTCATAACCATTTTGACACAATCATACAGAATCACGATATTAGAGTATTGCTGTCACTTACAGCAGCTAAGACAGAAAATCAAAAAGCAGAAGTAACAATTAACCTTAAAGGCGGTCATACAATACGTTGTCATGCTTCACAAGACAATGTTTATGCGGCTTTGGACCTTGTTGTTGACAAGATTGAAGCGCAACTTAGAAAATACAAAACAAAAATCTACAGTAAAATTCATAGCGGCAAGAGCGTTAAAGAATACGGACTTGACGAAAACCTTGATGCTGAGGCGGTTCCCGCGGAGGTACTTGAGAACCTAGCAAGTTACCAAAGTCCCAAAATCATAAAAGTAAAAAGATTTGAAATGCAACCACTAGAACCAGAACAAGCTGTCGAAATGTTAGATGACTGTGGTCATCCTTTTTATATGTTTTTGAATGTATTTTCAAATAAAATTGCTTGCGTCTACAAAAGAGAAGATGGGGGTTATGGCTTAATCGAACCCGAATTTTTACAAGTAGATAAATAAAATTAGGGGTTTATACCTAAATATAATTTTTCAAAGGCTATTTTTTTACTAAATAGCCTTTTTTTTTGTAAAAACGGCAATATGTATTGCGACAGATTTACATAAATGCTAATATTTTATTTATATTTACGGATTTTATAATCTGTAAAATATCTAAGCATAAAGCGACTTTTGTAAATGAGCACAACTGTAAGTCACAATTTACCACCGCCAACTAATACTAGAATAAATTCTGCTGTCACAACAGAAGAACAACAAGAAAACAAAGCTCAAGCACAAGAGAATATAAGTGAAATACACCAAAAAACTAATGAAACAAACGCTTCTCAACAAAAAGACAAAAATACAAACTTTTTTGATAAGTTTTTAAAAGACGAATGGCCAGTGAGAACTTGGTTTGCTTTAGGTAATGAAATTGCTGAATGTTTTAAAGAACTTGCTGCTCACCTCTTACCAAAGCCAATTGCTGGAGGACTTTATGCTGGTTTATGGTCTTTAGCATTTTTTTCAACAGGGTCTAGAATTTATGCAAATTCAAAAGCCGCAAATGAAGCAGACAAAGTAAAAGCTGGTACAAAAATGTTAGTGCATGATGGCATTTCGGCAATTGGAGCTCCAACTGTTGTGGCTAACATAATGAACTTTATACAAAACAGAGTCTACAAAGCCCTACCAATCCCTACAACTCTAAAACACTTAATACGTAGCTTAGTTTCATTGACGGCATGTAAATTTACAATCAAATATTTAGACCCTCACGCGATGAAACTTTCAGGAGACATTATGAATCATAAAGAAGACAGACATAAAGCTATCAATCTTGCCCAAGAACAAGCTCCAGTAAATCCTTCTAAGCAACAACAATCATTTGCACAAGCCGCCTAAAATAGCAAAATAAAATGAATTTGATTTAGCAGAGTCCTTCAACGTAACCAATATATGGCAACTCTCTATACTTTTGATCAAAGTCTAAACCATAACCCAAAATAAATTTATCATCTACGTTAAAACAACAATAATCTGCTTTGATGTGTTTTAGCTCTTCAAGACGCTTACAAGGCTTGTCAAACAAAGAAACTAATTTAACGGTATTCACTCCCGCTTGATTTTTAAAAAACTCCGTAAGAAATTTAGCTGTTCTTCCTGAATCAATGATATCTTCAACAATTAAAATATTTTTGTCTTTTAGTGAAGGTAATGTCAAATCATAAATTTTAAATTCATTAGAACCTTGAGTACCTTCATAGCTTGATAAACGAATAAATTCTATCTGACAACTTAATCCCACTGCACGAATTAAATCAGCAGTAAAAACAAAAGCTCCCTTGAGTACTCCGACCACAACCAGATTATCAAGGTCTTGATAATCTTGGCGAATTTGCTCAGCCACTTCCGAAATTCTTGCTTGAATTTCTCGAGCTGAATGTAAAACTTTGATCTGGTTATCAGTAAAAGTAATCGACATAGTGCAATAAATATAGCATTTTTATAGGTTATTTTCTAAATGTATTTGTTTTTGCTTAATTGTAAAAAATTTATCTTTTCTAAAATTAATTCGATGAAAGCCACCCTCTTCAATTGCTTTTAAAAACTGATTTACAAAATCAATATTTGTTGTAAATAAATCTTCTAGGATTTTTCTTTGAATATACTTAGGTTTTTGTCTCATTATTTCAAGATCAATTGGCAAAGTTCGCAATTCTTGACTTGCTTCTTTTACATATTGAGCAATAAAATCTTCCTCTTCAATTTTTAAATCAATAAGTTTTTGTACATTAAACAAAAATCTAGGATTGATTTTTTTTGCCAAAGGTAAAATTTTATGTCTAATAAAATTACGTTTATACTTTATTTGTTTATTTGTGTAATCTTCAATAAAATCAATTTTATTTATTTGAGCATAGTCATAAATTTGCTCTTTAGTAATTGCTAAAAGAGGTCTTATAATATCAATTTCACCAAGTGACCTACGTAATGGAATAGAACTTAAACCACTTAAATTTGTACCCCTGAAAATTCTAAATATAAAAGTTTCAACATTGTCATTTAAATTATGTGCTTGAAAAATAGTTTTGATATTTTCTTGTTTGCATTCATCTTCAAAAAATTTATAGCGTAAGTTACGTAGTTGATTTTCACTTGCACGAGAAATTGTTTCAGTACGCTCTTTAAAAATAAATTGGATTTGTTTTGCTTGACAAAACTTTTCTAAAAAAACTACCGCTTTATCTGAACCTTCTCTAACTTTGTGATCATAATGCAGGCAAACTATTCTTGAAGCTTCTGCTAATTCAATCATTAAGCTAAGTAAAACCATTGAATCAATACCAGCCGAACAAGCAACAGCAATCTTGCCGTCTTTGGGTAAATAAGATTGGATTTCTTTTTTTAAATCAATACTCATAAACTAGTCTGCGCTTGCCGCAAATGGTTTTGAAACAATTTCATCTTTAGCAACAGGCACAACAGATGGTACAACATTAATTCTCTTAGAAATATATAAAACTCCATCAAGTTTTGGTTCAATAATACCTTTTGAAATTACTACGGTTGCACTTACAAGTTCATTGTAATTAGATGAGTTTGCTTCAAACAATCTTTCTAATTTATGGTTAGAAATATTTTGATAAGATTCATCTATCTCTATTTGCTTTTCTGGATCTATAATCAGTTCTTTGTTAATGGTTGCATTAGCTTTAATATTTTCAGGCAAAATAAAATAAAGCGTTGCTGAATATTGTGATCCAGACAAGACTTGCTCAGGACTACTAAAATAAATTTGATGATTATCTAAGTATTGTTTTGCATTGCCATAATAAACAGTCACAAGTTCAAAATGTATTCTGTCTGAAACAATTTTCCATTCATTACCAAATTTTCTAAGGAAAATTTGACCTTGTGAAATTGCATTTAAATAGCCATTAGCATCTAATTCAACATTAGGATCTTTACTTTTACCAAAGAAAAAATCAATGCCTGAAACAGTTGAATATTGATCTTGACTGCGAATTGTTCTTTTTTGATTTTCAATTTTTATATCTGGGTAAGCTTGCCAAAGATTTTCCGTTAGAGTTCGATAAGTTTCCAAGTTGACACCATCACCGGTTAAAAAATCTTTTGAATAAAACTTAAAAACATTTTCGGCATCATGATTATTCCAAGCTTCATACATATCATCTAAAAAGATTTCAACACTAATATTTCTACCTTTTTCTGCTAATTCTTCTAGATCTTTTGCCAAAGAAATACCCGGTAAAAACCAAATAGCTAATATAATTAAGATAGAGAAGTTTTTAAAGACTTTTTGCATATATAAAAAATTATACAGTATTAAAATGCGAAAACTAGCGATCAAAACAAGAGCAAATAAAAGAGAAACTGAGCACTATGGCTATATCGCTTTGTACACAGCAGATCAGCAATTAGATAAGACTTATAATGACCAAGAGAGTTTTTATCTAAGGTCTTGTATTAAAGCGATACAAGCAAAAGTTTGTCAAGATATTTTGCTGGATGATTTAGAAAATGAATTTTTGACTATTGCAGCTTCGTCTCACCTTGCTACAGAAGAACAGCTCAATGTACTTAAAAAAATGCAAAACAAATTTAGCATAGATGCAAACGAACTGATTTGTGGAACTAAATCAAACTCTAATTCAATTCAATTTAAAACAAAAATGCATAATTATTGTTCTGGTAAACATATGGCATTTATTGCCGCTTGTAAAAAAGCTGGTTACGAGAAAAACTATTATGAACTTAGTCATCCTTTACAAACAAAAGTACTTGAAGAATTAAAATCATTAAGCTGTGTATCTAATATTGACACTGCAATAGATGGCTGTGGTTTACCAACTTTTTTTATGAGTATTGCAGATCTCGCTAAAATTTTTACAGAAGCTGCACAAAAAAATATTTACCAAAAAATTTTTCAAACTATAAATAATTACTCACACTTGATTTCCAAACAAGGACGCTTTGATCAAGAATTAATGCAAAAAAAACCGCAAGAATTTTTTGCTAAATCTGGTGCTGAAGGCATGATCTTAGTTAACAATTTAATAAGCTACGAAACCCTTGTTATCAAAGTGTTAGATGGTAATAGCCGAATTAAAGATTTAGTAGCACAAAAAATACTTAAAGAATTAGGCTGGCTCAAGAAAGATGCAGTTAAACTTGATAACAATATTTATAACAGTCAAGGTCTAGTGGTTGGTGAGATCATTTAATAATATTTAACTTGTTTTCTCTATAAGTTACATCTGGATCCATCAATAAAACTTTAATCGGTAAAAGAATTTTTTGTATCCATGATTCATGTTTTTTAGCTTGTGATTTTTCGCTTGCTGTTGCAATACTTTCTGCCAGACGCTTTTCATTGGTATGTAAGACCCATCTATTTAGTGAGAAGAAACCTAAGAACAGTTGTTCTAATTGATTATGCCATTTGTCTAAAACATTTCTTAAACCAATACCATTAAATAAAGAACTAATAATTGGAGCATATTTCATACGGTTTAACATTCCAAAGACACCAACTCCAGCTACCAATAGATGAGCAGGGTTTGCATGTTTTTTGTATTTCTTTTGTTTGAAATATTCATTTATATTTGCTGGAACCTCACCAGTCATATACACAATTGCCATTAATGAATTTGCAAAATTGGTTAGACTTTCTGACCTTCTCAAAAAGCTTTTACTATCTACAAAACTTCCAAATATATTAAAAGCAATACTAAGTGAATTGGCAGCACTACCCAGTAAACCTGCAGGTAGACCTAAAATATGAGAAAGAATTTTTGAGCGCACGTAAAGTGGGTTATTATCAGGTTCCTCAGAACCAACAACTTTGAACTGCGGTTTACCATCAAAGTTATGGGCTGACATATAGGTTCTATTAAATAAAGCACAGACATTACCCCAATAATTTCCAGCAATTTCTTTTAGAACTTTTTTCCAATCATAGTTTGAGGATATATCCTCAAGAGGAATTTGTTTTATTTCACTAGCTTGATCAGGAGCAAACAGTTGTTTTAGCTTTTGTACATTATTACCTAAAAATTTGTCGTACAAGAAGTTTACAAAATCTCTAACGATATTTTGTTTTTCAGCTAATTTTTCAGTTTTCATTCCACCGTCATAAGGAACTAATGACATTGAAAATCTTCTAGAGTTCCAAAATATATTGGTGAGTTTACCCACAACCTTATCAAAAGAATCCAGCATTCGAGCAGGCAAGCCTAAAATTTTACCCTGACTATACCACAAAGAATTTTTGAAAAAAGAAATCCATGGAGCAATAAAAGCATTAAGGTTATAAACTAATTTACCTAAAGTCGCGGCTTGCAGATTATGAACTGTATCTGATGATATATCATCAGGAGGTCTGGCTCCATGCTCAGGTCTTGCATGAATTGAATACTGACAGAGTTGCCTAATTTTTAATAGAGCTTCGTCTATAGTACTCAGTTTAGTTTTGGGATTAAATTCATTATCGTCATCAGGCTTAGCAAAAAAACTTAGGAAAAATTTTGCAAGCATTGAAACAGTACCAATACGAGCAAAATTAAGATCTAAACCAATCAATTGCACAGCTGGTCTATCATTATTTTCAACCTTATGTAATATTTTTTCTGTTTCAAGCTCTGAATTTGCACGCTCGTCCCTAGCTTTGGCTGTATCATTAATTTGAGCCAAAAATTTATTGCCAAAAACTTGGCCTTGGTTAGTATTTGCAGTTGCTAACTCCAGGTCAATTTCCTTTGTATTATGGTATTTAAAAACAAATACCGCTATACAATTATACTAATTTGTATAGCGGATTTACTAGGTGTTTTCACATAATAATCAGAAAAATCTGAAAAATTAAAAAAATCGCAGTATATTTAATCAATATTTTAAATAAAAATGTAATTTTAGTCTTATTTAACAAGTATCTCGCAATTTACCGTCTTTGAGTGCTAATATATATGATTCGTATGCCTAAACAAAAGACAAATAAATCAGCAAAAAAACGCTTTAAATTAAGTGCCGGTGGAAAACTTATGTACAAAAAAGGCGGAACAAGTCACATCAATACTCACATGTCTTCTAAACGTAAAAGAAGATTGAGAAATCCAGAAGGAAGTGTGTCTGAAGATCACAAAGAAAGATGTTTATCAATGTTCCCATACAAAAAATATGTACGTTAGAAAAAAGTTTTAAGGAAAAAAAATGAGAGTTAAAAGAGGAAACGTTAATCGTAAAAAACATAAGAAGGTTCTAAAAATCACTAAAGGTTTTAAAGGTGGTAGAGGAACAATCTTTAGAGCGGCTATGCAAGCGATGATGAGAGCTTTAAAAAGAGCTTATAAAGATCGTCGTATCAAAAAGAGAGATTTTAGAGCCTTGTGGATCACAAGAATTAACGCTGCTGTTCAACAAGAAGGAATTTCTTACAGCAAATTTATTAATGGCTTAAATAAAGCTGGCATAACTTTAAACAGAAAAATGCTTGCAGAAATAGCTGTTAATGATCAAAACGCTTTTTCACAAATCGTTAAACAAGCTGTTGCAGCTATTTAATTTAGTTTAGAATTAATCTCTAACAAAGCAGTATAAGTAGGAAGGACGAAAAGATTTTCGTCCTTTGTGCTTTTTTCATGCAGCATTTTTATACTTGGGATTAAATCACTATCAATTTCAACATTAGTTATACCTGCATACTTCAATCTAAGAGCCATATCAAAGGCACGAGAACCCGAGCAAATAAATTGAGTGTTTTTTAGCTGAGCAAAATTTTCAAACTGTGCATCCCAAAGCCAAGATACATCACGCCCATCAGCATAGTTATCATTGATGGCAATTAAAATTTTTGAATTCTCAAATTGTTTTGTAAAATTTATTACTTCTGTACAGCCGGCTGGATTTTTAATAAGAAAAATATTTAAATCTTTACCAGCTATAGATTTTTTTTCACCACGACCAAAAGCAGGCTTATAAGATTCGATACCTTTTTTGATATCTATTAAGGAGACACCATTATAATAAGCGGCGGCAGCAGCGGCACAAGCATTGTAAACATTATAATTGCCAGCAATAGGCAAGTTCAGGTCTATTTCTTGATTATCGACACAGAATTTTATCAAACTGGAATCAAGATTGGCTTCTAACAAAGTTGCTTTGAATAGATTTTTAGTTTCTAACTTAGAATTGGTTTTTGTTTCTTGAAAAGCAATATCAACATTGGCAACAGAATAAAAATAAATTTGAAAGCCATATTTTTCCAGCTCTTTAAATTGAGAAATTTTTGTATCATCAGCATTTAAAATCAACTTTATATTTTGATTTTTCAACTGTAAAATCGCTTGTTCTAAAAGGTCTTTGGTTGCATTAATTTCACCAAAACGATCTAACTGATCTCTATAAATATTTGTTAGTAAAATAGTTTTAGGATATAAATCTTTTGCTAAAGACTTTAATGCAGCCTCATCAACCTCAAAAACAAATCCATTATTATAGTCTTCTTTTTTCAAAAAAGCATTTTGTGCCAGTATACTTGCAATACCATAATAAAGATTGGCACCAAAAGCATTGTTGATGATTTTTTTGTTATAAGCAAGCTCTAAAATATTTGTGAGAATACCTGAACTTGTAGTTTTACCATTGGTACCACTTATAAAAAATGTTTTTGATGCAGCAACGAATAAATCATTGCATTTAGAAATGTAATTAGCGTCTAACATTAAAGCAACTCGCCCGGGTAAAGCCGAACCACTACCAAGCTTAAATCTTGTTAGTAAAGCTTTAGTCAAAATTGCAAAAACAGATGCTAAATATTTTTTCATTATCCCGGTGGCCAATTCAAATCTCTACCAGCAATTATATGTGCATGCACATGAAACACTGTTTGCCCAGCAGCAGCACCAGTATTAAAGACTGTACGGAAATCATTAATCTGCAACTCTTGAGTCATTGATTGAATTGCCATTAATATTTCTTGTGAATATTGAGCATCGACTGTAGCTAAAGACACAAAATGTTTTTTTGGAATTAACAAATAATGCTGGGGCGCAACTGGACTTATATCTTTAAAAGCAAGTACAAAATCATTTTCATAAATAATTTGCGCCGGAATCTCTTTATTGATGATTTTACAAAAGATACAATCTTGCATAATTATTATTCTAAGCTAATTTTGGCAAAACGTTGCGCTCGAAAATCATTGATCAAAATTTCAGCTGCTTTTTCAAGCTTGGAGTTTGCTTTTTTTTCAGCTAGAGCTTCTAAACTCAAAGAATCTAACTCATAAAACTCTTGTAACATTCCAGGATACAAAGAATCAATTAAATCAAGAGCGAGTCTTGCAAGCTCGACACTATCAAAAGATTTATCACTGACACAAGAACAAAGAGCTAACTTTAAAGCCTGATCATCATTATCAAATTTGGTCGGAATAATACCTGGAGTATCAAGAAGTTTAATATTAATATTGCTGTTTATATCAATCCATTGTTGTTGTCGAGTAACTCCGGGTTTATTTGCGACTTGCACTTTTTTCTTTTTTGCAAGAGCATTAATCAAAGAAGATTTACCAACATTTGGGTAACCAACAATCATTACTTTAAAGGGTCTATTAATCAAACCTTTTAACTTATACCTATCATTAATTGGCTTTGCTTGTTTTTCAATTTCTTTAATTACCTTGTCGATATTGTTTCTATTTTTTGAATTTACTTTTATACCACTTAAGATTTTTGATTTATCTGCAATATCACTTTTAGAAAAAATCTTTAAAACTGGTTTATCCTTTGCCCATAAATGCAATTCCTTATGCGCAGAGCTTTCTGGAATACGAGCATCAACAAGTTCTATTACCATATCAATAAGAGAAATTTTTTCTCTTAATTGTTTTTCTGCTTTAGCAATATGTCCCGGATACCAATTAAAACCGAGCACACGAGAACTAAATTCTTGTTCTTCACTATTACTTGTTTCTGTTTTTTTATTTTTTGACACTTTTAATTCAAAGAAACTTCAAGAGAATTTAACGTTTCTAAATTATCTATATTTTTAACTGGAAATCTTCTATCTTGTTTCTTTACTAAACCAGCCAAAACCTTACCCGGACCAAGCTCTAAAATCTCTGTCACTTGATTAGTAAACAAAAATTGAACTGTTTCTGTCCATCTTACAGAACCGGTCATTTGTTTTTTTAAATTTTCTTTGATTTCTTGTGCATCTGTGACAGCAGTTGCTGTTACATTTTGAATCACTGGTATTGAAGCGTTATTAAACTGAATCTCATCAATCAAATTAGCAAACTGCTCGGCAGGTTCTTGCATTAAAGGAGAATGAAAAGCACCACCCACGTTTAATGCAATCACTCGAACCTTAAGTGAATTTTGACTTGCATACTCTTCGATTTCAGCAGAAATTTTTGCAACACCCTCTTTAGAGCCAGTGATAACGACTTGATCAGGACTATTATAGTTTGCCACCGATACATCATCATATTTAGCAGTTAACTCATTTAAGACCTCATCTCCTAAACCTAATATCGCTGACATAGCACCTTGAGGAGCATTTTGCATCAAAGCGGCTCTAGCAATCACTAATTTTGCGGCATCAGCAAAACTGAGAACATCAGCCATATACAAAGCACTAAACTCACCTAAACTATGACCAGCAACAAAAGCTGGATTATGCAAATCTCCATTTTTAATTTTTGCTTTAATTTGCTTAGCTAAAACCATACTCATAGTAAGTATTGCTGGCTGAGTAAAAACTGTTTTAGTTAACTCCTCAATTGGACCATTGAAAACTACGTCAGATAGTTTGTCTTCTATACTATCTTGGTGATATTGAGCAAAAAGATTATCGATGAAATCATAATCGTCTCTTAAGTCACTTTGATAAAGATCCATACCCATAGCTACTTGCTGTGAACCTTGTCCGGGAAAAATAAATGCTGTTTTCATATAATTAATTTTAGCATTTTTAAGAAATTGTCATAAGGGGCGTGCTTCCAAACCCGTAATAATTATCTCGAGTATTTAGATTTGGGCATAAGTAGGGTTTGGTTAGAAACGCCTAACAAAAGAATCAAACACCGCCGCTTAGTGAGTTTCACGCAGTGAAACAAGCTAAGCGTAAGGTCGTTTGTGGGACTGATTTCTGACCCCATTTGCTAGTGATTTTAACATTTCACT
>Ga0181568_10004009_pt1 | contig 13176 bp, 12 predicted proteins | sample 101ome_20_FD_133758 | JGI IMG/M metagenome (GOLD analysis project Ga0181568, IMG submission 133758) | Coastal salt marsh microbial communities from the Groves Creek Marsh, Skidaway Island, Georgia - 101404AT metaG (megahit assembly) | ecosystem: Environmental > Aquatic > Marine > Intertidal... | reverse complement strand
TATTCATCATTCGTCCTTGGTCATACCATTCTCTGCCTAAATCTTGACCGCCTCGGATGTGTGCAATTGCAAATATAAATCCTTCGTCAACCAACGGGAGAAATGATAATTTAAAAGAAGGTTCAACGATTAATCCATAAGAACCATAGCCATACATTAGTAGAGGCGCTGATTTTAAAGTCACTCCTTTTTTGAAAATAAGTGATACAGGAATTTTTTGTCCATCTCTAGCTTTGATCCATACCCTCATGGTTTTGTAAGTTTTTTCTTTAAAATTATTAAATGTTTGTTGCCATACTTTCTTTTTGTTGTCTGATGAAAAACTTTGTGAGTATATTGTTGAGGGCGTTGTCAAACTCGAATAAACATACTTGAAAGAATTTGAATTGTAGTTAGGGTTGGAAGCAAGATTTGCAGCATAGGTAGAATCCTTAAATTTTATGTAGGTTTTACGATTATTATTCCTATCGATTATTGCTAATTGAGGTAAACCATTTTTTCTGGTTTCAAGAACTATCTTATTTTTAAAAATTTGGAAATCTTCCAAAAGTTCATTTTGATTGTGTCGTATTACGAATTTCCAATTTTTTTCATTTTTATTGCATAAGGGGGTCTTATATAAAGCAAAATTTTCTTGATTGTTTCTATTACTAAGAATAAAAAACTCCTCAAGAGAATCATCAATATAATACAAATGTTTATTTTTTCTTTTATAAAAAATAGTTAGAGATGAATCATCCTTCTCAAGATCTAAAATTCTAAATTCATTAGATTCAGTTTTTGATATCTGTAAGAACAATCTTTTTTTTGTTCTACTCAAAGAAATACTTAAATTAAACTCTTTATCCTTTTCTCTATAAATCAGAACATCTTCACTATATTTAGTATTCAATTTATGGAAAAAAAAAGAATCTGTGATCAGTGTCTTAGGATCTTTTTTTAAATAATAATATCCATCAGAGTTAGTATTCCAGATTACTCCGCCTGTTGACCCGCAATGATTAGTTTCAAGAATTTTATTTTTAGTTAAATCTTTTATTATTATCGAAAATTCTCTTCTTCCATTTGTATCCTCACCATAAGCGATGAATCGATGATTTCTTGAGGGCTGTATTCCAGAAATGGAGTAGTATTTTTTGCCTTTGGCTAATTTATTAATATCTAGAATTAATTTTTTTTGATTTTTATAAACTCTATAATATTTTCTGTGTTCCGAAGAAATTCCGATTGTAGAGAAGTATTTGTAGCCATCGATTTCTGTAGGGTAGCTCTCATCAAGCTTTGGAAGTCTTTTTTTATAAGCTTGAAATATTTTTTTTGGAGAAACGCCATTGGTTTTAAACCATTTTTTTGAATATCTATTTTCTTCTTTTAAGTAATTAATAACCTCTTTATTTTTTCTACTGTCATCTCTTAGCCAATAATAGTTATCTATTCTTTCATCGCCATGTGCTAGTAATTTTTTTTTAATTTTTTTTGGGATTGGAGGCTTCATAATTTCATTAACTAACAGATATACTAAATTATTATAAATCTTTAGGGAGTTTTAAATGGGAACTACAGTAGAAGCAAATAATATAAATATTTGGTATGAAGAATATGGAGATCAAACAAAAGAAACAATTCTCCTAATTATGGGAGCCAATGCAAACTGTATGCAGTGGGATCGAGAGTTCATTGATCAACTAGTTGCAAACGATTATCACGTAGTCAGATTTGATAATAGAGATGTTGGTAAAAGTACATGGTTTGGAAAAGAACCTGCATTTAATAAAATATTGAAGATTTTCCCAAACTTTCTATTAAGAGTGATTGTTAATAGTATTTTTGGTTTAGCCGTAGACGAGAAGGGTAGGTTTAAGTTTAGCGAATCTTCCCCTGCACAATACGATTTATCAGATATGGCTAAAGATGCTGTATCGCTAATGGATACTCTAAAAATTGATAAAGCTCATATCATTGGTGCTTCAATGGGTGGAATGATTACACAAATCGTTGCCTTAGATTATCCTGAAAGAGTTTTAAGTATCACTCCCATCATGACTTCACCAGGAGTACAAAATGAGTCTTTATCTGGGCCTACTAAGGAATTGCTTGAGGCTATGAAAAAATCTTTTATATTTAATCTTAAGGGCAGAATAGAGGATGGAGTAGTAGAAATTTATCGTCAGCTTACTGGTTCACGTTTTCCATTTAATGAACAAGAGTTTAGAGAAAAGTTAAAGCCAGTTATTGCACATGGAAATAATCCTTTCGCTCTTCATGGAGCTGCAGTTGGAGCAAGTCCTGATAGAACTAGTCGACTTCAAGAAATTAAAGTTCCTACTCTTGTTATTCATGGAACCGAGGATGCTATCTTACCTTTAGATCATGGAGTTGCAGTTGCTGATGGTATAAAAGACTCAAAAAGAATGATTATGGAAGGAGTAGGACATGAAATTCCTGAAGAGTTATTACCTGAGATAATCAACAAAATTATTGAAAATATAAGAAGAGCTTCTTGAAACTAACTCAAATACTTTTTTGTATTTAAGATAAAAATATCTTTTATTTGTTCATGATTTAAGCCTTGAACGACAATGAGTCTTAAAAAAAATAAAAAAGACATACATTCAAATATAATTTCTCTTTCGGATTTCTTTTTTTCTTGAATCTCTGGGAGAATTGAATAAACAAAATTTCTTAAAATTTGATTCCAAGAAAACATATTTTGTCTTAAATTTTTATCTCTCCAGACATTACGAAGAGTCCATCGGATTATATTTTGATTTTTAACATAAAATTGGATAAGAGTAGAAGACAGATTTTCAATTCTTGTTTCTAAATTATCTTCTTTATTTATTTTAGAAAAATAGCTAGTGAATTCTTCGCCAAGTTTTTGATCTAAGCTATCTTGGAGTGATTCTTGATCCTTAAAATGACGAAAAATTGTCCTTGTACCTATATCTGCTTCTTTCGCAATAGAATTAAAAGACATACTATCAATATTACCTTTTCGAGCAATTTTTATAGCAGTATTTAAGATGTGATCTGAAGTAGATTCACTTCTTAATTTTCTTCCGTCTTTTTTTAATTTATTCATAAAATATGACAGTGATACTGACAAAAGTTATTGACACTCTTACTGTCAGATTCTATATTCATTTGATATTTTAAATCAAGGAGGAATAGAAAAATGCAATTATTTTTAGGCTTCTTTATTATTTTGGCAGTTAATTTTTGTATTTCTTTCAATTTATATGGCGATGAAATCCGAGAAGGTATTCTAAGAACTCCTGATGAAAGATTTGAAAACCTAAAAGATTATCCATTCAAACCAAATTATATGATGATAGATGGTCTGCGTATTCATTATTTAGATGAAGGCCCTAAGGATGCTGATCCAATATTCTTGCTTCATGGTGAACCTGCATGGAGTTATTTATTTAGAAAAATGATTCCAATACTTACTGCTCAAGGTCATAGAGTGATTGTTCCAGACTGTGTTGGCTTTGGTAAATCAGATAAGTTTATTTCAAAATATGATTATTCTTACAAACATCATGTTGAAGTTATGAAGGAATTGGTCCAAGAACTTGATCTTCAAAATGCAACTTTTTTTGGTCAGGACTGGGGTGGATTAGTTGGTTTAAGAGTAGTTGCGGAATTACCTGATCGTTTTAGTCACGTAGTTGTATCTAATACCGGAATGGTTGCTAGATCTGGAATATCGGCATGGCTCTTTGAAAAGTTTGTTCAATTTAGGGTTTGGTGGATTGGACCAATTACCTTTGAAGAATTAATGGAAAAAGCTCAAGAAGCTCTAACAGTTGAAAATCCTTCTCCATCCATGGGAATTTCAATGTTTAGTAACTGGATAGCTTATTCATATTATGCAGATGACATGAATATTGCTGGGATCATTAGAAATTTTGGAAGGATAGACTTATCAGAAGAAGAAGCTTATGCTTATGAAGCTCCATATCCTTCAGGTCTATACAAAGCAGGAGCTCATGTTTGGCCTTATCTTATTCCTACTCAGCTGCCTGAAAACGAAAAACTATGGAAAGAAGTTTATGAAAAATGGAACAAGCCTTTTTTAGTAGCATTTGGAGAAAATGAAAGAATTACTCTTCCTATGAAAGCTGAATTTATAGAGCGTATACCTAATCCAACTGTAATAACTTTAGGAGGAGCAAGTCATTTTGTTCAAGAAGAGGTTGGTCCTGAACTTGCAAAAATTATTAGTGATTTTATACAAGGAAAGCCGGTAGTGGATTTACCAGCAAAAAATTAAAGGTTTTTCTCTAGAGCTGAAAAGGATAATACTTTGGTCTCCTTTCTTTAATAAAAATGATATAAATTTGGTAAGATAATTTTTCGATTCTAGGAGTATCTTCATGACAGATTCAATAAAGCTTATAGGAAATGTAGCATCACCATACACTAGGAAGATGATTGCATATCTGAGATATAAAAGAATTCCATATGAAGTAATTTGGGGTCAACCAGAAGATGTTCTTAAGAAGATGAACATTGAAGCTCCTAAACCTATTCTTTTGCCAGTTTTTATATTGGAACGAGACGGCCAAGCTGCTGCAGTGACTGACTCAACTCCACTTATAAGAGAATTTGAAGAAAAATATCCTGACAGATCGGTACTTCCTAAAGACCCAGCTTTAAATTTTATAAATTTTATCTTAGAAGACTTTGGCGATGAGTGGTGCACAAAGTTTATGTTTCACTATAGGTGGTATTTTGATGAAGATGCAGATAATGCAGGAACCATTTTGCCTCTAGGAATAAACAGTAATCTAAAAGACGATGAGCTAGCCTTTTTTAAAGAGCATTTTGCAAAAAGACAAATAGATAGATTATGGGTTGTTGGTTCTAATAACGATACTGCTGAATTTATAGATAAAAGCTACAAAAATGTCCTTTCAATTTTTGAAGATCACTTTAAAAACCACCCATTCCTTCTAGGAAACCTTCCATCTTCATGTGATTTTGCAGTTTATGGGCAATTTACTCAATTAGTAGGTTTTGATCCTACTCCAAGAAGAATAGCCCATGAAATTTCTCCCAGGACAGTTGCATATGTAAACACGCTTGATGATAGAGGAGGTTTAGATTATGTCGAGGAAGATATCTCATTAGATTCTCTTAGCGACTCAATACACGATCTTTTTAAGGAGTTAGCCGTTTCTTATGTACCAACAATGATAGAAAATCATAAAGCTATCGGAGAAGGTGAAAAAGAATGGTCTGTAGACCTAGCAGGTTATCCTTGGAAACAGAAATCATTTCCTTATCAAGCAAAGTGTCTTGATTGGATAAGAGATGAGTTCAGAGATCTTGATAATGAAAATCAGGAAAAAGTATTAAATTTTTTAACGACAACCAATTGTCAATCTTTAGTGGAGTAAAAATGAATAGAATAACTGAAATGTTGGGTTGTAAATATCCAATCATTCAATCACCAATGGGCTGGATTGCAAGGAGTCAACTTGCTTCTGCTGTATCAAATGCTGGAGGATTTGGGATTATTGAAACTTCATCGGGAGAAGTAGATCAGTGTAAAGATGAAATAAGAAAAATGGCTTCCCTTACAAATAGTCCATTTGGAGTGAATCTTCCAATTTTATTTCTTTCGGATGAAAGTATGTTGGAAGTAGTAATAGAAGAAAATATAAAATTTGTTACAACTTCTGCAGGAGATCCTGCGAAATATATTCATAAACTCAAGGAAGCAGATATTAAAGTATTTCATGCAGTCCCAAGCCTCGCAGGAGCTCTCAAGGCCGTAGATGCCGGTGTAGATGGGCTAGTCGTTGAGGGAACAGAAGGAGGGGGTTTTAAAAGTCCCGAAGACGTAGGCCTGCATGTTTTGATTCAATCTATTCGTAAACATAGTGATTTACCTATTGTAGCTGCTGGAGGTATTGTCGATGGTGTAGGAATGGCAGCGGCTTTCGCAGCTGGTGCTGATGGCATTCAAATGGGAACAAGATTTGTTTCATCTTTAGAAAGTCCAGTTCATGAAAATTTCAAAGGCGCAATCGTAAATGGTTCTGAACAAGGTACCTACATACTTAATAAAAAAGCAAAACCATGCATAAGAGCTTTGAAGACAGAGTTAACGGATAAGATTTATGAAGAAGGGTTGATGGATATGTCTGCTCTTAGCGGAATAAAAGATTTATATTTTGGCGGCGATATGAATGCTGCGCCTGCTTTAGCTGGTCAGTCTATTGGACTCATAGATGAAGTATTACCAGTAGAAAAGATTATCAAACAAACTATGCAAGAATTTAATTCTGTATGTGAATCTTTATCAAACTCTAAATTTGAACTATGAAAATTTTAAGAACTCCTGATAGTGCTTTTGAGAACTTACAAGATTATCCCTTTGAGCCAAACTACACAACAATACAAACTCATGATGGATCAGAGTTAAGAATTCATCACGTTGATGAAGGACCTAAAGATGGTCCAATTCTATTAGCTATGCATGGCCAACCAGTTTGGAGTTATTTATACAGTAGAATGATTCCTTTTTTGGTTGATGCAGGTATAAGAGTTATTGCGCCAGATTTACCTGGCTATGGAAAGTCAGATAAGCCTGCATCAAGGGAAGACTATTCTTATCAAAGGCAGGTTGATTGGATGACGGATTGGCTGATAGCAAATGATTTTAAAGACCTAGCTTTTTTTGGTCAGGATTGGGGCGGATTGATAGGATTAAGAGTAGTAGCAAATGAGCCTGATAGATTTCTCAAAGTTGCAATGGGAAATACAGGTCTTCCTTATAACCCTGATACTCCTCAAGATGTAATAGACAAAGTTAAAGCATTCAGAGAAAGTGATATAAAACTTACTGTAATGTCCATGCAAAAAGAAGTCAGTCAAATGGATGGGAAGAATCTTTCTGATGATAAAACACCAGCTAGTCCTGCTCTTAAATTTATGTATTGGCAGAAATTTTGTTGGGATACGGAAGATTTACCCATTGGTTTTTTGATGTCAAATATGATGGGAAAAAATTCCACTCTAAAGACTCTTATTTCTTATTTATTCCTCAAATTAGGATTAAGAAAGTTATTTCCGTTAAACAAAGTTATAGATCATGCCTATGAAGCTCCATTTCCAGATCCATCTTTTAAAATGGGTCCAAGAGCTATGCCGAGTCATGTCCCAACAATACCTGATAAGTCTTTAAATGCAGTAAGAGAAGCCAGAGAAGTTTTTAAAAATTGGAATAAACCTTTTTTAAGTGTCTTTGCTGGAGATGATCCAGTAACCAATGGAGTCGAGAGGGATGTTTTGAGTATGTGTCCCAATGCAAAAAGTGCACCTCACATAGGAGGAGGGCATTTCTATCAATGGACTCGTCCTAAGGAACTATCTAACTTACTAGCTAATTTCATTAAGAAGAACGATTAATTATGTTAAAAATGCTTTTTCCAAAATCGGCAGATAATAATTATTTAGGCTATAAATTTGTTTTCTATGCCTTTATTCCGTTTCTATTACTAATGACATGGCGTTCTGTCATTCACATGTCTTTCGAGGAATTTGGATTGCATGGTATTGCGAATGTAAAAGTATTAACTGGTTCTCCAGATCCAATGCCTCTGATATATGCTTTCTTTTCTGCATGGGGCTTAGTTCAACTCATATTTTGTGCTTTTGCCTGGATAGTCGTCATAAGATATAAGTCATTAACACCTTTAATAATTTTAGCTTTTTTAGTTGAATGGTCTGTCAGAGTACTTAATTCAAGTCCAATTGTTAATGATTCGATTTATTCTGACGGAATCACGCCTGGAATGGTTTACGCACCTTATGTGACTTTGTTCTTATTTCTTCTATTTGTTTTTTCTTTGATTAAAAAAAATTGACCTAATTTGATACAAAACTCCTATTTTTTCTCTTGAAATGAATTTAAAACATTCAATAGAAAGGAAGGAAACATCCGTAAGTTAGTTAATTCAACATTAGGTCAATTAGTAAAAGCTTATCCTGCTGAAAGATAGCCTTAATTTACAAATAGAAAAGCCGCTTTTCTAGCGGCTTTTCTTTATATATTTGGAATGAGTAGGCTGTTTAAGTCCTAATCTTTAAATATATATACATTCGTATAATATATATTATGTTAAATAAAGATTAAGATAAAAATATAGTTAACGCATAAGAATTTATAACGAAAATTGCTGATATGGCTTGTATATTTCTATCTATTTCAATTTTTCTACCAAGGAAATTCACTAATATAGGAGGGACACCATTTATATCGTTAAACTCACCATCGTATAACTTAATAGAAACAGCAGTAGCAAAGAAAGAGAATATCCATAAATAATTTAATGCTACAACTAGTAGCAGATTGTAAAAAGAATCAAATACCCATAGTAATGATAGGCAAAGTAAGGAAGTAAAAATCATTGCATTTACCTGCCAAACCAGATGGAATCTGGCATGACCTGTCCACAGCGGATTAGTAGCATGAGATTCATTAAAATCTATTAAAGGAGTAATTGTCGCAAATCCAATGCAAATCATCGTGAGAAGAATTTTTGATATAAATATATGCGAATAATCAGTAAACGAGAGGGCATGTATAGTCCACAATATTGTTATCCCCATAACTGCACCAAATATACTTTGAGCTCTTAATGCAAAGTTAAACGCCCTACTTCTTTGTTCTGGATCAATCATTTAATTCTCCTAAATCTTTTTATATAAATGATATATTTATTTTCTTACAGGAGAAATAATCATGCATAAGAAATATAAAGAGATTTTAGGAAAACAAATGGCCTATATAGATTCTGGCGCGGGTCAATCGATAGTTTTTTTACATGGCAATCCAGCTTCATCTTTTTTATGGCGAAATATCACTCCATATGTAAAAGATTTTGGTCGTATAGTTGTTCCAGATTTAATAGGAATGGGAGATTCTGAAAAACTCGAAGGAAAAGATAATCCCGATTATCAATATCATGGACAATATAAATATCTATCTAAATTATTAGATGAATTAGATTTAGGAGAAGAAATTAATTTAGTTATACATGATTGGGGTTCTGCAATGGGATTTCAATATGCGAGAGAAAATGCCGATAAAATAAAATCGATTACTTTCATGGAGGCAATCGTAATGCCACTAACTTGGGATCAATGGCCAGAAAATGCAAGAAACATTTTTCAATTAATGCGTTCAGATGCAGGTGAAGAAATAGTTCTTGAAAAAAATGTTTTTGTAGAAAGAATCCTTTTAAATGATTCTGCAAATGGTTTTACCGATGAAGAAAAGGCTGAATACATTCGTCCTTTTAAAAATGCTGGTGAAGATCGTCGCCCTACTCTTACTTGGCCAAGACAAATCCCCGTGGATGGTTCTCCGCAAGCTGTAATCGACGAAGTAATTAAAAATGGTGAGTTTCACAAGAATTCGGATATCCCAAAACTATTTATAAATGCTGACCCTGGAAGTATTCTTATTGGCGAACAAAGAGAATTTGTAAGAACTTGGAATAACTTGGAAGAGATTACCGTTAAGGGAAATCACTTTATACAAGAACACTCTCCTAATGAAATAGGAAAAGCTTTGTCTGAATTTATAAATAAGCTTTAAGAATAGTTATAGCAAAAAAAACCTCCAAATTATTGGTTAAAATCAATTAAAATAACCAACAATGTATGCAATGATTGCTAAAAAAACATTGACAAGCCCTATTACCAGTAAGAGTCCTTTCAAATTAAATTTTTTATCTTTCTTCTCCATAAGGCATAATTATGACCAATATTTATGGCAAAAGAAGATTTAATTGAGATGTCAGGTGAGGTTATTGATACCATGCCTAATACTACCTTCAAAGTGAAACTCGAAAATGATCATGTCATTACTGCACATATTTCTGGAAAGATGAGAAAAAACTACATACGTATTTTGACTGGAGATAAAGTGAAAGTTGAAATGACTCCTTATGATCTGACTAAAGGCAGAATCACTTTCAGAGAAAAATAAATCTAGGATGTTAGTTCTTTTTCTTCGTGAGGAAGAAACTTTATGTCTATTTGATCCTTCTTGATTGAAACTCTTGCAATGCCACCTTCTTTGGCTAAATCTCCAAATAAAATAGACTCAGCTAATTTCTGTTTAATTTCATCTTGAATGAGTCTTTGCATCGGGCGAGCACCCATTTTTTCATCATAACCCTTCTCTGCAAGCCAAGTTCTTGCTTTATTATCAACTTCTAGCACTACTCTTTTTTCATCCAATTGAGCTTGAAGTTCTGTTAAAAACTTATCAACCACAGTATGAATAACCTCTGTTTTCAAAGATCCAAACTGAACGATAGAAGTTAATCTATTTCTAAACTCTGGACTAAAGGTTTTTTTAATGACTTCAGTTCCATCTGTGGAATTGTCTTGTTTTTGAAAGCCCATAGATTCTCTTGCCATTTCTAGAGCTCCAGAATTCGTTGTCATAATCAATATACAATTTCTAAAACTTGCCTGCCTGCCGTTATTGTCGGTCAGCATTCCGTGGTCCATTACTTGCAGCAGAACATTGAATACTTCTGGATGTGCTTTTTCTATTTCATCTAAAAGAATGACCGAGTGTGGATTTTTGGTTACAGCTTCAGTCAATAAACCACCTTGATCATAACCAACATAACCAGGAGGAGCTCCTATAAGACGAGAAACGGTATGCCTTTCCATATATTCAGACATATCAAATCTTGCTAACTCAACTCCTAAGATTTTGGCTAATTGTCTAGATACTTCAGTTTTCCCAACCCCAGTAGGTCCAGAAAATAAAAAAGAACCAATAGGCTTTTCATCTTCACCCAAACCAGCTCTAGACATCATAATAGAATTAGAAAGTTTTTGGATGGCTTCATCTTGACCAAAAATAACTCTTTTAAGGTCTTCTTCTAATTTACCTAATGAAACTCTATCTTGAGTCGAAACACTTTTTTCCGGAATCTGCGCCATAAGAGAAATTACTCTTTCAACATCTTGTTCGTTCACAGTTTTTCGTTTAGTGCTTAAGTTAAGCCTTAATCTCGCTCCCGCTTCATCAATGACATCAATTGCTTTATCAGGAAGAAATTTATCATTTATATGTTTTGCCGAAAGTTCAGCTGCTGCTTTAAGAGAAGCTTTTGAATACTTTAATTCATGATGTTGCTCATATTTCTTTTTAAGTCCCTCAAGAATTTTTATAGTTTCTTGTACAGAAGGCTCAACTAGATCGACTTTTTGAAATCTTCTAGAAAGCGCCCTATCTTGCTCAAAAATAGTTCTATATTCTTTAAAAGTAGTTGAACCTATAAACTTTATGCCTTCTTTCCCTAAGACAGGCTTCAGTAAGTTGGATGCATCCATAACCCCGCCTGATGTAGCACCTGCACCAATAATGGTATGGATCTCATCTATAAAAAGAATAGCATTTGGAATGGCAGAAAGTTCTTTTAAAATTCCTTTAAGTCTTTTTTCAAAGTCTCCACGATATTTTGTACCTGCTAACAAAGAACCCATATCTAAAGAATAAATTGTGCTTTCTTGCAGTGAAGGTGCAGCAGTTTTTTCAACAATGTTTTTAGCCAGCCCTTCAATCAAGGCAGTTTTCCCAACCCCAGATTCACCAACTAAAATTGGATTATTTTTAGAACGCCTAGCAAGAATTTGAGAAATTCTTTCAATCTCATTATCTCTACCAACAAGAGGATCTATTCGATTTGCTTCAGCTTCTTGATTGAGATTTAAAGCATATTTACCAAGATAGCCTGATTCATTAGGCGAAGAGGATTCTTGTGAAATATCATCAAAAGATTCATCTTCTGTAACTCCCTCTCCATGACTCATATACGAAACTGCATCAAGTCTTGTCATTCCTTGTTTTTTTAAAAGATAAACGCTATGGCTTTCTTTTTCGCTAAATAAAGCCACCAAAATATTTGCTCCAGTCACTTCTCCTGTACCAGAAGATTGAACGTGAAAGACCGCTCTTTGAATTACTCTTTGAAAAGATAACGTTGGTTGAATTTCAACTGCATCATCTTTCTTTTCTGGACAGTTTTTTGATATGAACTCTTTTAATTCGGCTTCTAAAATATCAATATTTATGTCGCAAGCTAGCAGGACATTAAGAGCGTCCTGGTTGTTCAGGATGCATAAAAGAAGGTGTTCCGTAGTTACGAATTCATGATTGTTTTCATGAGCAAACTTAAACGCATTATTAAGACATTCTTCAAGACTCTTTTCTAACATCAATCTTCCTCATCTATTGGTTCAATATCACTTACTAAAGGATGTTCATTTTGCTTAGCAAAATTATTAATTTGATTTGATTTTGTTTCTGCTACTTCTTTCGTATAAATACCACAAACGCCCTTTCCTTTTGTATGAACAGCAAGCATTATTTGAGTAGCTTTTTCTTTATCGTAACTAAAAAAAGTTTGCAAGACATAAATTACAAACTCCATTGGGGTATAGTCATCATTAAGAAGAATGACTCTATATAAAGAAGGTTTTTTTAACTTAGGCTCTTCTAATTCTACTAGAGAAGATGAATCAGATTCGTAGTCCTCAGATTTATTATTAAGTTTGATATTAAACATTAATTAAAAAGATATTATGACATTCCATTACAAATTTGTTCAGCAAACTCTGAACATTTTAGTAATTTTGCTCCTGTCATCAATCTTTCTAAATCATAAGTTACTAACTTATTCTTAATAGCCCAACTAATTCCTTTAATTATATTTTCTGAGGCTTCGTGCCAACCAATATGATTAAGCATCATTTCTGCCGATAATATCAATGATGCTGGATTTACTTTATCCAATCCAGCATATTTTGGAGCTGTTCCGTGAGTTGCTTCAAAAAGAGCTACTTTATCTCCAAGATTCGCCCCTGGTGCTAAACCTAATCCACCAACCTTAGCTGCCAAAGCATCGGAAATAAAATCACCATTAAGATTCATGGTAGCAATTACATCGTAATCTCCTGGTCTAATAAGAATTTGTTGCAGGAAGTTGTCTGTGATGATGTCTTTTAAAATAATCAACCGTTTGGTTACAGGATTTCTAAAACTCATCCATTCCCCACCATCTAGAGATGTCGCACCAAATTCTTTGGCGGCTAGAGAATAACTCCATTCTTTAAAGGAGCCTTCTGTATATT
>Ga0181568_10004007_pt1 | contig 13184 bp, 15 predicted proteins | sample 101ome_20_FD_133758 | JGI IMG/M metagenome (GOLD analysis project Ga0181568, IMG submission 133758) | Coastal salt marsh microbial communities from the Groves Creek Marsh, Skidaway Island, Georgia - 101404AT metaG (megahit assembly) | ecosystem: Environmental > Aquatic > Marine > Intertidal... | reverse complement strand
TATTTTCATTTTGAATATCTTCTAATTTTTCTTCGGAATCTTGTAGTTGTTTTTCAACGCTATTTAGAGCATTAGAAATAGATTCATTTCTTGGCAGATATTCTGAGTCTATAAAGCTTTGTTCATCATCAATTTTTTCTGGATTAAGTTCGGCTTGGACATTAAATTGTGTTCTAAGTTGATAAAGCTTTTGATCAATATCTTCATACTTAGATAATATTTTTAGTGTTTGGCTATAGTCTATTTTTGCTTTTTCGATATCTACATCCAGTGCTCTAATCATTTTGGAAACTGAAGCAACATTTTGTTCAATAGTTTTTTTCAAAGTAGGATCTTCAAGTAGTTCTACTTTTAGTAATGTAGATTCGAGTTCGGCTTTAATTAGTTCTCTTTTGAGTAATAATTGTTCAAGCGTTTCTTTATTTTGACTAGCTTTTTGCTTTATGATATCGGGCGTTATTTCCTCTTCCAAAGATTTTTCACCACTTAAAAATTCATTTATGTTTTTATAAATCAGATTTGTGCATTCTGCATATTTTTCTTTTTTGATCAAATATTCAAAATCTGATCTGTATTTATGAAGAAGAGCCACATTTACATGTTGAAATGACATACTATTGGAAGACCAATCAATTCTTTCAATGGCATGAAGTGTTTTTTGTGTTATATTTTCATTATTGGAAAGTAATTCAGTTTTGAATTTATGTTTGCCCCAAAAATCACCAATTGACATTCCTTCAATCTTAGTACAAAAATTGATCACTTTAGTTTCTAAAGTATTACTTGTAATAAATATGATGAAATCATCGTCTAGCGGAAGTGTAAAAGCTAAGGCGTGTTTAGCGTCTTTAAATTCTTTGTAGAGCTGACCTCTATTATTGAAAATCATAATATTGCAGCCTTTCACTTTGCGGCCATTGGCAAATAATTTTGTTTTAACTTCAATATTAAATTCAGCCGCATTAGCTTTATTGTTTCCTAGAAATAAAATAGAAACTAATATTAATAGACTGTATTTTTGCAATAGTTTATACAAAGCTATGTAGTTTTATACGTGCAAATTTATATGTTTTATTGCCGAATTCATTCTTATTTATAAACACATTGGCGTAAATTTGTAGTCTAAATTTACGAAATCATGAATTTAAGTAGTTTAACAGCTGTTTCACCTATAGATGGAAGATATAGAAATAAGATAGAAGAATTAGATCAATATTTTTCTGAATTTGCATTAATTAAATACCGAGTAAGAGTTGAAATTGAATATTTCATTGCTTTGTGTGAAGTTCCACTCCCACAATTAGCTTCTTTTGACATAAATAAGTTTGAAACTATAAGAGATATTTATAGAAATTTCTCTCAAGAAGATGCAAACAGAGTTAAAGCAACTGAAAAAGTTACTAATCATGATGTAAAAGCGGTTGAATACTTTATCAAAGAGGAATTTGATAAAATGGGAATTAGCGAGTTTAAAGAGTTTGTTCATTTTGGACTAACCTCTCAAGATATCAATAATACATCTGTTCCAATGACGCTTAAAGAAGGAATTGAAAATGCATACGATGCTGTTTTAGATAGTATTATTGATGAATTAGAATCTTTTGCTAAAGATTGGGCTTCCATTCCAATGTTGGCTAAAACGCATGGTCAGCCTGCTACACCTACTAAAATGGGCAAAGAGATGCTTGTTTTTGTTGAGCGACTTAAAACTCAGAAAATATTATTGTCTCAGGTGACTTACTCTGGGAAGTTTGGTGGTGCCACCGGTAATTTCAATGCTCATCATTTGGCTTATCCTTCTATTGATTGGCCAAAATTTGGTAATGATCTATTAAGCCAAAAACTTGGAATTACCCGTTCTCAGTATACTACACAAATTGAGCATTATGATAATCTTGGTGCATTATTTGATAACATGAAAAGAATTAATGTTATTTTGATTGATTTGTGCAGAGATATTTGGACTTACATTATGATGGAATATTTTAAACAAAAAGTAGTAGCCAATGAAGTAGGTTCTTCTGCTATGCCACATAAGGTAAATCCGATTGATTTTGAAAACGCGGAGGGTAACTTGGGTATTGCAAATTGTATATTTGAGCATTTAAGTGCAAAATTACCTATTTCTAGATTACAAAGAGATCTTACTGATTCTACTGTTTTGAGAAATGTAGGTGTTCCAATAGGTCATACTTTAATAGCTTTTAAGTCGATATTAAAAGGATTTAGTAAGCTTATCATTAATGAAGAAGCGATAAGAGCTGATTTAGAAGCTAATTGGCCAGTAGTTGCTGAAGCGATACAAACAATTTTGAGAAGAGAAGGGTATCCTAACCCTTATGAGACGCTTAAAGGCCTTACCCGAAACAATGATAAGATCGATGCTGAAACCTTTCAAAACTTTATTGAAACTTTAGAGGTTAGTAAAGAGGTAAAAGCAGAGTTAAAGGTAATTACACCATACAATTATACAGGGGTTTATTAATATGCCAAAGCCTTTAATAGAAGGGGAAGATTATTATTTTAATGAGCAAGGACTTATGGTGCTCACGGAGGCTTTTCATCTCAAAAGAGGCTATTGTTGTGGCAATGATTGTAAACATTGCCCTTTTATAGGAACGCAGAAACATTATACGGTAGTCAATAAAAAATCTTAAGTTTTGAATAGAGTAAAGTTCATAGATTCTAAAAAATCTAAGTTCTTTATTGAGCTAAGAGATTCAGTTGATCAATATTTTAAAGAAAATAATATTGATAAAACTGCTGATGCTTATATGCTTTTTAAGACAATATTCTTTATATCTATTTTAATGTTGGCTTACTGCACTTTACTGTTTTCAGGTATAGAGCAAATATATGGAGATTGGGTAATCTATCCTTTGTGGATTGTTATCGGTCTATTTAGTGCTTTTTGTGCGGTTAATATTGGTCATGATGCCATTCATGGTGCCTATAGTAAGAGATCCAAAATAAATAATTTGATGTCGCATAGTTTTAATTTTTTAGGAGCTAGTGCCTATTTATGGAAGATAATGCATAATCAGGCGCATCATACCTATACTAATGTTGATCATCATGATGAAGATATAATTTCAGTTCCGATTATAAGAATGGCACCTAATCAAGTATGGAAACCATTGCATAGGTATCAGCATATTTTTTCCTGGTTTTTATATCCTTTAGGAAGTTTATCTTGGGTATTTAAAAAAGATTACGCCAAGTTTTATCAAAAAAATATTGGTTCTTTTGAATTGAAACATAAACTAAAAGATCATGTGTTGTTGTATACATACAAATTGATCTACTACTTTTTATTTATTGCTTTACCAATTATCATGGTGGATATATCTGCCGGTCAGATGATTTTGGGTTTTGTTTTAGGACATTTATTTGAAGGGTTTACACTAGCTATTATTTTTATGCTTGCCCATGTTGTAGAAGAGGTCGAATTTCCAATGTATGACAAAGATAACGAAATTCAATATGGATGGCATGAACATCAAATGAGAACAACAGCCAATTTTGCTACTAAGAGTTACCTTGCTAATTTTATTACAGGGGGCTTAAATTTTCAGGTAGAACATCACTTATTTCCATTGATTTGTCATACCCATTATCCAAAGCTTTCTCCAATTGTGCAAGAAATAGCTAATAAGTATGCTATCCCCTATAATAATAACTCTTATTGGTCTGCCCTAAAGAGTCATTATAGGCACTTAAAAAAACTAGGAAAAGCTTAAATTGCTTATTGTGCGGACTTCTTACTATTCCAAAATTGTTCTAAAATAGCGCTTGCATTTTTGTCATTAATGAAGGTGTCTAAATCACTTTTGAATCTTTTAAGTAGCATTTCTCTTCTTTCAATAGCCTCATCCATCTTCAAATACAAGTAAAATTTCTCATTAATGAATTCTTCCAATAAAGTATCTAAGTCTTGGTAGAAGTGATCAGTCTTTTCAACATACTCTATATGAATATGTTCTGCATGTTCTTGCACTATGTCAATATTCTCTTGAGCAGAGATCATAATTAACAAAGTTTCATGATTAAATTCTTTAATGGCTTGCATTAATTTTAGTGGATGCATTTCCATCCACTCGCAATCCATAATAACAATATCTGGCTTATGAGGTAATTGATACAGAAATTCACTTGCATTGTAGCAACTTTCAATGTGCAAATGTTTGTTTTGAGTTACATGCGTTTTGATATTTTCATGCCATTCTAAATGGCTATCAATGATTACAGTGTAAAGTTTCTTTCTACTCATAAGTATAATGATGTTCTCACATCAACGCGACGAGCAAATGTACGGAAGGTATTACTAGCTAGTTATCTATTATTCATTATAGTTTTCAATGATATATACTGTTCTGTATATTTTTTGCCACAAAGGCACCTGAACTAAAACAGGCTTGCAGCAAGTATCCGCCTGTTGGAGCGTCCCAATCGAGCATTTCGCCTCCTAAAAATATGTTTGGAAAATTATTGAGTGCTGAATATTGATTAAGATTACTCCATTTTACTCCTCCTGCCGATGAAATGGCCTCCTCAATAGGTCTAAGTCCTTGGGTTGGTAGCGGAAAGTTTTTAATTAATTGAGCTAATTGTATTGGATCCTGAAAAGTTTCTTTATTGGAGTATGCTTTAATTAGATCTACAACTACTGTATCAAGTTTTATATCTTCTTTGAGTGTTTTTGAGATAGATTTTGAGCTTGTTTTAAGTTTTTTTAAAATCGTTGTTAATGGATTAAGCGGTTTAAAATCAATTTGAAGAAGAGAAGTGCTGTGTTTTAAAAAGTGTGTTGATGCGTATACAGGTGTTCCTTCTAATCCATAAGGAGTCAGCATTAAATCCCCAGTAATTTCAAAATCGGCTACCTTAACTTTTACAAACTTAATAGGGGCTCTATTATATTTATCTGATATGCTTTTAGGCCAATTAATTAATGTGCCCACATTGGAAGAACTAAACGGTTTTATTGGAATATTTTTTTGCTCAAAAAGATTCAACCAATTTCCATCAGAACCTGTTTTTGACCATGAAATACCACCAAGCGCTATTACTAAAAAGTCAAAATGAATTTTTGAACCGTCTTCAAAAGCAATCATTTTATGATCAAAGTCAATCATTTTTTTATGGGTATGCAGATGCACACCTTTTGATTCTAAATCATACAACCAGCGCTTGAGCATATTAGCTGGTTTAATTCCTTTTTTGGGAAAGATTCTATTGCTACTTCCAATAAAAGTCTCTATACCTATATCCTTTTCTATAAATTGGATGGTAGATTGATTATCAAAATCTATAATAGCTTGTTCAAACCATGCTGGAAGATTTTTGTATTTGGCAATCATTTCATTGATAGGTTCGGAGTGTGTAAGATTAAAACCTCCATTTCCAGCTACTAATAACTTTCTTCCAAAAGTCTTTTGAGCATCATATACATGTATTTCTAGATCAGCTATTTTGGCTAATTGATGGGCACACATTAAGCCTGTTGGTCCACCACCTATTATAACAACTTTATTCTTCTTTTTTTTCAAGGTCTATGCCTTTTAGATTTTCCCATTTTTGAATATGCTCTTTAACAAGCTCAGCAATAAGAAGTGGTTTATCATTGAGATATCTATGATATGTCTTTATTATTATTTCCGACATATCATTGGCATTAAAGATTCCTACAGAGTTAAAGTATTTAGATAACCTAGAACCATTCCATAGTTGCCAATCGTGTCTTAAGACCAAGCCTAAACTATGCTTGGTCTTATTGACAGCTTCTTGTTCTTTCCAATATTTCAATTGAATACGGAAATCATCTGTAATTTTTTTATCTAATTCCTTGTGCGATTCATAAATATCGACAGGTATATAGATAGTATTGAGCTTTTTAGCTCTATGTGATTTAGACTTTCTTTGTGCATCAAGATTAAAACCAATGCTTAAAATTAGAAATATGCAAAAAAGTCTAATCAGCATTTTAGTTGTTTCCTCCCAAAATCATAGGTAATCCATCTTTTCCAGAACCAACCACAACTACTTTGGAGTTTGGAGAATTAGCTAATTCTAATGTTGCTAAAATTCCTTTTTCTTTTAAGATTTTGTCTGTTAAAGAAGCTGATATAATTCTGTTTGCAGTTGCTTTACCTTCTGCTTCGATTTTTTGTCTTTGAGCTTCTTTTTGAGCTTTTACTAATTTAAAGTCATACTCTTTGGCTAACTGCTCTTGTTTAAGCTTATTCTCGATAGCTGTTTTAATGGTAGGAGGTAACTCTATAGATCTTATAAAAACCATATTTAGATCTACATATTTTTCTGCCATTATTGGTTTACTCTCCTCAAATATTTCTGTTTGAATAGATTCTCTTTTAGTGGAGTAAATCTCTTCTGGTGTATATCTACCTATTACATTTCTTGCTACAGACCTCAATACATTAATAACAGCTGTTTGCTCATAATCTTTTACCTCTCCGTGAAGATTACCAATCTGATCTGCATAAGGGTTATATCTTGCAGCGATATCAACGGTAATGTTAAGTCCGTTTGAAGATAAAGAGGTCATTTTTTCTTTTAATTCTTGTAATCTAACATCATAAATGATCATTTTATTCCAAGGAGCGATAAAATGCATACCTTCTCCGTATACTTTATCTCTTTCTAAACCTGTAAAATAATGGAAAAGAACTCCTTTTTGTCCTGAATCAATAGTTACTGTTATACTTGACCAAAAAATTAAGAGAAATAATCCTATTCCTACAAAAATCACTACCGGTAAAGCTTTTTTAGCATTGAATTCCGGTTGTCCCTGTTGTTGATACTGTGCCATAATTCGTTTTATTTATTGTTGAACAAATTTAGTCTTTTTTACAACCGATTAGAAAACTTATGAGCGAAAGAATAGGTAATAAATAAAGCCCAAAAGTACTTTGCGATAGCAAAGACACTAACCATAGGCTTATCAGGAAAATAGCGTAAATTTGCCAAGGGTCATTTTTAACAAATTTTAGTTCAAATTGCCATAATCTTTCATTTTCTGTGTTGTTATCTAAATAGCTTTTGTAAACTAAATCTCTTTGTTGATCAATCCATTCATCAAAACTATTCTTTGCACTTTTGGTTTTAGGCGATTGTCTTGCTGTTTTTTTTGATTTTTTCTTTGAACCGCTCATTAAATGATCATATATGGTCTTTTTTACTGGATCTGTTAGGATTTCATAGGCTTCTTGAATTTCTAAAAATTTAGCTTTAGCATTTTTTTTTGCGTTTATATCTGGGTGCCATACTTTAGCTAGCTTTCTGTAAGCAGATTTCACATTTTCTGGTTTTGAAAACATTGGAATCTCTAATATTTTGTAAAGATTTTTCATTTAGAAATTCTTTTTTTCTTGAAGGCTTGAAAATTATCTTCATGTTCATTTTTGCTAACTTCCTCACTATAATAAAATATAACACAAATGAAAAAAACCGATAGAATCATACCAACAGCGGTAAGAATATCTTTTAGATCATAAATGTTTGGAAATAGTTGTCTAATAATGGAATGCAATACTGCATTAAATGATATAACCAGGAATACAAGTTTGTACTTATTGGCTTTTACAGCCAAAACATTGATATAAGGTGATCTAAAAAGTAGGAGCATCTTAAAACAAAAGGCTACAACTATTGTAATGAATAAAAAGGTCATTAATAATGCAACAGAAGTATTACCAGCAAATAGGTTTAGTAACTTAACCATACAATAAAATATTTTAGCGCCACTAGTGAGCTAACGGCAATATAGAATACTATCATCCATTTAAAGATATATTTGAATAAGGCTGAAAATGTCCAAGATATTTCTAGATTTAAGGATTTACACATTAGGGAATAATTGCCAATACCCATCCATTGTTCTGGTAGCGTTTTCATTAAGTCTTTGAGCAGATAAATGCAGGCATTACTATTATTAATATCTAACCAAATCGGATCTTTTTGATTTTTAATTTTAAAAAGTAGAGAGCATTTACCTTGCTCAACTTTTAATAATTCAATTATAGACTCTTTTATACTTTGTTTTAATAGTATTTCTTCATCGCCCCAGTAAGCAATTCCAAATGCATCTATATCATGTACAGAAATGGAAGCTTTATTTTTCCATTTATGTAGGTGAAGTCTTTCTTTAGAAACTTCCAAAGCCATTGGAGTATCATCAAATCTATATTGGTGTAATGCCATAATTGTCAAATTAGTAAGATTTTTAACGAAATGTGTATAAATATTGTTCTTATACTCACCAACTTAAGTATGATTTTTCTAAATTGCATCAGCTTTAGGGGCGTCCTAATAAAAGGACCGAGAAGTACCCTTAGAACCTGATGTAGTTAGTACTACCGGAGGGAAAAGTGACCATTCATAGGAAAACCATCCTCGGTCTAATTTCATCAGGATCACTAAAAAGGATGGAATGCACATAGAAATTAATGGAAATCAGGAGTCGATTAAATCATGCACAGTTGAAGCTATGCTAGATGAATTAAACACAGGTAAAGAAGGTATTGCTGTTGCCGTTAATGAAGCAGTAGTTCCAAAATCCATGTGGCCTACTTTTGATTTAAATGAAAATGATAAAATAATGATTATTACCGCCACTGCAGGCGGATAAGCAAACCAAAATTAAATACTTAAATGTAAATTATGAGAAGAAAAGAAAGTTTACCAACCGAGAACAGTATTACAAGAGCGCCTTTTCCTGCCTCTAAAAAAATATATGTGAAAGGAGAAATTCATGACATTAATGTTGCTATGAGAGAAATCGAATTAGAAGATTCTCCTGCAATGTTTGGAAAAGGGGAGCCTGTGCCTAATCAATCGGTAACAGTTTATGATACTTCAGGGCCATATACAGACATGAATGTGGAGATTAATGTAAAGAGAGGTTTGCCTAAATTAAGACAAGAGTGGATTGAAGCAAGAGGTGATGTAGAGCAATTAGAGGAGATTTCTTCAGATTTTGGTAAAGAACGATTATATAATTCTGAACTAGATCATTTGAGATTTGAAAATTTGAAAAAGCCACTTCGTGCCAAATCTGGAATGAATGTTACACAAATGCACTATGCTAGAAAGGGTATTATTACTCCTGAGATGGAATATATAGCTATTAGGGAGAATCAAAAGCTAGAGGCGGTTATGGATCAAGGAGTAGTTCATCCTGGACATAATTTTGGTGCCTATAATCATACAGGACCAATTACTGCTGAATTTGTAAGAAAAGAAGTAGCTGAGGGAAGAGCAATTATTCCATCTAATATTAACCATCCTGAGGCTGAACCAATGATTATAGGTAGAAATTTTCTAACAAAAATTAATGCCAATATTGGTAACTCCGCAGTTACATCTTCTATTGAAGAGGAAGTTGAAAAAGCTGTTTGGGCTTGTAGATGGGGAGCAGATAATATAATGGATTTATCTACTGGTAAAAATATTCATGAAACTAGAGAATGGATTTTGAGAAATTCTCCTGTACCAATTGGAACAGTGCCTATTTATCAAGCACTAGAAAAAGTAAATGGTAAAGCTGAGGATTTAACTTGGGAGTTATTCAGAGATACTTTAATTGAGCAAGCAGAGCAAGGAGTAGATTATTTTACTATTCATGCAGGTGTTTTACTCAGATATGTACCAATGACTGCTAAAAGAGTTACTGGAATTGTATCTAGAGGTGGTTCAATTATGGCAAAATGGTGTTTAGCTCATCATAAAGAATCTTTCCTATACACTCATTTTGAAGAGATATGCCAAATTATGAAGCAATATGATGTTGCTTTTTCATTGGGAGATGGATTAAGACCAGGTTCTATTGCTGATGCAAACGATGAGGCTCAATTTGCAGAGTTAGAGACATTAGGTGAATTAACTAAGATAGCATGGGAACATGATGTACAAGTTATGATTGAAGGACCTGGACATGTGCCTATGCATATGATTAAAGAGAATATGGATAAGCAGCTTAAAGAGTGTCATGAAGCACCTTTCTATACGCTTGGCCCATTAACAACTGATATAGCCCCTGGTTATGATCATATTACCTCAGGAATTGGTGCGGCAATGATTGGATGGTATGGAACAGCAATGCTTTGTTATGTGACGCCTAAAGAACATTTAGGACTGCCTAATAAAGAGGATGTAAGAGAGGGTGTTATTACTTATAAGCTAGCGGCTCACGCTGCAGATTTAGCAAAAGGGTTTCCTGGAGCTTCTATAAGAGATAATGCTTTGTCAAAGGCAAGATTTGAATTTAGATGGAATGACCAATTTAATTTGAGTTTAGATCCAGAAAAAGCTAGAGAATTTCATGATGAAACATTGCCAAGTGAAAATGCAAAAGTAGCGCATTTCTGCTCTATGTGTGGTCCGCATTTCTGTTCTATGAAAATTACTCAGGAAGTTAGAGACTTTGCTGAATCTAATGGAATTGAAGAAAATGAAGCTGCTCAGAAGGGGATGGATGAAATGTCTCAGAAATTTAAAGAAAAGGGTGGTGAGGTTTATGTTTAAATGAAAAAAATCGTTTTAACATATCATTCATTTATTGAAGGGGAAGTTGAATGCATAAAGGATTTAATTCAATCTGGTTTGTATGCTGTTCATATTAGAAAGCCACAGGCTACTTATGATCAATTAGAAAACTTTATCTGCCAATTTAATTCTTATGAGCGATCTTTTTTTGTAATGTGCACGCACAGATCACTTGTAGATAAATACGCACTCAAAGGAATGCATTATTCTTCTAAAGAGAATTTGCCTACTCAAAGAGCTGATTGGTATACTTATTCAACCTCTTGTCATACCCTTGAAGAAGTAAAGTCTATCTCCAATGAGGTAGATTATGTCTTTTTAAGTCCGATTTTTGATTCTATTTCTAAGCCTGGGTATACCTGTTCATGGGATAATAAGGATCAAATTAGCCAGGTACTAGGAAGTCATAAGGGGGCTGATGTTATTGCTCTTGGAGGAGTGTGTGATGATAATATTGAGGAAATCAAATCTTTGCATTTTGATGGTTATGCTATGCTTGGTGCTGTTTGGATGCCACTGATTAATAAGGAAGAATCTATTGGATAAATTAAGACCATATGTTTTGACCATTGCAGGTCATGATCCTAGCGGTGGTGCTGGGATAACTGCAGATGTGAAGGTGTTTGAAATGCATAGAACTCAGAGCTTTAGTGTTCCAACAGCCCTCACATTTCAGAATGAATCTGAATTTAAAGCGGTTAATTGGGTGCCCCTAGAAGATGTTAAGTTTCAAATAGATTTGATTTTTGCCAAACATCTAGTTGATCATGTTAAAATTGGATTGATTGAGTCTATAGACGAATTAGCTGCAGTTGTAGATCATTTATTAGACTGGAATAGCGAAGTCAAAATTATTTGGGATCCTATTACTGCTGCAAGTTCTGGATTTAAATTTCATGATGTAATAAAGCAAGAGCAATTGTATGTTATAGCCAAGAAGTTATTCATGATAACGCCTAATCAGCAGGAGATGCAAGTACTTATGCCTAACAAGCCGGCAAAAGCCGGAGCAAAAGAATTGAGCCAATTCTGTAATGTATTATTAAAGGGTGGGCATAATGAAGATGATGAGGTCAAGGATGTCTTGTTCCAAAGAGATGGATCAACAGCTTTGGCTGGAAAGAGGAGTCATTTCGATAAGCATGGTACAGGATGTGTATTGTCTGCTAGTATTACAGCTAATTTGGCTAATGGACAGGAAGTAGTGAATTCTTGCTCTATGGCAAAAGATTACATTGAAAGATTTATTAATTCAAACGATACCTTGCTGGGTTATCACAGTAATTAGTATGAAAAAGGATATAGCGACATTTCAATTTATTACCCAGGATCATCCTGAGTATTCTCATGTTAAGCAAGCTAGATTAGTTTGTGAAGCAGGAGGAAAGTGGATTCAATATAGAAATAAGACAGAAGATAAAGAATTAAAGTTGGAAGAGGCTAGGCAGATAAGAGATATCACTAGATCTTTTGGGGCAACAATGATTGTTAATGATGATGTTAATTTGGCTAAAATGGTTCAGGCCGATGGTGTACATTTGGGTCAGGAGGATATGTCAGTGCAAAGAGCTAGAATGATGCTTGGAAAAAAAGTAATTGTTGGCAAAACTTGTAATACCTTAAACCAAATTAATTCTATAAATCTCAGTCATGTAGATTATATTGGTTTGGGCCCCTTTCGTGCTACAAAAACTAAAAATAATTTAAGTCCTATATTGGGAATTGAAGGATTTGAGCAAATACTTAATCAAAGGTTAAATGCAATTCCTGTTGTAGGAATTGGTGGTGTTTTATTGAAAGATGTAGCTTCTTTAATGGCTACTGGATTGGATGGTATAGCTGTAAGTGGAGCTGTTTTAAATAATAATTTAGACCATACAGTGAAAGGATTTTTAGATCAATCAAAATTGAAAGTATAATGGATCAATTAAAGATAGCAGACAAAGTTTTTGAATCTAGATTATTTACAGGAACAGGTAAATTTAGTAGTAATGCACAAATGGCTCAAGCTTTGATTGCCTCAGGGTCTCAACTGGTTACTACTGCTTTGAAAAGAGTTGATTTACACAACGATGAGGACGATATTTTAAAACACCTAGATCATGAGCAATTTAATTTGCTTCCCAATACCTCAGGTGTTAGAAATGCAAAAGAGGCTATATTTGCTGCACAGTTAGCAAGGGAAGCCATAGGTACTAATTGGTTAAAATTAGAAATTCATCCAGATCCTAAATATTTATTACCCGATCCCATTGAAACATTAAAAGCAGCTGAGGAACTGGTAAAGGATGGATTTATAGTACTGCCATATATTCATGCAGATCCTGTTTTATGTAAAAGGTTAGAAGATGTTGGAACAGCTGCTGTAATGCCTTTGGGTTCTCCAATTGGCTCAAACAAAGGGCTCAAGACAGAGGATTTCTTAAAGATTATCATTGAGCAATCAAACGTTCCGGTTGTGGTTGATGCAGGAATTGGTTCACCATCTCATGCTGCTTATGCGATGGAATTAGGAGCAGATGCTGTACTTGTAAATACTGCAATTGCAGTCTCTGATAATCCAGTTCAAATGGCAAAAGCATTCAAACTAGGGGTGGAAGCAGGAAGGATAGCTTATGAAG
>Ga0181568_10004000_pt1 | contig 13199 bp, 7 predicted proteins | sample 101ome_20_FD_133758 | JGI IMG/M metagenome (GOLD analysis project Ga0181568, IMG submission 133758) | Coastal salt marsh microbial communities from the Groves Creek Marsh, Skidaway Island, Georgia - 101404AT metaG (megahit assembly) | ecosystem: Environmental > Aquatic > Marine > Intertidal zone... | reverse complement strand
GTGTAAATGCAGCTACCGTCATCTTCCGTTGCCGTTGGATCGTAATTCAACGCTTCAGGGTCCGTGCAGCCGGGATTGATGCAATCGTGCACGATTTCGAATGAATCCTCAAGAAATTCACCGAATTCGTAGGAGGCAGTCTCACCTGAAGGGCATGATACCGTCAATATAATTGTTCCATTGTGCTCGCACCCCACTTCTTCTCCATCGGGGAGTTCAACGTCGAATGTGAGATTAGCCTCATAAGACACCCCAAAATAAACAAGGTCAGTATCAAAATCAGGACCACCGACAATCATCGGATAATCGATGCCACTATCAGCGTGCCAAACAGCACTGCATTCTACATGCTGTGAAACGAATGGAACTACCGCCTCAGCTGTAATTACCCAAACACTCTGCGCATTGAGACCCGCCAATGCTGCTGCAAGTATCGGTTCTCCAACCTCCGTATAGCATTCACACGATCCATCGTCCTCTGTGGCATCAGGATCGAAGTTGGGTGCATGCGAATCGACGCAACCTTCAACCTCGAGCATCGGCTCTCCGCACTGCGGCGGGGTCAACTGTGGGAAATCGATAATACCCACGAAAAGATTACCCACCGATACGTTGAGGGAGAGGGTCTGAAGGTTTGCCGCATTGGGAATCGAAAACACCGGCATTCCATTGTCATCCAAGATGATGTCCACTGGATATTCGAAGGGCTGGCCGTCGCAGGAGACCCCAAATGCCTCAACTACGAGGTCGTTCATGTCATTATCGTCTCCAATTTGTTCAAGAATCGGTTGCCAAATCGGATCCACAATGGCATTCAAAGCGCAGGCCTCGAGGTCGTAATAGAAATCTAGATCAATGAAAGGGCCACACGTAAAGGTCTGAGGCGCACTCTCCGTGAAATTCGAAGGATCATCGTTGCACGTCGCCCGCAGGGAGACTGTGTGCGTTCCCCAGGAGAAGCAATGTAATTCGGAGACAAACGGATCGTCAACCACCGCGACACCGTCAATGATCCATTCCAACGTCATGCACGAGGGAAGCGCGATTCCGGCATTGAGGTATTTCCCGCAATTGAATGGACCGGGGCAAGCAAAGCCGGGCGCATCCACCAAATTGAAAGGCAGGTTATCGGGAGGAGTGCAGCTCTCCAAGTTCAACTCCCGATGAAGCGTATCGGCACAATCCGGATCGGAACAGTCAGTTAGGATGGCTGTCACATCGTAATCGCCAAACGGCAAGGTGCCCGCGAAGTCGCTGGGATCGCCACATCCGAATGAAGCCACCGTCACACCGTCAATTTGCCATGAAACCTCGCGGTTATCGAGGCAACTTCCCACGGGGAAATACGGTGAGCCAAAGGTCCACAGGCTCAATGAAAATTCACCTACCGAGCCAGGTGTGCATCCCGGCTCCTGACCGAAGATGGGTACCAGAATCGGCCCATCGAAATAAGTGACACCGTCCTCGTGCTCTTGGTTCACAAATACCAGTGGTGTGCACGGTTCGCAATCGCAATCTTCCCGGACGGGATCGATGAAATGACAGACTTGCTGCGTCGTACCCGAGCTCAGGCAGGTAACCGTCAAGCACACCATCTGGCTGGAAATTTCAGGCGGAAACTCGTGTTCTGCATAGCCGTCACCGACCAATACAACATCGCCCAGCGTTCCGCTCAAATCAAAATCCCAGTAGAACTCCAAATCGGCAATGGGGGTGCTGCCGCTGTTGGTGGCGGTGAACTCGACCAGGTCACAGTTGACATTCCACGTGAAGTCAATGTCCATGTCGCATTCCTCGTCGCAGGCGACGTCATTGGCGGCAATGTCGTCGCCTAAGAATGTTGCCATGGCCCAAACGAAATTTCCATTGGACACGATTCCGTTGGCTACCGTACCTGGATTTTTGGGCGAATTCAAGTAAGCAGGGAAACAGTTGTCGCATTGTGTCAGGCCATCCGCGTCAAAAATGACATGCTCTGGGTCGAATCGACCGCTCGTAGGGTCCATTCGGTTGGTCAGACCGACGAGGGCCGCTGGGAAGTTGTGCGGCAAGAGCAAATCGTACAATCGCATGCCCATCTCAGGGTGATACCATTTTGGCTGGGTCCCATTCGAAAACGCCTCAAATTCATCGCCTGAGCCATAGCCTCCATAGCCGTTGCTGGGCACATCGTAAATGGACAGCCAGCCCATGGTATGTGGAGCTGCTGCTCCAGCAATATTGATGGACGCCGAAAATGGCGGACGATCGTTCACCGAGAGGTTGGGGCATGTGCCTGGATTTTGAGGTGACCACCCGGTGCCAATGGTTTCGATGTTGGCAAAGCCGGTCACGGTCACTTCGCTAGGGAATGCCCCTTGTTTCAATGACATGGCAGCAAGCGTTGAACCTCCGTAGCTGGGGTCCAACTCATAGTACGTGGTGCCCGTTGGATCCAAGGTCCCCGTGGATGCGTCCAATTTCACCAGAGCGAAACCCGAACCCGGTGTTGTGATGTTGACATTGACCAATTGCCACAGGTCCTGCCCGATCAAGAGTGCACTGCCCGCAATCTGATCCGAGTTATCACCCGTACCGGGGCTCATTTCATATACGGTCTGCCAGTCCGTGTTGCCATTGTCATCCAATCGCCAAGCAAACGGAGATTGAGCAGCTGAGGTTGCAGATGTCGAGCGGTTTACAGCGCCACTTACAATGCATCCGCCATCGGTCGTGGGAATGACGTGGGTGGCGACGTCGCCGTCAGCGGCATTTCCAAAACTCGTATCCAAGAATCGGGTCCAAATGACTGTTCCGTTGTTTGCCGTCTCACAGACAAACGCCATTGGGTTGCTGTTGGAGGCGTCTTTGTAGTTGCCCACGTAAAACGCGTGGCCATTGGAGAAGACGTTTTCAGCATGAAGAATGGTGATCGATCCGGCAGGTCCATTGGCTCCAGGGGACTGCAACAAAGCGCCGAAATTCACAATGCCAGCGTCGCTCAAGGCCATGACGAAACCCTCGCGCATGCCCGAGGTTTCGACGTAACCCGTGACCGCCATGGTGGAAGCACCACCTCCACCACTAGGGAAAGCATCGCCTCGGAAAACATGGGATGGTCGGATGTTGAAGCCGCCGCCGATCATGGTGTATTCCTTATCCCACGAACGCACACCCGAGGTGTCGACTCGCATCAATCGAGGCACTTCTAGAGCAGCGGTTCCAGAACTAGCGCCCTGGTGCGTCATGGCTACCACCCATTCCGTGGTCCAGTTCGGGTGATTGAAAACCGACGCATGTTGGTGGTTGTGCGAAGGGTGATTTGAGCTCCACTGGTGCTCAGGAATTTGACCAGAAGCCGATGTAGATGAGAAGAAAAAGACTAGCATTGCAGCGCTCGCGTAGGCATACGACAAGAGGGCTGACTTCATTGAAGTAAGGCGCAAAAGCATAACAGTAAACTTGGTTTTCAAGGCAAAATTTACCTTGAAAAGTGTCTAAATCCAAGAAAAACAACGATTCATCTATCTGATAATCAATTAAAGCCCCATTTTTTTTTTGAATCATTGACTCAAAAAAGAGTAGCCATCAAGTGGTTCAATTCAATTGAATGGCGGTTGCTGGCCGCTCACGGGCAAGGACTGAAAAAGTTGTTCAATAGAAGCAGCAAGTCTTCGATGGTAACCGCATCATCACCGTTGAAGTCTCCCATGCAAGAGGTCACTGGCATGCACATGGCCAATGTGCTATCCCAAACGCTTCCCTCGCCGCAAACCAAGGAATTCAAGGCGCATTCGAAATCACACGAACCATCGTCTTCAACTGCAGCTGCGTTATAATTGCATGCCATGGCATAGGTGCAACCAGAAACTTCAGGATCGAGGTCCACAAAGACTTCCATGCCCTCAGATTCATGGATGAGGAGGTGGTGATTGGTTTCTACGTTGTAAAACGTGGTTGAACCACCTGATAGCCAATCCACTTGTATTGAATCAACGGTTTGGTAGGAACCCAATCCAAAGTGTTCCCAACGGCTGTTTTGACCGAGGTAGTTCTCGCCCGCGAACGTAACACGGTATTGAAGCGCCTCATCCGTAAAAACCGTGATTTCACATCCTGTACCATCGCGATTGGTGGTTTCACCTTCGAGCCAAATTTTGAGCCAGTGATTCTCATTTGGCGTGCCTTTTAAGACGTGGGCGATATCTCCGACTGCATGGGACACAATGTCCGGAAAGCCGTCATAATTGTAATCTCCTACAGCGGTGGAAAACGACAACACGCTCGTTTCCTCCAGCTCGTTTACCTCCTCAAGGAAACTCCCTTCCGCATTGTAGTGCAGGTGATCCGGTTCATTTGGAAACATCTCCAAAACGCTCGGATAATAAGTGAATACATCAAAGCCAGTGGTGACGTGCAGATCTTCCCAACCGTCGCAATCAACATCCAACCAATTTCCTGCCCAACTGACCCCTTCATTTTGGAGGGCTTCTTGTGGAACCTCGCCCGTTAAGGAGTCCAGGGTGCTGAAATATCCATCGTAATTGATCATCAACCAATTGCTGTCCACGGGGAAAGCGGTTAAGAACACATCCAAGTCTGCATCTCGGTCAAAATCTGCCATGCTCGTGGTCATGCAATTGATGGCGATGTCGAGTCCGCGTTCTGCAGCTTGATCTTCGAAAACGCCGCTGTTTTCATCCGATTGTACGAAGTAATAATTGGGATGAATCGGCCGGTCACGTACCACATGAATATCCAATAAACCATCATCATTCAAATCCGCCCATTGGCTCTGAAACGACTGAAGATTGGGAACGGTAAAGTCCTCGGATGCAGAAGTGATGTCTTCGAACATACCTCCGCCAAGGTTACGGTACAGTTCATTCAACGGCTCTTCATCCACATCGCTTGAATAATGACAGACAAACAAGTCATTCAACCCATCCAAATCAAAATCACCAAAACAAGCACCGTAGCTCTTTTTGTCGTTTTGCTGAATGCCACAAAATGCGCTGATATCTTGGAAGTTGCCTTGCCCATTGCCCAAATACATTTTGTTCGGGGCATTGCGATAGGTCACGAACAAGTCTTGATCCCCATCGTTGTCAATGTCGCACCACAAGACCATCTTGGCTTCTTCGGGGTAGAATGGTAGCGGCAAATCAACCGGTTCAAATCCAGATTCATCACCGGTACCCACGAAAAATTTAAGTTCCCCGTCGTGACTAGCAAAACTCAAATCGTCCATGTAGTCTCCATTGAAATCCGCAAAGCTCAATCCTTCTCCCAAGTATCCGCCATAATGCTCGGTGGCGATAGCAAGCTCTTCGCTGACGTCAACGAATTGTCCGCGTGCAATCGTGCTCATCCACAATGTGCATGAAGCGAGCACGCCACACTTGAATGCCTTCGTCCATATTGTTGCGGGTTTCATGCAGTTTCAGGGGATCGCCCGTTGAAATATAGACGCGAGGAGTGGGAGTGGGTTGCCTTTCTGCGTGCTTGCTGCTATTGAAAATTTGAATTCAAATCATATCTTCAGGGCATGGATAATTTGCGAGAAAAATGGTGGGCGCACGGCTCATTGGGTTGCCTGCTCGTGGGATCTGGAATGTCCATTATCTTGGATGCTGCTTCCCGGAAAATAGCGGAAGACTCCTGGGAAATTTGGTTTACCGAAGGCACGGCAGGATACATCGTGTTGATGAGCGGATTGGCTTTTTTCGGCAGCGCTGTTCGGTTTATGGTTCACATGGATCGGCAAGATTCTTGAATCACAAGCTCAAAATATTTTTCAAGTCGAGCATCAAGTGAGGTGGAGGCGATTCCCTTCAACGTGCTAGTCGCTGCGGCTTCTATCACGACAAGAATGGTGACGATTTGTATTGCCCGAGTTAATCCTGAGAAGCCCGCTTCAAGGCGGCGTTAAGAAAGTACCGCCCGACCGGTTCTACGAGCGCTTGGTCGGATGGCGATCGCTCCGGGTGCCATTGGACCCCGATGTAACAGGGATAATTGACTGTGTCGCGGTGTCGCACCCCTTCGACCAATCCGTCTGGTGCATAAGCCCAAGCTTCCAGTGTGCGGGCCAATTGTGAAATGCCTTGATGGTGGTGGGAAGTCACCCGAGAAAATACAGTATCCGCTTCTGCTATGCCCAAGAATTCCGATGAACCAATCGAAAACACCGTGTGCAAGGTGTCTCGGGAATTGCCTTCGATTCCGGCCCGGTGCGCATCTGTTCCCAGCACGTCAGGAAGGTGAGGGTGGAGTGATCCTCCGTGGTGAATGTTCATGAATTGGAGGCCGCGGCATATGCCCAGCAATGGAATGCCATTCCGATCAACAGCTTCTAGCAAGGCGCTTTCCAAAGCATCCCGCTCGAGATCGATGTTTCCACATTGAATGGTGTCGTGGGCTTGGCCGTAGCGGTCGGGATGAATGTCTGCACCGCCGGTGAGCAGGATGCCGTGGGCCAACGGAAGAACAGAATCTAATTGGTCTTGAGATAAAGTAGAAGCGTCCACCCAGTTGATTTCCACCTCATCAGCCACATCGTCTAGATAGATTTCGTACGTTCTGCTTGGAAACAAACGGGATGCCAAGAGGGTCAATTTGCTCGATTCCGACTTGTCACCAACGACTCCGCAATTGCCCATGAAAAGGACCAGGCTCAGACTCATCAAGAGCCAACTGGAAAACTTTTGATATTTCACCATGATGGATGCAAATTAGGCGAAACACTTCGACGGCATCCATCGTAAACGAAATTCATGAAAGAACTGCCAGCATTTGACGCATTGGTTTTGGAAGGAGGGAGCCTACGCTGCGCCTTTACGGCAGGTGTTCTGGACGCTTTTGCAGCCATAGATTACAAACCCTTTCAATCGTACTATGCCGTTTCCGCAGGGTCCATGGCGATGATTTCATTTTTGTCAGGGCAGCGCAAGCACTTCATTGAATTGTCGGAACGCCTTGTTGAGGATGGGAAATTCATCAGTTTCCGCTCGGCATTCTCGGACGAGGGCTTGATGAATTTGTCGCATCTGGCGCGCGTGGTAAAAGATTCGTCACCTATTGATTGGGATTCGGCCAATGCCTTCATCGAGGATAAGCAAGTGCATGTGGTAACCACGGATTTTGAAACTGGGGAAGCACATTATTTGCAGCCTCAGAAAGAAAATTGGATCAAATCGGTTTTGGCTTCGGCGACATTGCCCTTTGTCACCCGTGGCAAGGTAATGGTGCGAAACCGCTGGATGTTTGATGGTGGCTACGCAGATGCGATTCCTCTCGATGAAGCGATAGCTAGGGGATGTCAGAATATTTTGGTGATTCGAACGCGTCCTTCAGGAGTGAAAGTGGAGCAGGATACTTTGGATTTTATCGCTTCATATCTGCATCGAGAGAACAAGGCGGTGGCTCAGCTATTCGATACTTGGCACATCCGGTACAATCAAGTAGTCGAAAAGTTAGCGTCTCAAGGGACGGACTCACAAAAGTGGGTGGAATTGGCCCCCATGCATGAATTGCGATCTGATGGCTATCGCATAACGAAAATGGATTTGCGCGCGGATTATCGCCATGGGCTGGAAGTGGCGCTGGACTGGATGGCGTCTCAAAGGGCAGGCTCTTGATGGTTTTCTCAGCCTTTTAAGTAAATATAATCATAGATAAAATAAGAATTATTATTGATTAGAGCGTAAATGTCGTATTTTAGTGTTCAATCGCTGAATTATCGCCATGCGCCAAGCTGCCAAAACCCTAACGGCGCGCGCGGGAATCTTGGGCCTCGTTGTCCTTTTCACCTGCTCGCCCTCTATTTCTTCCAACGCTGCAATTGCTGCCGAGGATGCCCTTTCCCCTGCAACGGTCATCAATGACCAATACAAATTCACCCAAATCAGTTACACCCCTTTCGTTATTGATGGGTTTTCAGGATTTGACTACACAGGATACAAAGTCTACAGTGTTTATGTACACACTGTCAATTCGACGGATTACATCAAACGAATCTTTGGAAATGCAGACTATCCAGCGGCCATCACGGCTCCGGGTGGCATTTACAACAACAATTTTTGTATCGGAGCCACATCAGGCGGTGTGCCCCCTCCGGGATTCTTTTACGGCGGTTACAATGCGCAACAAGCTGATTCTTGGGTGGGCATTGGCCTGACAGCTTTTCCAAATAATCTGATTGGAGAGGAGGATGTGACGCTTGATACGTTAAGTTCCAATCCTTGGGGAGAAAACTTTGTGCTCGAATCCATGTCGAGCGGTAATTACGGTCCCGTTGACATTTTCATGGACGATGCGGCAATTGATCAAGGATGGAGGCTTCCAAGTGAAAATGCTTTGAATGGTTTTGCTGGCGACGATTATAAATCTGTTGTGATGCAACTCACGACGGACAGTACCTTCACTTGGACCTTGAGCGCGGAAATCTGGATTGAGGGCGACTCAACGAATGCGGTCATCGTTTCCCAAACATACAATGGTGTTTCGATGGAGTCGGCGGTGATTGAGGGGTGCACAGACCCCACGGCTTGCAACTACTACGCATTGGCCAATACCGATAACGGAACGTGCGAAATGCCAGCGCAGTATTACGATTGTGACGATATCTGCTTAAACGATTCGGACAGCGATGGCGTCTGTGATGAGTTGGAAATCATGGGTTGCACATCAAGTTTGGCATGCAACTACAACAGTGCTGCGACGGATGACGACGCCTCTTGTGTTTTCCCTGAAGGATGTGAGACGTGCTCGGGTGCCACCGATGGTACAGGCCAAGTCGTAGACAACGACGCGGATGATGATGGAGTTTGCGATGCAGATGAAATTGTCGGATGTCAGGATCCGTTGGCGTGCAATTACGATGAAGATGCTACCGATGCAGGTTCATGCCTCACGGTCGATGGAATCTGCGAAACGTGCTCCGGCGAGACGGACGGCACGGGAACCATCGTGGACAATGACAGCGATGACGATGGAGTCTGTGATGCCGATGAGGTGGTTGGCTGTCAAGATTCCACTGCCTGCAACTATATGGCGGCTGCCACAGACGCAGGGTCTTGTTCATACGCAACGGGTTGTGATTTTTGTTCGGGAGAAACGGACGGGAGCGGCACCATTGTTGACGGAGATACGGACGATGATGCGGTATGCGACGTTGATGAAATCGCGGGATGTCAAGACTCAACAGCGTGCAATTACGACGCGACAGCGACCGATTCAGATGGTTCGTGCGACTACTGTTCTTGTGGACAGCTCACGGGCATGTCTCCATATAGCTTGACCGTGGAGGAGCATGCTGTGGACGGCATTCCAGGGCACACAACCTACCGATTGTATGTCAACATGGATCACCCAAATGACTACCTGAATTCAGTTTATGGTGAGGTGATTCCTCCGTATGAGGATGTCAACGGAGATAGCATTTTCCCAACACCTGAACCTTTCATGTTGACCTCTACTTCAACGCCAAACTGGTACAACGATACCATTGCTGCAGCGGATTTTGGTTGGGAAATAACACCCATACTTCAATTGGCATTCCCCCAAACAGCTTTTGATAGCTGGTTCACAACAGGACCGGATTTTGGACCACCCGGCGATTTCTTTACGTCTTATGGATCTGTGGGAAGTGGATTTTGGCCCGCTTTCAACAACGGAGAGGACATTGAAATTTCGTCCGCATCAGGATTCAGCATTTACAACGTGCCCAATTGCGGCTTACCACCTGGAACCGAGGGCAGCGCTTGCAACCCAAATCATCCAGCGGTAGGAGGTGATGATGACCGCGTATTGGTTGCTCAGTTGACCTCGACTGGAATCATCAGCGGTGAGTTCTCCGTTTCAATCTTACAAAACGGCAACTACGGCGCAGGAATCTATCACACCGAACACTTCCAATTTGATGGGGTTGGAACATTCTCAGCAGATGGTTGGAGTGGAGCCATGGCCTCTGAATACCAAGACTGTGGCTGCACAGATGCGACGGCTCTGAACTATGACGACGAGGCCGTTCATGACGACGGCGGATGCATTCCAGTAATAAACGGATGCATGGATGCAAATGCGTGCAATTACATGGATACAGCAACGGTTGACGATGGCGGATGCCTTCTGCCTACAGGTTGCGAATCGTGCAGTGGAGCGACTGACGGCACAGGAACTGTAGTGGACAATGATGCGGACGATGATGAAGTATGCGATGCCGATGAGGTCGTGGGTTGTCAGGACCCTGTTGCCTGTAACTACAATGAGCTTGCTACAGATGCTGCTGCTTGCGTTTACGCCACGGGATGTGAAACGTGTTCCGGACCAACGGATGGCACGGGAACAATCGTGGACAATGACGCAGATGACGATGGAGTATGCGACGCTGCAGAAATCACGGGATGCCAAGATTCAGCAGCGTGCAATTATGATGAAGATGCTACCGATGCAGGAGATTGTACCTATCCGGTAGGGTGTGACACCTGCACAGGTGAAACTGATGGTTCCGGAACCGTTGTCGACAATGACGCGGACGACGATGGTGTTTGCGATGCAGATGAGGTCGCGGGTTGTCAAGACAATCAGGCCTGTAATTACAATGCAGCCGCAACAGATGATGGTGAAGCATGTGTTTATCCTACGGGCTGCGAGACGTGTTCTGGCGCAACAGACGGGACAGGTACCGTGGTGGACAATGACGCAGACGACGATAGTGTTTGCGATGCGGATGAAGTCGTCGGATGCCAGAATGAAACCGCTTGTAACTACAACAGTGCAGCGACGGATGCGGGTGCGTGTGAATTCGCAACTGCAAATTGTGAGGCATGCAGCGGCAATGCCTCAGATGGAACTGGAACCGTCGTATTGAACGATGCCGATAGTGATGGCGTGTGCGATGCCGATGAGGTGGCGGGTTGCCAAAACTCGGACGCATGCAACTACGACGCCAGCGCTACCGATGAAGACGGTTCGTGCGTCTACGCATTGGGTTGTGACGTGTGCGCGGGTGGTGCCACAGATGGAACCGGCTATGTTCAAGATTTGGACGCTGATAACGATGGAGTCTGCGATGCGGATGAAATTTCAGGATGTCAAAATTCAGACGCGTGCAATTTTAACGCAGCTGCAACGGACGAAGACGGCTCATGCGTTTACGCAACAGGGTGTGAATCGTGCAGCGGAGCGACGGATGGAACGGGCACGGTGGTTGCCAACGATGACGACAACGATGGGGTCTGCAATGCCGATGAAGTTCAGGGTTGTGAGGATCCATTGGCCTGCAACTACGACGCGGCAGCTACCGATCCAGGTGTAACATGCACTTATGCAACAGGTTGCGACACATGCTCAGGTGAAACAGACGGTACGGGAACTGTTGTCGATTACGACGCCGACGACGATGGGGTATGTGATGCAGATGAAGTCGTAGGTTGTCAAAACGTTGCAGCATGCAACTACGATAGCAGCGCCACTGACCCAGGAACATGCTACATCGCAGCAACATATTATGATTGTTCAGGTGAATGCTTGAATGACTCCGATAATGACGGAGTCTGCGATGAAATTGAGGACATGCTGTTCGATGAATATACCGAAGGCTATGCCGATGGATACCTTGATGGGCTTGACTCTTGCACCGGTGGCCCGGAGTATTGCGGAGAGGGAACAGTCTGGAGTGAGGACTTCCAAATGTGTGTCGAGGATTCTGCTTGTCCTGGAGATCTCAATGGTGATTTAATTGTTGGCACAGAAGATTTGCTGCTATTGTTAATGGACTACGGATTCTTCTGTGATTGATTATACCTATGGAATATTGAGGATTCAATTTATAGGGAACTGTTATTGGAAAATTTGAAATATTTTTCGTAACTTAAGGTTTCGCCGCAAGGACTAACGAAGTGCCAATCCGAAAAATTACGGCACTTAATCGTTGGAATCCTGCGTCGAATCTCCCCCTTTCAAAGGTCTGCCGCTCTGGGTGGACCTTTTTTTATGCTCCAATTTTTTCGATTAGCATTTCAAGGATTCCAGCGCATTTGAATTTCCTTCCGTTGGAAGCCACAACGTTCATAAAACGGAACAACGTCTTCGGGACAATTCAAGATCGTTTTGTAGCAGTCCTTAGATCTGGCTAATTGCTGCAATTTCTGGATAAGGGATTGACCAATTCCTTGGTTACGGGCGCTTTTGGATACAGCCACATCTTCTATCAATCCCATCTTGGATCCGCCGCGTAATGGTTTTTCAATAACAATCAAGCTCGCAACGCCCAATACCTGATTTCCTTGGACGGCAACTACATAGTCAAATCGCTGATCGAGCAGCAGAGATTGCCAATTTTCCAATGGAAGGAGACCTTGGTCACGTGTGGATGGAAAGGCCTCGTTGTAAATTGATGCGATGCCTTTCCAATCTTTTAGTTTGGCACTACGTAGTTCCATGCAAGCAATGCTTTGAGTGGGTGGGAAATGCTGGAAAGGTAGTTACCGCGGCCGAAGTCGCTCGTTGAAGGGCATATTTCGACAAACCTTCCAGGTTGAATTCAAATGCCTAAAAATTAAACCGCTGATAATCAATCGATAAGGATTCTTCTCTCGAATTCAGCTCAAATGCGTAGAGAAAAAGAAAGCGCTCCCGAGTGGGAGCGCCTTTGTTTATCATTCCTTCCAGGGAGGGGTATGAAAAATTTTAATTTTCGCCAGTATTACTCAGGACAAGCGGTTCCGTAGTACAAGAGGAAATCCATCAAATCTTGCAATTGGACCAATCCATCGCCGTTCAAATCATACGGGCAATCGTCCATAAGAGCGACGCAGGTGCCCGTGACCGGGTCCCAAATTGTACCCTCTCCACAGATTGCTGCACATGAATCTTCGAGTTGATCGCAGATGCCATTGCCATTCTCATCCTGCTGGCAATTGCCGGCACAATCGAACACGGCAGTAGCGTAGAAACAAGTATTATTGTCTGCGTCGGTGGCGGTTGGGTCGTAATTACACGCATATTCAATGGTGCATCCAGCCACTTCGTCCACGTCACAAACACCATCGCCGTCCGTATCTGAGGCGCACGCTCCGTCACAGTCGTATCCAGCTTCGGCGTAGGTGCACGAACCGTCGTCGTCTGTGGCATCGGCGGCATAGTTGCACGCTGCTGCGTCGGTACACCCTGCAACTTCGAATTCGTCGCAGATTCCGTCACCGTCGGCGTCATTC
>Ga0181568_10003999_pt1 | contig 13200 bp, 14 predicted proteins | sample 101ome_20_FD_133758 | JGI IMG/M metagenome (GOLD analysis project Ga0181568, IMG submission 133758) | Coastal salt marsh microbial communities from the Groves Creek Marsh, Skidaway Island, Georgia - 101404AT metaG (megahit assembly) | ecosystem: Environmental > Aquatic > Marine > Intertidal... | reverse complement strand
GGCCGTTGAGAACGAGTTTGAAAGTTTCGACGGGACCGGCGGTTTCTTCGGTCCATGAACCATCACCAGCGTCACGTAAGATGAGAGGAGTACCGGAATGGCAGGTGCTCATGAGCACGTTGCTCTCCTTTGCGATGTTGGAGGTTAGAGTGACGTCCTTGGACGTAAAGTTCCACAGGTTCGCGTGGCTGACGCTCCCCCTGTCGGCGCACCACACGAGCTCCTTTACGGGATGATTGTAGGACAGGCGAATCTGTGCGATGCTACCCGGTTTCAGCGAGTCGACACCGGTGTGCTGAAGCTGTTCGATGAGGTACTCGTGACCCTTCTGCGCGAAGCGACGGCGCTCCTCGGTGTCGAGGTACACGTAGTTGCCCCAGACCCTGAAGGTGGAGCCATCGGTGTAAGTGGAAAACTCAGACGAAAGATCAAAGTCGATGCGAACTTCGTGGTACTGGAGTGCGATGAGAGGAAGTGCGAGTCCGGGGTTGCGGTTGAAGAAGAAGATGAGAGGAAGGTAGACGGTAGTTTCAGTATTCACCGTGAATCCCGGGGTAGTCATCTTGGACCAGTTGGCCTTCTTGGACTCATCGAGATAGAGTTCGGCGTAGAGGCGCCACCAACGCTGGTAGTGCTTATCGATGCGCTGACCACCGATAGACAGTTCAACGTCTTTGATGGCGCGCTCAGCGAGCCACAGACAGTCGACGTTAGCGCCGGAAGTTTCCGCGACGTCCTTCTTGGATTTCAGCTGAACGTACATGTCTGCGATGAGATCTCCGTTGCGCGCGACAGTAACCGAAACGCGACCGTTATTTGACGGGGTACCATTAACGGTCTGTTCGATGTTCTCCATAGCGAAGTTAGTGTGACGACGATAGACCGCCTGGAAAAAGGTAACCTTGGGATTTCCGGTGAGATAGACATCCTGGGCACCGTAAGCGACGAGTTGCATAAGACCTCCAGCCATTTTATTTGTTTGTACTATATACAAACATTTTTTTTCAGCGCGAAAAACCCCGCGGACTTTTTCCTCTTTATATACTAAATGTCGCAAACTGAAGAAACTGAAGCAAAGATCGACCTGACGGAAGAGGAAGAAATTTCGGATGACGAGATCACGGTCTCGGACGATGAAGAGTTGACGATGGAGACGCTTTTGAGCTCGACTCTCATGACGGAAGATGGTGACACTGTGTGTTCTGCTTTAGTTAACGTCGGACGTCAACTCGAAGTTCAGAACAAGTTATTGGTGAAATTGTTAACCGCCATTCAGAAGAGGGCTTAGAAAAATGAGTCTATAGTATATAAATGGCGACCACCCACTTTATCGACAATCAGGTGAACCGGGATGAGGCGAACAGTGCTATGTGGTCTAATCAAATTCAAGTATTCGACAAGGAACAATTGATGGAATTATTGATTCGTCTGGAACGCGCTTGGAAAGTCAACGATCGTCAGAGTAGTTATGTGGCTCAGCGCATTGGGTATGAAAATTTTTTTTCGAGTGATGAGATCGGGGAAGATGGATATCCCAGAAGTTCAGTCGACATAGAACGGAAGTGTAGCATGTACATGAGGATGCGCGACCGTCTGTGTGATATGTATCATCGCGCGGATACACTTGAAATTCTGAACGATATCGATGATAACGATATGAAAGTATCTGTTCGAATAAACAGGCTGCTGGATCAAGTCGACGACGCCTGGCAGATTGTATTTCGGGTAGAACGAACCAATGAACGAATCAATAACCCCATGTATATTCCCATTAACCCCGAAACCGACCCTTCCATCTTCAGGTTATCCACCATATCAAAACCCGACGAACTTTCACCGTACCAACAAGCAATCATGCAAACACTTAAGCATCTGTACGTGAATAACATAAGGAGGTACAAGGGTCATTGTTGCACGGAGATTAAATCTTCGAGTGGTTGTTCCACGAGAGCTTGGAAACCCGTCATGAGTATTCAAGAATTTGTGTACAGTGTCGGTAAGAAGGAGGTTGAGTTTGAATTGTGGAAGAATTTGACTTCCAGAGGTAATGTTCACAAGGATGTGATCACTCATCTCACTAATTGCAAAGACATGCAATTTCCCGATATCGTGAAGAATCGTCACGTATGGTCGTTCACGAATGGTATTTTCATTGGAAAAAATTGGTGTGCTGACAAAAACATGTATACATCTTCATTTTACAGTTATGATTCGAACGAGTTTAAAAACCTAGATCAAACCGTCGTGAGCTGCAAGTATTTTGATCAGGAATTTCCTGACTTTAGTGACACTAAAGATTGGTACGAGATTCCCACCCCTCACTTTCAGGGCATCATGGATTATCAAGGTTTTGATGAGGAAGTGATGCGTTGGATGTATGTTCTGGGGGGTCGTCTCTGTTTCGACGTCGGAGATATGGATGGGTGGCAAGTCATACCCTTCCTCAAGGGTGTCGCTCGTTCCGGCAAGTCCACGCTCATCACCAAGGTGTTTCGGAGGTTTTACGGCGCCGAGGACGTGCGTACACTTTCCAACAATGTCGAAAAGAAGTTTGGTCTGTCGGCGATTTACGACGCTTATATGTTCATCGCTCCCGAGGTGAAGAATGATCTTTCACTCGAACAAGCTGAATTTCAGTCTATGGTGAGTGGTGAAGATGTTTCCGTGGCCATCAAGTGCGAGAAGGCCAAATCGATAGAGTGGAAAACTCCGGGTATTCTGGGTGGTAACGAGGTTCCTCACTGGAATGACAACTCGGGTAGCATTCTGCGTCGCATCCTGACGTTCAACTTTGGCAAACAGGTGAAGGCGGCCGACACCACTCTCGAGGTCAAACTGGAGGTTGAACTTCCGCTCATACTTCAGAAGTGCGTTAGGGCGTATCTGGAGTACTCACAGAAGTACTCTAGTCATGATGTGTGGAACGTCGTACCCGCTTATTTCAAAACCATACAGCGTCAGGTTGCTATGGTGACGAACACCCTCGAAAATTTCTTGCACTCTCCGAATGTAAAGTTGGACGCCGACGCGTGTTGTCCGAAGGCTGAGTTCGTATCCAAGTTTAACCAGTATTGCATGGCCAACAATCTCGGAAAACCAAAGTTCAACAACGATTTTTACGCGGGTCCTTTCAGTCAGAGAGACATTGTGGTGCGTCACCATACGGCCGTGTACAAAGGCAAAATGATGGCTAACCAAGAGTTCATTTTCGGGTTGGACATCGTCGTCGAAGATGACGGCTTCGGTGCCGACTATTAAAATATCAGTATAATACAAATATGACCACGTTCAATGAATTTTTAAACAACAACAACAACGCGAAAAATACAAAAAGAACTGTGAACAAGAAAGTGTTGGTGGACATGACTTTATATCTCACCAACGACGAACGCCTAGAACTCAAGAAGGATATCAATAACGGGAAAAATATAGACGCGAAGATGAATGCTATGGTCAAACGCAAGGTGAACAGCGTGAATATGAATGCGCTCAAAATTTCACCGTTGAAGTTGGGGTTTTTCAACGCCATAGTGAACGAAAAGTTCGACAAGAAGGAGCGAATGGACCTAGTGGAAATTTTTAACAAGAAACCACACGCGAAAAAATCTATACCCAACACTAGATTAGATATTGAAATACAGAGTATAAAACTTTATTTTGGACAATTTAAGGTGGGCGCCGAACATTCTTTATCTGGTGTTTTCGGGGAGGTTGATCCGAAAAAGAAGTATTTCATGGCTCAGATAGCGGCCCGTGTACACGACGGTAAAGAACATCAAGGAATAACGTTTCGCGTGTATCGCAACGGGAAGATACACTTCTCCGGTGGTATACTCAAGAACAACATCAGACAGCCCGAGCAGATAAGAAGATACATCGTCGACAACTTCACGAACCGCGAGAGATTTTTATACTCTCCAATATCCTACAACAACACCGCGGGTCAGTTCGACGTGAACGGAGCTCTCAATCTACCCGGAATCGCGACGGCGCTTCGCATCAGCACCAAGATTGATTACGAACCCGAACTTCGCGCGGCGTTGCGCATGGATTATCTGGGAAATTCTTTTCAGATGTTTACCACCGGAATCGTGCAAATTCTCGGAGTGCGCAACGAAAAAGATATGCTCCGTGCGTACGAAAACGGGAAGAGTATCGTGACGCAACTGTACGTGATGGGTCTCTTGAATTTATCAAACGCCCCCGTCAAGAAGACGACGAAAGCCAAAAAAATCGAGTTGACCGCGACAGACACCGTGGGTTCCGCTTATAAAAAATTACAATCGGTCGGTAAAGAAGACGCAGTCACGCTGAAGAACGTGTGTGTGGAAATCAAGAAAAAAGGAACCGTTCCTAATAATACCGTGACATACAACGATAAGAAAAACGTTATAAAAATTGGCAAAAAGATTTGTACGCGTTATCCCAAGAGTCAGCTCATGGCGGCCGCCAAACGCATCGGCGTCGTCGATTTAAAGGCCACCACGACCAAGGCGAAGATTTGTGAAAAGATAAACGAGCGCGTGTTTGGTTCGTTCAGGATCGATAAAAAACCGTGTCTGAAATACACCAAAGCTCAGCTGACGCCCTTAGCCATAGCGAAGGGGGTGAACGTCACCGACGCTGATACTGTGAAAACTATATGCGAAAAGTTGGCGAAACCCAAGACCGTCACCCCGCAAGTGAAGGCGACCACGGTCAACTCCGAAATCATGAAGAAGAGGCGTCTGACGAATGAAACCATTAAGGAAAATCTAGAGAAACTGTACGGAAAGAAATGGATGAACACCTATAAAAATGTGATGCCTTCTCTGAACGAAAACGTGGCCGAGATCAAGCGCCGTATAGATGCTTACAACGTCAAGAAGAATAAAAAGGGTGTCCCATTTAAAACGAACGCGAATGCCATCAAGAAGATGTCGGTGCGCGACTGGAAGTTGTTTCGCCGACAAAAGCTCGATAACGAATTAAAAAAGCAAAACAATAAATTCAGCAGAGAACTGAATGATCTGTTGAAGGAAGTGGGTAATGCATTACAAAAAGAGCCACCTAAAAAGAAGCTTCCTAAGGGTACTATCGTAGAGGAACTTTAAATGGAGGATCCCCGAGAATACGTAACGACAAAATTACACAGTCTATCACCTTTCAAAATTCACAGTTCGTATAAAAACAAATTGCGCGACTCGATCGCGAGTGCGATAATACACACCATCGCAGATTATGTTCAGACCGAACGAGTCGCGAGTGAAATAGGAATGGGCGCTCTCGAACAAAAACACTCGTATCCCCAAGCTTTCTTCGACTGCGAAGATCCCGAGGTTTGGTTGAATGAAAACAGACAGCCAGACGATAAAAGTCTTGTCATGTATGTATATGATAATATTGGAGGTATGAAACAGGGTGTACACAGACGCACATTGATGTATTTGATCAACATATTACACTTCGATTTATGAACTTATGAGGTTCCGCGATTTGTTTGAGGTGAATGGTGTGATGCGAAAAGTCGTATCCCAAGAAGGAGTCTTTTATTTGATTGGAAATGACTAAAGCTTCGTAATCTCTAGAAATTCCGGAGCACACAGCCTCCTTTTCAAGCTTGAGAAGTCTGTCCTCCAACATGACGAATAATTTTAGCGATTCACCAGAGAGTCCGTGTTTCTTCATCTGTTCATACATTTCTTTAGACTTTCCCTGCGAGAGATGAAAATATTTCGTCTTGTAACCGAGCACATCAACCTCTTCTCCGGACTGTTTCCAAGAGTACCACATTATTAATAAAACTACTAAAATCAATATCATTTACTAATATTCAACAAATTAAATACATCCTTGATCTTGTGGATGATGTTGAACATCTCATCGCGCGTTTGTATTCTAGAAGGATCTATTATCTCGAACTCGATTTGATACGAGACTTTCTCCTCCGAATCCATATCGTGTGAATCACCGACGCATACAGTCATATCGATGGATAAATTCTTTCTGATGAACGACATTCGGTCTTTCGTCTTCTTTTTATCCATGTCCCTGTTGATATCGGCCGTCAGTGGCGTCTCACTCGAAACACTGAATCTAACATCGTACGGAGAATCCTTGAGTTTTTTGAAATCTTCATTCTTAACGCGTTCTTTTCGAACGATCGTTTCTTCGTTTGTTGTTTCATCGAGTGTTATGCGAACGCCGTCGGATTCGCGGTAGAACACTTCACTCTTTATTGTTCTGACCTGTTCCCATTCGGTATATTTTCGAAGTCCGATCAACACCCTGTCGAACGTCGCCTTCCCCACGTTTGTGTCGAACACTTTACCGTTGAACTTTCCTAGGCGCATCTCCATCTCCACGTGGGAGATACTCCTGTACTTGCACACGATGGGCCATATTTTATCACAGAGTTTTTCGACGTCCATTTCGATAATGATTTGCGTGAAAACTTTAAATAACTTAGGTTGAATTTATATAACATGCACGGCTTTCAAAATAATGGCAATACATGTTATTTCAACTCCGCCGTACAATGTCTATTACACGCGCGAGAAATAACAGACCGCATCGGTAAAATCGAAGATATGACGTGCCCTTTTGCCGTGGCGTACAGAGAACTCATCAGGTTGTACTTTGGACAAGAGGCGACGATGAGGATCGACGTGTTGCCACTTCTGCAACGATTTCAAGAAAAATTCCCTAGATTCAAAACATTTCAACCTCACGACGCGCAGGAAACTTTGTTTTGTATGATGGACATTTTAGAACCCTACTTAAAGGACATCGTGTACGGGGACAGGGAACAGCACACGATATGGCCCGGCGGAAAGAAAATAACACGGGAGGAATTCAGCATGCTTTTGTTGCACGGCGAAGACGGAAAGTCCGTGGACGAACTCATAAAAACATCCGAGGAGTGGCATACACTCACGGATTACGTGGATGACGACGGTAAAATGCACCACGTGTCGACAACGCGCACGAGCATCACCAAATATCCGAGAATTTTGTTCGTCTCGTTCGATAAGAAAGCTCGGGTCACGGCGGGAGACGTATTGGGAAAGTACGAGGTGCGCGGGAGCATTATTCACGAGGGAAATCTCAACGGTGGTCATTACATATCTATCAATAAGAGAGGAGACAAATGGTTTCTACAGGACGACATCAGCGTGAGCGAAGTCGAATTTCCAGAGACGCACGATCATCACGTTCTCATGTACAGTCTAAAAACTCCTCCGCCTTGATGTCTTCCTTGATGTTTACAAGAGTCCTGTAAAAGGTCCTCCGGCTGTTGGGAAACGTTTTATCTTTCCTAGGTTTGATCGGTTTCCACCACATGGGTTCGTCTTCAAACATGTACCGGCACTCCACTATAGATCCGTCTTCGACCCAAGAAGGCACTTGATGTTCGTACAACAGTGATTCAAACACGAGGTTTCCCTTCTCCTGAACGTACAGATTCCATGTGTTATTGCCCATGCGTCTCATTTTGAAATCTATCGTATTCTCTTCTCTGGGTTTCCATTTGAACATCGTGGGATGTGTACCAGTTCTGACTGGAGCGTTTACGGGCGTGAACACAAACCCGTCAATTTTTTGTGTCACGGTGGGTAAATAATCATATAAAAATGTTTTTAAATCAGACAAAAGATGGAACGTCTTCACAGTCAACTTGATTGGATCATATTTGAGAACAGTGAGGGCCTTCATGAGTTCTTCGATGTTTCTGAGACGGTCGATGAAATCTAAATGACCGATTCCCTTCCCATTCACGACGAGCGCGTCGTAAATCATAAATCTTTCATTTTCGTAAAGTTCTCCCTCCAATATAGTACCGTGTCGGTGATACACGTAGTTTCTAAAATTCAACGGGCATATAAACATATCCAACGCCCTGTTCACACACACGCATATTTTCATTCCTTCGAACATGAAGGCGAGAAGCATGCACCTGACTCCGTCGGTCTTTTCGCAAACTACGTAGGGTTGAGAACGCAAGACATCGAAATGTTTTCGTTCGATGGATATGGGTTGGCTTCCCGGAAAAAAGCCTTTCGTGTCCCAATGATATTCCATGTATGAAATCGCATATTTGTAAAGAGGTTCACCACGATTTACAAATACCCGTTGCATTATGATTAATTTAATATTTTACCCTTTAACTCGCTTTAACACCTGTTGAATTGATTATATTTCCTATACACTCGTGTGGATACGTGTGAATAAGTTTCGCGGCGGTATAAGCCACCAATCTCACTCCCTGTTCTTTGAAATTTGAAAACATTACGTCCATCTTAGGATGGATTCGGTAATTTCCCGTGCGTCGATCTCTGATGGATTTTAAAACTGGTTTGGTCATCATGACCCACGATTTCGCAGACGTGGTCTTCACCGTGTAAACGTCTTCCGTGACGCTCGCTATCACGTCGGTGTCGAATTCTAGAGCCATCTGATCTACGGGTTCGGTAGATTCCTCCTTTACTTTCTTCTTAAAAGCTTCCCAGTTCACACCCTCTTTAACACCCGGAAAAACAACAACACCATAATTATCATTTTTAGCGAGTACCATATCGAGAGAATTGTCGTCTACGTGGATGCCGAAATCTATGAAAAAAATCCTATCGTGTGTCTTCAACAGACTAGAAATAAGTTCCGACTTTTTGTGGGAATCGTCGTTTACGAACGTCACCTCATTTTGAACTGTACCGTTTTGAATGCATCGAATATTAAACCGAAGAATGGTGTGTAAAGTCTTTACATGGCACGAACTATTACGCGTGACTATGATTGTGGCAAGTTTCATAATACGATTATTATGAGTTTAAGCCTTAAGCCTGTGTTTGAGACATCCGGAGAATGGAAGATTACCTACATGACCGAGTGTCGTGTTGCAATCGGCGTAAATCTTTCCGCCCATGAGTTGCCAACGTCTACAGAAAGCGTAATCTTCTGAGAGATATCTCTTCGTATCCGGATCGATCATGCAATCGAACAGAGCGCAGTAATTATCAAAATCTCTATTCTGATGATCGTTAACACACGTGAGGCTATCTTTATAATGCTCGTGCATTTTTTGCAACGCTTCCCTCTTGATCAGCATGAAACCGGTGGGGCCGTCGAGTACCTCCACGAAGCCGTTCACCACCGAACGTCTGTTGGAACCGATATTTACCACTAAACTCGACGAAAGCATATTCATATCGCGTTCATCGTTATCGAGCACCGCTTTTTTCGCCTGATCCCACATCACCACCTTTTTCGGATAGCAGGCCACGGACACTTCGTGCCCGGACTTGAGGAGACGAACGACGGACTCGGGATCGAATTCGACATCGGCATCTATAAACATGAAATAATCATAATCAGTTTTTTGCATAAATCTACCTATGGAAACGTTTCGAGCGCGGTGAACGAGACTCTCGTTTTCTGTGGTGTCCAACATGAGTTGAACACCCTCCTTTATGAGACGCAACTGAAGTCTGAAGATACTTTGCATGTACTTGTCGATGCACATTCCTCCGTAACACGGGGTGCTCAAGAAAAGTTTCATATGTATTACATACACTCATTCCTCTAAATATCGTTTAGCTATGTTTATTATTTTATTCAGGGTTGGAACCGAAACCGAACATTTCTCCGACAAAACGTTTTTCGAAATGGAAGTCCCCATAACGATGAATATGATCGCTGTTGCCACGCTATTCGGTGATTTACTCATCAACTCCACACACGATTCGAGCTTTGTACACAACTTGTTGCATTGCAATCTCTGATCCTTGGATACTTCGAACGCGTTGAGCAATCTTTGCATGACGTTGAATGGTTTCGTCACGACATTCTTGTCGGTGTTTTCTTCGTTTATCGTCTCCGTGAACATTTGAGACGTTCGACTTATATCTTTACTACGAATACCAAACATATCCGCAATCTCTTTGGTGGTCCTGGGAATTTGCGCTAGGCGACAGGCGTACAATACACAATTGGCTTTGATGCCGGTGCGCACGGCTCCGCGAGTCAGCTTTCCCTCGTTGAATTTCTTATACATCGTCTTCGCGTCGATGAGCACCACTTCCGGTAAATTTCCACAAGCTTCGTCGATATCCTTGTACGCGTGAAAGAGAGACCGGTCCTTGTGATTCATCGAGTTATGAAAATTTATTTTGGCCATGCGTTTCATGTCGTGATTGGATGAAAATTTTGTGGCTATGATGGTTCCCTTTCCCCACGCGTCCGAAAATAAATTGTTACTGTCCGACGGAGCGGTGCATCGCGCTGGATCCGTCGTCGTTCCGTCGTCGTTGAATCCACTGGTCCACTCGGCTGTCTCGTCTATGTAGACGGCATCGATGACGCCACATCCCGTACACACCAATCCATCCCTGGTGTGGATTTTATCCGTTTCACAAGTTAAGCATAATCTAGTATCCACCGGCTTGATGGGTTTTTCAAAGAGACGGTCCACGTCGGACCAAATAGCAGCCAGTGTGTCTTCCATTACGGTTTAGAATGTTTTTTTGAAATGGATTTTTTCGCACTTAGGTTAACAATATTCATCTTCAAATTCACTGTCAGAAACTAAAAAATTTGTGATATCGCTTCCTGGATCTTCTAATTCATCAAACAGAACGTAACAGTTGTCTTTCACGTGTTCGAAGATCGTTTCACCGTCTGGGTAGTGCTCAGAAACTCTCTCCATACGGGTGAGTTCGAGGTCTGGATTTAATTCATAGACGATGGCTCCGTTATAGGTTTTGTTCGTTTTTTCCAAGTAATGAACCTCCAACGTGTCACCGCGATTGTCGCAAACTTTTGCGTACAACTCGTCTTCCTCATCCAGAACTCTTATTATGTCACCGGTGCGTATGTCAGAATAACGAATCATGACGTAGTATCTAAAGATTTAAGCCAAAAAAAAATCACAAATAATAACACACGATGGGGATTGAAATTCTTTCCAGGGATGGATGTAAATATTGTGATTACGCTAAACAATTGTGTGTGGATTTGAAACTCGACTTCACATACACGCGCGTTTCGAAAGACGCGTTGACACAACGTTGTGGAACCGACGTGTCCACGTATCCTCAAATTTTCGTTAAAGGTGTACATATCGGTGGTTACACGGAATTTCAGGAATATATCAGAGACGCCGAACCCATATTACTTCCCACGCTCAAGAGGTTCACAGTATTTCCGATAGAATACGATAACCTTTGGTCTCTGTATAAAAAGGCGCAGATGTCCAACTGGACGGCCGAAGAAGTGGATGTATCCAACGATATGGAAGGATGGAAATCGCTGAGCGATAACGAGAGACATTTCATAAAATACATTCTAGCATTTTTCGCGGGTTCGGACGGTATAGTATTTGAAAATATCAATAACAATTTCGCCGATGAAGTACAGATAACAGAAGCCAGGTCGTTCTACGCGTATCAAGCTCACAACGAAATGGTTCACGGAGAGACGTACAGTAAACTCATCGATAAGTACATTCGCGACAGAACCGAGAAGAATGAACTGTTTAACGCCATCACCACGATCTCATCTATAAAGGATAAGGCTAATTGGGCGATCAAATGGTTCGACGCGTCGCGTCCGTTTTCGGAGAGGTTATTGGCTTTCGCGTGTGTTGAAGGTATATTCTTCTCGGGAAGTTTCTGCGCCATCTTTTGGCTGAAGAAACGCGGACTTCTTCCGGGTCTCTGTTTCAGCAATGAACTCATAAGCAGAGACGAGGGACTTCACCTAGAGTTTGCCATCGAACTCTTCAAACTCTTGAATCATAAACCTTCTCAGGACACGATTCATCAGATAGTAAAGGAGGCCGTGTCGATTGAAAAAGCTTTCATAATAGACGCTCTGCCGTGTAGTCTCATAGGCATGAATTCACAAAAAATGTCCGAATACATAGAGTACGTATCGGATAGGATGTTGAAACAATTGGGTTACGATAAAATCTGGAACGCGCAGAATCCGTTCGATTTCATGGAAAATATATCGCTCGACGGTAAAACTAACTTTTTTGAAAAACGCGTTGGGGATTATGGAAAGTTGGACGATTCATCCGACGTGACATTCGACGAGTTTTTTTAACCCCGATGTTCACATCCGCCGGTAGGCGCAAGAGCCTGGAGTGTCCGCGTCGGTGCTCAGATCCATCGATTTCAAAACTTTACCACTGTCCTTCATTGGATACGATTTCTCGGACATGCCCGGTTCGGGAGATGGCATGTCCACCATCCGAGGTACGACCATCTCGGGGCGGTCTGGTCCCGGTGAGACGAGAGCTCCTGCAACTTCAGGTTCGTACGGAGCGTACGATTCTGTGCTCTTTATATTCATCATTCCCCAAACGATTAACATGAAGACTATCGTGTGAAGAATGATACCGGCTGTCGTGGGACACCCGTTGGGTCCCGAGACCCACGAACCAAATACTCCACGCATAAGACGGAACGTGTCGGGGTTGGCCACGATGAAGAACACCAACGCTGACATCAGAGAGATCATGAACTTCTTTTCCTGCTTTTTACCTTTACATCCACAGCCACAATCTTTGAATAAACCCATGTTGTATATCATATCACAAGAAAAAAACTTACTTAAAGTGGTTCCGCCAGTATAATATATAATGGCAACCAACATGATTCAGCGTTTTGAACAATTCGATCCATCCACCGTCGTCTTCTCCAAGATGAAGAAGAATAGAAATGGCGGTAAAACCGTATACATCAACGCGCAAGGCAATAAGAAGCTGTACATCCAACTTCCTTTCATGCGTTCACCGTTTGGTCTCAGCGCTTTCACCGATGAGGTCACGAACAAGACATCATACTCCCTCGATTTATCTTTCGACAAAGATAACGAAAACGCTTCCGCCTTGATGAATAAGTTTTCCGAGCTGGATGAGCTGATCGTCAAGACTGTCGCGACAAATTCGAAGGAATGGCTCGGTAAACAGTACAACATTGATGTTATCAAAGAGGCACTCTACAAACCCATCGTTCGTCCTGGGAAGGGGGATTATCCGTCTACCCTCAAACTCAAAATGCTGACCAACTCTACGGGTGGCTTCGTGGCGGAAGCTTATAACATGTCTCAACAGAGTATTCCAGTCGACGGCATCGAGAAGGGGCAGATGTGTATGTGCATCGTCGACATCAATCAAGTTTGGTTCATCGATAACAAATTCGGAGTCAGCGTACGCGTCTC
>Ga0181568_10003998_pt1 | contig 13200 bp, 15 predicted proteins | sample 101ome_20_FD_133758 | JGI IMG/M metagenome (GOLD analysis project Ga0181568, IMG submission 133758) | Coastal salt marsh microbial communities from the Groves Creek Marsh, Skidaway Island, Georgia - 101404AT metaG (megahit assembly) | ecosystem: Environmental > Aquatic > Marine > Intertidal... | reverse complement strand
TCTACTGATTGTTCTTCAGAAATCAATGTTTCCGAAGAAATCTTTAATAGCACATCTGATAAATACAGAAAAATAAGAAATACAATAAGATTTCTACTATCAAATATAGCAGACTATAATCCTGAGAAATTTTCTCAAGACTGCATAACGATTGAACTAGATAAATGGATTATAAAAAAGGCCATGAGCACTCAAAACAATATCATAGATAGCTACAATAGTTATAATTTTCATCAATTAACTCAACTTATACATAGTTTTTGTGTAAATGAATTAGGATCATTTTATTTAGACGTAATAAAAGACAGGCAATACACTTGCAAGAAAAATTCTAAAGAAAGAATTTCTGGTCAGCATACTATGTTTTATCTAGCCAAAATACTTCTTACATGGATTGCTCCAATATGTCCACACACAGCTGAAGAGGCTTGGCAGTACATACCTGAAATTAAAGATGAGTCAATTTTTTTAGGTAACTGGATAAATTTAGATATAAATAATTTTCAAAAATGCAATATCACTGATAATAATTGGAATGATATTCTTGAAGTAAAAAAAGCAGTATCAAAAGCATTAGAAGAGAAGAGAGAGAAAAATATTATTGGATCATCTTTAGATGCAGATATCACTATTTATTGTTCTAGGGATTTATTTAATACATTAAATTCTCTTGGTAAAGAATTAAAATTTATATTTATTACTTCAAATGCAACCTTGATGGATATTAACGATATTGATACCTCATCAAGTTCAATAGCAATAAATGAACATAATATAATTATAGATATCGTAAATTCAAAAAATAAAAAATGCGAAAGATGCTGGCATAAATGTAAAACTGTTGGTCAAGATAAAAAATATATTAATCTATGCAATAGATGCATATCAAATGTTTTTGGCGAAGGCGAAATAAGAATAAATGCTTAAAAAAAATAAAATAGTATTTTTATTAATATTCATAATATTTTTTCTAGATCTGATTACAAAAAATTATGCTATTAATAATTTAATCCTAAATCATTCAGTATCTATAAATAATTATCTAAATTTTACACTTGCCTTTAATTATGGGGCAGCATTTAGTTTCTTAAGTGATGCAGGTGGTTGGCAAAGATGGTTTTTTATAATTTTTAGCTTAATTGTAATATTTGTTATAGTAATGCTTCTAATTAAGGATAAAAACGCGGAGTACATAGCTTATAGTTTTATACTAGCTGGCGCTCTTGGAAATTTATATGATAGGATTTTCTTTGGATATGTTATTGATTTTATTGAAATCCACTATAATAATTTTTACTGGCCAATATTTAATATTGCTGATATTGCAATTTCTACAGGGGTAATAATGTTGCTATACTCGATATTATTTAATAACAAAAAAAGTATATGAACATTATCCTAGCAAACCCAAGAGGTTTTTGTGCAGGCGTAGACAGGGCAATAGAAATCACCAATAAGGCTCTTGACATCTTTGGCTCTCCAATTTATGTAAAACATGAAATTGTACACAATAATTACGTTGTTGATGAATTAAAAGAAAAAGGTGTTATTTTTATTGAAGATATTAATAAAGTCCCAGAACACTCAATATTAATTTATAGTGCACATGGCGTTTCTAATGATGTTATAAAAAAATCTGAAAATAGAAAACTTCAAATTTTTAATGCCACATGCCCCCTAGTAACAAAAGTTCATATGGAAGTTGTAAGACTTTCAAAAAAAAATATCAATACAATTTTAATTGGCCATAAAGGACATCCTGAAGTTGAAGGAACAATTGGAAGATATGTTTCTGATTCTAATTCTAAAATAATACTAGTTGAAAATGAAACAGATGTAGATAATCTTGATTTTGATAAAGAAAAAAAGATTGCTTATGTCACACAAACTACTTTATCTATTGATGATACAAAAAATGTAATAAATAAAATTAAAAAAAAATTTAATAATGTAATTGAACCAGCAAAAGGTGATATTTGTTATGCAACAACAAATCGTCAGAATGCTGTAAAAGATTTAACAAAAAAATGTGATATTATTTTTGTTGTAGGATCTAGTAACAGTTCAAACTCAAATAGACTAAAAGAAATAGCAACAAGAGCTGGCGTACCCGCTTATTTATTAGATAGCGCTGATGATTTAGATGTAAAATGGCTTACGAATAAAAAAAATATTGGTCTTACTGCCGGAGCATCTGCCCCAGAAGTTCTTGTTCAATCTATAATTAGTAAACTTAAAGTGTTTGGGGCTATAAAAGTTATTAGTACGCCAGGTATCGTAGAAGATATAACATTTAAGATACCTAAAGAATTAGTAACTAAAAATTAGAAGTTTTAGAAATAACCAATACCAGCAAGTGCAAAGTAAACTGTTAGCACGCAAATAATAATTCCTAAAGACAAAGCTACAACTCTAAAAATATCCATAACATCCTCCTGTTTATTAACATTTTGACATAAAAAGCTTTTTATTTAAATTAAAATTTTGAGCCTATGGTCAGAATTGAACTGACGACCTTTTCATTACGAGTGAAATGCTCTACCAACTGAGCTACATAGGCAAAACAAAACTAGTCAACTAAGTTACTAACAATTTTAGCAGAAGTTATTGCAGTTAGAACCCCATATCTATAATGACCAAAATTATAAATAATTCTATTATTTTTATTATCTTTTTTTATATATGGATCCTGAATTCCTGCATAAGGCCTAAAACCATATGTATATTTTTCGTCTAGAATATCTATATTAAAAGAGAAAATTTGACTTATAGGTTTTCTGAGATATTCTTTGGCCTCTTCGGTTATGCCATTTTTGAAACCAACATCTTCTAAAGTTGCACCTATTAAGATAGTGTTATTTTTTTTTGGAATAATATAGTAATCATCAAATAATATAACATTTTCAATTAATTTTTTTGAAGTTTTAAATTCTAACAGCTGTCCTTTAATTGGTTTTAAATCAATTGCTGAATCTTTTAATATTTGATTACTCCATGATCCTGCTGCAATTACTATAAAATCATAATTATTATTTTTATTATTATCTATATAATCATATATATTAATAATATTTTCATTTTTAAAAATTACTCCATAATTTTTAAGTTTTTTTATATAAAATTTTATTAATTCATTCGGATTAATAATATTAATATTTTTTATTAATAAATAATTTTGAAATTTCTCTTTTATATTATCTTCAATTATCTTTATTTTTTTTTCATAATATTCTGATTCTATAAAATTCTTTTTTTTGTACCATTCTTTTGCATTATTTAAGTTTTTACCAAAAATTATTATATTTTTTTTCTCAATAGATATTTCTTTTTGTTCATTGATACTTAAGTTTTTAAAAAAATTATTATATTCTTGATGGCCGCTGATACATATTTCTTGCATATATCTTGAATTTGACCATGGGCTTAGTGGATATAAAAGCCCTGCTGCAGATTTAGAAGCCTGTCCTTTTTGACTATTATCAATAATCGTTACATTATGACCTTGTTTAATTAATTCGTATGCTGTAGTTAAGCCAACTAGCCCTGATCCTATTATTAAACATTTAGTCATTTTTTACTAATGTGCCTATACCTTCTTTTGTAAAAATTTCTAATAGAACTGAATGCTGAACCCTTCCATCAACTATATGTGCCATTTTTACATTATTTTCTATTGCACTTATACATGCTTGTATTTTGGGAAGCATCCCCCCTGAAATTATATTTAAATCTATAAGATTTTTTATTTCAGAGAAGTTTAAAGATGATATTAACTCTTTACTATCATTTAAAACACCTTGCTGGTCAGTTAAAAAAATTAATTTCTCAGCTGATAATTGAGATGCAATTGCACTAGCTGCTGAGTCAGCATTTATATTATATATATCATTATTTGAGTCATAACCTAAAGGTGCTATTACAGGTATATAATTTGAATTCATTAATTCATACAAATAATTTGTATTAACATTAGTTATTTCTCCAACGTAACCATAATCTATTTCTTTCGATTCATATTTTTTAACTTTAATATAGCTATTTTCGTTTTTTGCAATTCCTATTGCATTTGCTCCATTTCTGTTAATTAGATCAACTATTTCTTTATTTACTATATTATTTAATGTATTTGAAACAACTTCTATTGTCATTTCGTCAGTAACTCTTATACCATCTACAAAATTTCTTTTTATATTAACTTTTGATAATTCTTTGTCAATTTGAGGGCCTCCCCCATGAACGACTATTACATTAATACCAACTTGCTTCATTAGTGCTATATCGGTTGCAAAGCTATATTTTAACTCGTCTTGTACCATGGCTGCACCACCGTATTTAACGACACAAATTTTTTTTGAAAATTTTTGTATAAAAGGTAATGATTCAGTTAAAATTTTTACTACTTGCTTTGCTTTATCTTTATTCATTAGGTATCTCTAGTGAAGAATCTATTTTTAGGATCTCATTTATAAAATTTCTTCTTATTTTGTTTAAACATTCTTTTGTGTCCGCTTCAAACCTCATAACTAAATATGGAGATGTATTTGATGGTCTTAACAAACCCCATCCACCATCATATTCTGCTCTCAATCCATCTATTTTTATTATTTCTGCTGCATCAGGAAATTCTGCATTCCTGCTGAATTCTTCCATAAAATCATGCTGAAAGCCATCCTTATTAACCTTTATATTTATTTCTGGTGTTGAGAAAGATTGTGGCAATTCATCAAATAGTTCAGCACTCGTTAAGTGTCCTTGTGAAATTATTTCAATCATTCTTGCTGCAGCATATATTCCATCATCAAAACCGTACCATCTATCATGAAAAAAAATATGCCCTGACATCTCTCCAGCTAAGATTGCGTTTACCTCTTTCATTTTCTTCTTTATATAAGAATGCCCTGTTCTACAAATTATAGGTTTCCCCCCGAAATTTTCTATGTATCCTTTAAGATTTTTTGAAGACTTTATATCATATATTATATTTGCTCCCTTATTATTTGATAGAACATCTTTAGAATAAAGCATCATCTGTTTATCTGGCCACAATACATTTCCCATATTATCCACAAGCACACATCTATCACCATCCCCGTCAAATGCTATACCTAGATCATATTTTTTTTCTTTTATCAATTTTATTAGATCTTGTAGATTTTTTAGCTCACTTGGGTTTGGTGAGTGATTTGGGAAATTTCCATCAATATCACAAAATAAATCAATTACATCTAATCCTAAATTCTTAAATGCTTTAATTGCAAGTTTTCCAGCTACACCATTTCCACCATCTATTATAATTTTTATATTTTTTTTAATTTTTATATCTTTACACAAAGAGTTAATGTATTTATCTTCAAAATTTATATTTTCTAAAGTTGTTTTCTTATCATTTAAATTACATGCATTATCTTTTAAGATAAAACTGTGTATATTTTTAATCTCTTCACCGGCAAGTGTATGACCATCCATTATAATTTTTAGTCCATTATATTCTTTTGGGTTATGACTACCAGTAATCATAATTCCAGAATTTAATTTTAGATTTTCTACAGCAAAATATAGAATAGGTGTTGGAACTTGACCAATATCTATAACGTTTTTTCCACACTCTAAAAATTGATTTGTTAATGCTACTGACAAATCATGGCTTGATAACCTTCCATCTCTACCTATTACGATTTTATCATTTCCATTCTTGTATATTTGACATAATGATTTTGCTATTAACTTAGCTGATGAAATAGTTAATTCTTTTCCATATATACCTCTAATATCATAGGCTTTAAAAATATTTTTTGAAACTTTCATTATTTTGTTCCACTATGACCAAAGCCACCAGTAGATCTTTCTGAGGTAACAAACTCATCAACAAAATCATATTCAATTTTGACAACAGGTATTAGCATAAATTGAGCTATTCTATCTCCAGAGACAATTTCAAAATTTTTATCGCTATTATTGAATAAAGAGACCATTAATTCTCCTTGATAATCAGAATCTATTAAACCAACAGAGTTGCCTAAGATGATGCCATGCTTATGGCCTAATCCTGATCTAGGCAGAATAATACCTGCATAATCTTTGTCTTCTATATAAAACGATAATCCCGTTGGTATTAAAATTGTATTTTTTGGCTTAAGATTTATTTTATCATCTATGCAAGCCCGCAAATCAATGGCAGCTGATCCATCTGTCGCATATGTAGGCAATTTAATGTCAGAATTAACTTTTGAATTAAGAATTTTAACTTGGACTTTTTTTAACATATATATTAACTATTTTAATTATAAATATTTGAAATTTCTTCAACAAACTCTATGGCAAGGTCTTTTTTATTTTTTAAATCTAGGGTTTTTTCCATGCCATTTCCCCAATATAAAGTAATTGAATTATCCACACTATCTATTCCTTCAGAAAAACTAACTTTGTTAGCAGCAATGACTGCAATTTTTTTATTTTTAAGTTTTTTAATAGCATTTATTTTTAAATCTTCTGTTTCGGCTGCAAATCCTATTGAAAAAACATTATATTTTTCTGAAATTGTTTTTAATATATCTACATTGTGTTTTAATTCTATATTTAAAGTATCTTCTTTTTTTATTTTATTTTCAGATAAAGCCTTTGGTATAAAATCTGATACTGCAGCAGCTGAAATAAAAATATCACAATTTTTTATATTTTTTTCAACAGAATCAAGCATGTCTTTTGCACTTATCACATCTATAGAATTAATTTCATCATGTTGTTTGTAATTACAAGGTCCTTTAACGAGAAAAACTTCTGCACCCTGGTTATAAAAAGCATTTGCAATCTCACAACCCATCATTCCAGAACTTCTATTTGATATATATCTTACTGGATCAATATTTTCTACTGTTGGACCTGCTGTAATAACTATTTTTTTATCTTTAAAAAGATCAGATCTGTTTTCTAGTAATATCTCAACGTCTTCTACTATGTCTTTTGGCTCCTTCATTCTTCCAGAACCTATATCTCCGCATGCTTGACTTCCATATTCTGGTCCAGAAAAATATATGCCTCTTTTTTTTAATGTTTTATAATTTTCTTGCGTTGCTTCATTTTGCCACATATTTTTGTTCATACTTGGTGCTAAAATTATTTTTTTGTTGCAAGCAAGGCAAGTTGTTGTGAGCATATCATCTGCTCTACCATGAAGTATTTTAGAAAGAAACTCTGCAGTTGTAGGAGCAACTAAAATTATATCAGCCCATTTAGCCAAATCTATATGAAGCATAGGCTTATTTTTTTCAACAGTATTGTATTGATAAACTTTATTACCTGTTAAAGTTTCAAAAGTTAACGGAGTTATAAAATCTTCTGCAGTTCTTGTCATCACAACTCGCACTTGATGGTTCTTTTTTGTTAATAGTCTAACTATTTCTGCAGATTTATATGCAGCAATACCACCCGTAATCCCCAAAAGTATATTAAATTTCTTACCCATGCTTGAATTGTACAAGATTTTTTGAAATCGTATCTAAAATATTTATTAAATATTCGATATCTGATTCCTCATGATCAACTGTTAAAGATATTCTTAATCTAGACTTTCCTTCCTCTACCGTTGGGGGTCTTATTGCAGGCAAATAAATTCCATGTTTCAATAATTCTTCGCTAGTAAAAGTCGCGCTCTTACTATCTCCTATAATAATTGCTTGAATATGTGTATCACTATCTAAAATATTGAAATTTGTATTTTTAATATTTTTTCTAAAGTATTTTATAAGACTTAATAATTTTTCTCTTCTCCAATTTTCTTCTGATATTATTTTTAAAGATTTTCTCGTTGCTTCAACAGAATTTATAGGAATAGACGTAGAATAAATGTATCCTCTTGCTTTTTGCATAACATATTCCACATAATCTTTCTTTCCAGAAAAAAAGGCACCATATGTTCCTATAGCTTTGCCAAAAGTACCTGTTACGAAAATATTGTTTTTGTTATTCAAAGAATATTTATTAACCAAGCCCTTTCCATTTTTTCCAATAATGCCAATAGCATGTGCTTCATCAATTAACAGCATGGAGTCATGTTTTTTTGAAATATTATTTAATTCTTTTAAATTTGCTAAATCTCCATCCATGCTAAATAATGAATCGCTAATAATTAAAGTATTTTTTTTTTGTTCAGTAACTCTTGATACTATATTTTCAAGACTAGCCATTTCATTATGCTTATATCGCTTAAAATGTGCTCTCGATAATATTGAGCCATCAATTAAGGAAGCATGGTTAAGTTGATCAGCAATAATATTATCTTTTCTGTTAATAATTGAGTTTATTACTCCCAAGTTAGCCTGATATCCGGTACTAAATAATAAAGTTTTTTCTTGTCCTAAATATTCAGAAATTTCTTCCTCAAGCTTTGAGTGATATTTAGAGTAACCTGATATTAGAGGTGATGAGCAACTACCAAAACCATGTCTATCTAATGCTTTTTTAGCGCATGCAATAATTCTTTTATCATTTGATAAAGATAAATAATCGTTACTAGCAAAGGATAAGTAGTTTTTACCTTTATAAACAAATAAATTTGAGTTACCTGAATCTTTAGCTTTCCTTACTCTATAATTCCCAGATATTTTAAGGTCCGAAAGATTTTTATTTATAATGTTCTTCAAATTTTTCGTAATAATTAATTAATTAATTTTAAATTATGAATGCCTTTTTTTTCTTCAACATTTGCATCATTAATGGTTTTTATTTCTTTTGGATTTTGATTATCACCCTCTATTGTCATACCTAACCTGTTAAACAACTCTCTATCTTTTTCAACTTCAACATTAGGCGCTGTTAATAATTCTTCTCCATAAAATACAGAATTTGCTCCAGCATAAAAGCATAATGCTTGCATAGAATCTGCCATTGTTTCTCTTCCAGCTGATAGTCTTACATATGTTTTTGGCATCATTATTCTTGTTATTGCTATTGTTTTAATAAATTCTAATTCGTCTATTTTTTCGTTATCGTATAATCTTGTTCCTTCCATTTTAACTAACATATTAATAGGAACTGACTCTGGGTGCTGCTCTAAATTTGCAAGCTCTATTAATAATTCGGCTCTATCTCTTCTTGACTCACCAAGACCCAATATTCCTCCAGAACAAACTTTTATTCCAGATTTTCTAACATATTTTAAGGTATTTAATCTGTCTTGATAATTTCGTGTACTAATAACTTTTGCATAATGATCACGTGATGTATCTAAGTTATGATTATAATAATTTAATCCTGATTTGGATAATCTTAATGCTTGATCTTCAGATAGCATTCCCAAAGTTACACAGCTCTCCATACCAAGGTCGTGAACAACATCTATCATCTTTATGACTCGATCAATATTTTTATTACTCGGTCTTCTCCAAGCTGCGCCCATACAAAACCTTGTTGCACCTTGTTCTTTAGCATGCTTTGCTTGTTTTTTAACTTCTTCTAATGACATCAAAGGTGTCGATTCAATAGGGTCTTTACTATGTATGCTTTGAGAGCAGTAGCCACAATCTTCCGGGCATCCCCCTGTTTTGATGGATAAAAGAGTACACACCTGTACTGCATCTTTTTTATGATTCTCGATATGTGTTTCATGTGCATTATATAATAATTCATTAAAAGGCTTATCATAAAGCCTAAGCACTTCATCTAATTCCCAATCATTTCGTAAGATACTCATAAAATATATTCTCCATATATACCCATGAAAATTAAAAATCCTATATATTGATTATTTTTAAAAGCCTGAATACATAAATCAGGCTGACTATTCATAATTAACTTCTGATTATACACACCTACTGCGATAGCGAGAAACAAAAATAAATAGAAACAATATCCAAATCCTTGAAAAAACCCAATAAAAACTATTAATAGATAAAAAATCGTTTGAAGTATAGCAATAATGGACTTATCTTGTTTTCCAAAAAAAATAGCTGTTGAATTTATATTAATCTCAAGATCATCATCTCTATCTGCTATTGCATACATCGTATCGAACATAGTTACCCATATCATAGTTGCGAAAAAAAATATCCATACTATAAATGATGGATACAAATTTGTTACTGCTGTGTACGCCATAAGAGTAGATATAGCAAATGTTATACCTAGAAATAACTGGGGTGCTATAAAAAAGCGTTTTGTAAGAGGATATGTAATAATCAATATAATAGCTAAAATCGCCAAAATAATTGTTTTTATATTCAAAAAAAATAGAAGTGAGATATTTAAGAATGATAAAAATATAAATACCAGTAAAACTTCTTTTTTGTTAATTAAATTTGCCGCGTATGGTCTGTCTTTTGTCCTTCTTACTTTTATATCAAAATTTTTATCAAAAAAATCATTTACTACACATCCAATGCTTCTTGTCGTAATTACGCCTACTAAAAAAATTAAACTAACTATATTATAAATATCACCCTCTGTAGTTTGCGCAATTACCCAAAATGGTGGGCATAGAAGCAAAAATATACCTATGGGGTTATTTAACCTCATTAATTTAATATATAGACAAAGTTTATTTTTAAACATTATAAAAATAATTTAATATGGTTAATCAAAGAAACTATAATACAACAAAAAAATGACAATACGAAAATTTAAGAACTCAAAGCCTATAATACATAAAACAGCTTATGTAGATGACAAATCCACTATAATTGGTGATGTTACTATAGGGAAAGAATCTTCAATATGGCCAGAGACAGTTATTAGAGGAGATGTGCAAAAGGTTTTAATTGGTGAGAGAACTAATATTCAGGATGGATCAATTTTACACGTAACTAGTGATAATGATTTTACACCAGGCGGCTTACCTCTTATTATTGAAGATGATGTTACAATCGGCCACGGAGCAATACTTCATGCTTGCACAATTAAAAGTAAATCGTTAATAGGTATCGGTAGTATAATTTTAGATGGGGCTATTATTGAAAGTAATTCCATGATTGCAGCTGGAAGTCTTGTGAGTCCAAATAAAAAAATTGAATCAGGTATGTTATACAAAGGATCGCCTGCAAAGCCTGTAAGAGAATTAACAAAAAATGAGATTGAGTACATAAGTTTCTCATCAAAACATTATGTAAAAACAATGAAAGAGCATTTAAAGTCAAAATGAATATAACTATTAACGGAAAAAATTTTAATGTAAACGAGAATTCAAGCTTATATGATATTTTAGAAAAAAATCATTTAAACTCTAGTAATATTGTTATAGAAATAAATCAAGAAATTATTTCAAAAAATCTTTGGGGGGAAACTAAAGTCAATAAAAATGATAAAATTGAAATTATTACAGCCGTTGGTGGTGGTTAAAAATGAGTCTAATTATTGGTAAAAGAAAATATAGTTCTAGATTAATTATTGGTAGCGGGAAATATAAAGATTATAAACAAACAAAAGATGCTCTTGATGCTAGTGGAGCTGAGATGATTACTGTTGCGATAAAAAGAACAAATATTGGGCAAGACAGCAGACAAAAAAATTTATTAGACTATATTGATTCAACTAAATATAAAATACTTCCAAATACGGCAGGGTGCTATAGTGCTGAAGATGCAATAAGAGTTGCTTTACTTGCTAAAGAACTTTTAAATGATAATCTTATAAAACTAGAAGTTCTCAAAGATAAAGAAACCCTGTTACCAAATGAAGAAGAAACACTTTTAGCTGCAAAAGAACTTGCTAACCTAGGTTTTTCTTTAATGGTATATACAACAGATAATATTGGTTTAGCAAAAGAATTAGAAAAAGTAGGCTGTGTTTCTGTAATGCCTCTTGCATCGCCAATTGGTTCTGGCAAAGGATTAACAAACAGGGATAATTTAAAAAAAATAATTAAAAACTCAAATGTACCAATAATTGTAGATGCAGGAATTGGCACCGCAAGCGATGCAACGATCGCAATGGAACTTGGTTGTGATGGTGTTTTATTGAATTCAGCAATTGCTATGTCAGATAATCCCATATTAATGGCAGAAGCCATGAAGCATGCTGTTATATCTGGAAGAAAAGCATATGTAGCAAAAAGAATGAAGGTTAGCGAAGTTGCAATATCCACAAGTAATAAAACTGATGCAATATCATGAAAGCACAAAAAAGCATAAAAAGTTTTGTAAAAAGAAATAAGAGATTAACCTCATCGCAAAAGAAATTTCTTGAGAGTAAAAATGAAAATTCAAATTTTCATAATGCAATAGAAATTTTAAATTATCACCAGATATTTAATAACAGCAATCCATGCATAATGGATATAGGTTTTGGTGATGGGAAACTATTAATAAGTATTGCAAAAGAAAACCCAGAAAAGAACTTTATCGGTGTAGAAGTTTACCAATCTGGTATTGGCAGAATTTTAAAACAAATATCAAAACACAAACTAAGTAATTTAGTAATTTTTAATCATGATGCAGTTGATTTGCTAGAAAATTATATTGAAAATAGCAGTTTATTTGGAATATCCTTATTTTTTCCAGACCCTTGGCCTAAAAAAAAACATCATAAAAGAAGGATAATAAATACTAATTTTATAAATTTAATTAGCCTAAAATTGAAAAAAAGAGGCTTTATAAAAATCGCTACAGATTGGTCCAACTATAGTAATAGTATTATTGACTTGTTTAATCAAAATGATAATTTTGAGCGAATTAACGATATATCTTTATATAAATTTAGACATTTAACAAAATTTGAAAAAAGAGGGATGCTTTTAGGGCATCAAATTTCAGAAGTTTGTTATTTATTAAAATAAATTATTCTTTTTTTATTTTTTTTATACTTGCCTCATATATTGAAGACAATCCAGCAGTATCCCTATTCATTGGACATACTTCACTTGTACAGAATGGCGGTGATACATTTGTGCACCCTAAATCTGACCAAGCATATTCTATTGCATCATCAATTGTTCTATGAAAATGACTACTCCACTGTCCAGTTGAAAATCCCGTATCAGTAAATATTTTTTGTATTGGTTTATGAACTCTTGCAAAAAATAAATTTATATTTTGTTCATAAAGTCTTGATGACAAGCTGTGCAACATATCTTGTCCTGTAGCATCAATTTCATTTATAGCTGTTGCATCTATTATAAAATATCTAAGTTCTGGCTTTGTAGCAACTCTTTCTATAACTTCATTTTCAAAGTGTCCAGCATTTGTGAAAATAAGAGGGCCATCAAATCTCATT
>Ga0181568_10003995_pt1 | contig 13204 bp, 13 predicted proteins | sample 101ome_20_FD_133758 | JGI IMG/M metagenome (GOLD analysis project Ga0181568, IMG submission 133758) | Coastal salt marsh microbial communities from the Groves Creek Marsh, Skidaway Island, Georgia - 101404AT metaG (megahit assembly) | ecosystem: Environmental > Aquatic > Marine > Intertidal... | reverse complement strand
TTCCCAGTGGAAACTCTTGTCCCGCATTTCCATCGGGCAATTGGCTTCCAGCCACTCGCGGGTCTCGGCGCGGAAGGTTTCCAGTTCAGACATCGGGATCTCCCAAATTAATTCGTCGAAAAACAAAGGTGCGCAAGGCTGCCACAGAGTCCAGTGCACAAACAGCATAATCAGCGGTTCAGATGCCAGCCGATCACCCGGATTGTACGCGATTTCCAGGCCTGCGGATGAACCAGAGGGTGTCGTGCCACTTAGTGGGGGGGCAGGTAATCCAGGCTGGATTCGCAGGAAAAATCCTTTCCCTGCGGGCGCCATTGATGGCGTATCGGTGAGACGCACGATTCATTGATCTGCGTCAATGCGTGCGAGTCTTAGGTTGACAAACTATGCAGTTCAGACTCAATTGAATCAAATGAGATAAGTCAGATGATCTTTCAACCTGAAGACTCTGTAACCATGAAGAAAATTGGTATCAACATAGCAACTCTGTTTGGTGTGATGCTTGCTCTTATCGTCCTGTCGACCCAGGTCGGGTAACAGATTATCTGTTCAGGCAACTGTGCGTGAATGCGCGATGTTGCAAAGGGCATTGAGATCGAGAATCTCGACCTCCTTCCCCTCGACCATGAGTACCCCCGTCGTCTGCAGCCTTGTCAAGGTCCTGCTGACGGTCTCGACGGCGAGGCCAAGGTAGTTGCCAATATCGGATCGCGCCATTGGCAGGCGGAAGTGTGTCGATGACAAGCGGCGCTGTTGGTAGCGCAGCGACAGATTCATCAGAAAAGCGCTGATCCTTTCTTCTGCGGATTTCTTCGCGAGCAACATCTGCAGTTCCTGGTCAACGCGGATCTCTCGGCTGAGCAGGCGGTACATGTGTACCTGCAGATTACGGATGGTTGCGGACAAATCCTCAATCGAATCAAAAGGAATCTCGCAGATGGATGTTGTTTCCATCGACTTCGCCGTACTCAGATGGACTTTGCTGTCGATGGCATCCAGGCCCAGCAGTTCACCCGGCAGATAAAAGCCGACGACTTGCTCCTCGCCTTCAGTATCTATGGTAAAGGCCTTGATTGACCCAGACCGGACTGCATAAATCGAAGAAAACTCGTCGCCGGTATTGTAAAGATAGTCGCCGCGCTTCAGGGGTTTGCGGCGTTTGATGATGCTGTCTACCTTCTCAATCTCTTCATTGGTCAGCGTATGGGGCAGACAGAGGTCATTTAAGCCGCACTGCTGACAGGAGATGGTGAACTCGCTTTGTCTGCTCATCGTACAATCGCAAGCTGTTTATTCCCATGTTAAGCGAAAGCACGGCGAAACAAAATGCGTGTGGAAAGAGAGAATACGGGTCGATAAACTCTCGCCAGCCTGGATTGAGGTAAGAATGAACACGGCAACTGACAGAAATAATCGCAACCTGATCATCTGGTTAGGCGGCGTCTGTCTCGTGATCTACTGCATGATTGTGGTGGGGGGCGTGACCCGTCTGACCCAGAGCGGATTGTCGATGGTGGACTGGCAGCCAATCATGGGGGTGATTCCGCCGGTCACAGCAGAAGAATGGCAGCAGACCTTCGACGAATACCGGCAGTTCCCAGAGTACCAGAAAATCAATCGCGGTATGTCGGTCGAGGAATTTAAGGATATTTTCTATTGGGAGTATGGTCACCGGGTGCTGGGGCGCCTGATCGGCCTCATCTATTTCGTTCCATTGGTGGCTTTCCTGGTGCTGGGTCGGGTAGAGAAACGCTGGGTGCCACGACTGTGGATTGGGTTCGTGCTCGGGGGAATGCAGGGGCTGATGGGCTGGTACATGGTGAAAAGCGGTCTGGTCGATGTGCCCCATGTCAGTCACTACAGGCTCGCAGCACACCTCATGCTGGCCCTTATCATCCTGGTGTTCCTCTTCTGGCTGATTCTGGACCTGGCGGCCGTCAGGCGGATGCCAGCGAAGCCGCTGGTGCGTCAGCTGGGGCTGGGGTTGGCGGTCCTGCTGGCAGTGCAGCTCATCTTCGGTGCGTTCACCGCGGGGCTCGACGCGGGCCGTGGTTTCAATACCTGGCCGCTCATGCACGGTCAGCTCGTGGCTGATGCGGCGACCATGATTAACCCGTTCTGGCATAACTTCTTCGAGAACGGCGCTATGATCCAGTTTGTACATCGCTGGGTAGGCGCTCTGCTGCTCGCTGGTGTGATCGTTCTGGCTATTGCTGGCTGGCAGAACCCGACGCATCGGCTGCCGCTGCTGTGTCTTGCTGTTGTAACCCTGGTGCAGTTCACTCTGGGTGTCTTCACGCTGTTGCACGCTGTCCCCGTGTCTCTTGGCAGTATTCATCAGGCGGTCGCCTGCCTGATGCTGCTCGCCCTGACCTGGTTTGTCTACGTGGCCCGAGACTGATGAAAGTCTGCATCGCCCAGATCAATACGACACCGGGTGATTTTGACGGCAACCTCAAGCGTATCCTGAAGGGCATTGATTCGGCCTCGGCCGCTGGTGCCAGCCTCCTTGTTTTCCCCGAGCTGACGATTCCCGGTTACCTGAGCCAGGATCTGATTTACAACACGGATTATGTCGACCGAAACTTAGCGGTCCTGAAACAGGTGATCGATGCATCGGCTGCCTGTGATGCTGATCTGCACATCGTGCTGGGTTATATCGGACGGAACGAGGGGGCCGGCAAACCCTTTACCAACATGGCTGCTGTGGTCTGCGGCGGCCGCCTGGTGCTGACCTACCAGAAGCAGCTGCTGCCCTTCTATGACGTTTTTGACGAACTGCGCTACTTTGAGCCCGGGCAGGAAAATGTCATTTTCGAGGTGGCAGGACGACGGATTGGTATCGCGATCTGCGAAGATCTATGGAACGACAAGGGCGCTGATAACTATCACTACGAAGGTAACCCGCTGGCGCGGTACCGGGAGGCTGGTGTTGACCTGCTGCTGTCACTCAACAGCTCACCCTTTGTCCACGGCAAGTGCGGACAGCGGCTGCAACAGATTCAACCCTGCGCTGACGCTGGCCTGACGATCGTCTATGTCAATCAGGTAGGTGGGCAAGATGAGCTCGTATTTGACGGTCAGAGTTTTATCGTCGCTGGCAGGCAGCTGCGCTACCTGAGCCAGACCCTGTTTGAAGACTCTTTTGATATTGTTGATCTCGATGCGGCGGCCGGCGGGGATGCTGTTGTGGCAGCAGAGGCGGTCGCCCTCGAGGACTTGCTGGTGCTGGGCCTGCGCGATTATGTGCAGAAGTCCGGGTTCGACGAACTGGTGCTGGCCTCCAGCGGTGGCGTAGACAGTGCTGTCGTCTGCAAGTTGGCCTGCCGTGCAGTTGGTGCCGAGCATGTCCATGCTATCAGAATGCCGTCAATCTTCAGCAGCGATCACTCACGGGAAGATGCAAAGCAGCTGCACGCCAACCTTGGCTGCTGGGACTACGAAATCCCGATTGAACATGAGGCGCTGGTGGATCAACTCAATGCGCACTTTAACGTTTATGAGAGTGATGAGAACCTGGTCGCGAGGAAATCAGCGGGTGCCGGCTACAGCCATCTCGCCGATGAAAATATCCAGGCCCGCCTGCGGGATGTCTACCTCATGCATTTTTCCAATGCCTACGGCGCCATGCCGCTGTCGACGGGCAACAAAACCGAGGGCGGCTGCGGCTACTACACGCACTTTGACATGAATTTTTCCTATGCGCCGATCAAGGACCTGTACAAGTTCCAGGTGGTCGATATAGCAGCGGCGGATGCACTGGTGCCAGCGAATATCTGGCAGAAACCACCATCGGCGGAGCTGAGCCCCGGGCAGACAGACGAAGAGAGCCTGCTGCCTTATGCCGTACTGGACCCCATCGTCATGGCGTACGTTGAGGACTACGTTACGTCGTTTACGCGCTTCAGGGACTGGGTTGAAGGCGAGAGTGATGCACGTAAGATTTCATCAGACCTGGTGCGCCTGCAGGCGTGGCTGGAGGATGAGGATGCAGAGGCTGATTACCAGCGGATTGTCAGCCTCATTGGTCGGATGGAATACAAGCGTCGCCAGACCTGTCCGGGCACCAAGGTATCCAAGGTGGCCTTCGGCATCGGGCGACGCATTCCCATTGTCGAGCGCTGGAGCTAGCTGATCTGGATCACCCTTGGCACAGTGGCTCTGGATTTCGGCATCGTCAGCGTCAGGACGCCATTCCGATAGTTGGCCTTGGTGTGTTCCTGGTCGACTTCGGCCGGCAGCGGCAGAACTCGTTCAAAGCGGCCGTAGGCCCGCTCGGTGATGTGGTAGTGGCCCTCGGTCCGCTCCTGCATGGAGCGCTTTGAGCCCTTGACAACAAGATTCATACCCTCGATGAAGATTTCGAGGTCCTCCTTGTTCATTCCTGGTGCTTCGATCGCGACGGTCACATCATCTCCGCCCTCGTGCATTTCTGCGCTGAGCAGGCCCCAGCGGTTTGCACCGGCGCGGTCGTCCTCGGCTGAAGGCGTGAAGCGGGTAATGGCATTGCGTGCCTTGTTCCAAAGATCCTGCCAGCCTTCTGCCAGTGCATCCAGTGATTCTCTGACAGAATCAGATAGTTTGTGCAGTGTAGTCATGGCTTGTCCCTCCTTGAGTGATGGGTTACTCGCCCTCTACGGCGATGCTGATCGGCTTTGCTTTTTTCGCCTTGGGGATGGTGATCTCCAGTACCCCGTTGGTTGAACGTGCGCTCACCGTTTCTTCATCGGCTGTATCCGGCAGGTTGAACTGGCGGGAAAAAGTACCGCGAAACCGCTCTCGTCGCGTAAAGTTGCCGTCTTCCATGGATTCGTCGGTTTTGCGCTCACCGCGGACTGTCAGCACACCTTTGTGCAGGCTGATTTCGATGTCCTCGGGTTTAACGCCAGGAATATCAGCGGTAACGCGAAAGCATTCTGCGTTCTCCGCGATATCGACATGTGGCTTCCAGCGTGTCCCTTCGACGACCTGGTAGGCCTGTGGACTGTCATCAAAGAACCGGCCGAGTTCCCGGTTGAGCTGGTTGAACGCATTAAATGGCGAAACAAAATTGTTCATCTCTTTTGTCCTCCCGTTAGTGGCGAACTGGATTGCTTCACGTACTTAGTAAGTTCACTGCCGGCAGATTCAAGAGCACTGGGCTGAAAAGTTCCAGCGAAATTGACACAGGTCAATTTTTCGTTGAAACAGCGGCCCTATAGTCAAACCAACCATAGCAAGCAGTTGCCAGCGGCAAGGAGGAGGGCGTATCGACAGCCCAGCTTTGAAGGACATCAGACGTGTGGTTGCAGTTGTTGAACCTGATTCTGAAGAGCAGCCGGCCATCGAACGGATGAAATTGCTGGCCAAATTCGTCGATTTCGACGTTAAGCTGGTCGCCTGTGATTACAGCCAGTTCCTGGTTGAGGGCTACTATTTCTCCGAGGCAGAGCTGCCGACACTACGTCAGGAGTATGTCGATGAGCGCCGGGAGATGCTCGAATCCCTGGCCGGTCCATTGCGTGATGGTGGCCTCACTGTTGAGACGGAAGCCATCTGGTCTCACCCCTCTTACAAGGCGATTGTCGAAGTGGTTGAGGATTACAAGGCGGACCTCGTGATCCACCATGTCCATCGTCATTCGGCGCTGTCCCGCTTTCTGCTGACCAATGACGACTGGCAGATGGCAAGACGCTGCCCGGCACCCCTGCTGATGGTAAAGAACAAGGCCTGGAAACGCACTCCAGTAATTCTCGCGGCTGTTGACCCGATGCATGCCCGGCACAAGCCGGGTGGCCTTGATCACAAGATCCTGACAGAAGGCAGGTTGCTTGAAAAAAAACTGGGCGGCGACCTCTTTGTGGTTCACGCCTGTGGCCAGTTTCCGCTGTCAGGCTTTTACCCCGCAGATGCGAAAGAGCAACACCAAAAAGCACTGGATGTGCTGGCGGACGAGTTTGATATCCCGGCGGAACGCAGGCTGCTGATTGATGAGGCGCCAGAGTACGCCTTGCAGAAATTCGAAACTGTGCTCAAGGCTGACCTGGTCATCGTCGGTGCAGTATCCCGCAGCATCGTGACTGATGTGTTTGTTGGCAGCACAACGGAGAAAGTCCTGGATTTCCTCGACTGTGATGCGTTGCTGCTGAGACCGGACTAAACCAGATAGGGAGGTAGAAATGACAAACCAGTACCAGAAGGTTCTGCTCGCCGTAGATTTTCATGAAGACAATGCTTCAGTTGTCAAAACGGCAAAGGAGTTGTCGGAACTTTACAGCGCTGATTTGCACGTTGTCCATGTCAGAGAGCCACTGGGGCTCAGTTGCGCGGTCGACGGTCTCAGCTGGGTTGACGAGGCCTATGCACTTGAAGAAAGGGTCCACAAGGAGAACAAGAAGAAGATGACCGAGCTTGGGAACAAGCTGGGGCTAGCTGAGGAAAGCTGCTACATGCTCGAGGGCAGACCGGCATCAGTGATTCTCGACCTCTCTGCCAAAGGCGGATTTGATCTCATCGTGCTTGGCACCCACGGTCAGCATGGTCTGCAGTTGTTGCTGGGTTGTACGGCGAATTCCGTGCTGCACGGCTCCGGCTGTGATGTGCTGGCAGTAAGAATCCGCGACTAGGACGTCTGCGCCAGCCAATCAGGGGTAACGATGAAGCCCCGACTGACCTCCGTGCCGCTCTCATTCAGGACGGCGACGTGCCAGGTTTCTCTGCCCGAGGCTTCGAATTCCTTCAACGTCTCGGTTTTGCTTTTCCGCCGCTTTTGCGGGCAGGCCACGAGCTCGGCCAGCCAGTCTGCTTTTGGCAAGTGGCAGAAGGCGGCGGCACTAAATCGATCGTGCTGGCGGAAGTCAGCCAGCGTGGCCCACCAGCCACGATGGTGATTGGGATTGATAGCTTCTGGATAGACAAACGTCTCCGTCAGGAACAGCGGCAGCGGATAAAACAATCGACCTTTGACAAAGCCCCGGACCCGCTCGACCTCGATCTGCATGGCCCTCAACAGGTCGACGCTGGCCGGGTGAGCAGACAGCTGCATCTGGTGTTGCTCGAGGCGACGCAGCTTCGTGCCCAGGGTGTCGGTGGGGTTGGGGCCAAACCAGCAATCCAGGTCGCGCTGATCGCCGGTGCCGAGGTAAAACTTGACTGCCAGTTCCCAGTGCTCAATCACGTCCGCAGAGTTTACGATCAGGTCGAACTCGCCGATGGTCCTCTCGGCAGTTCTCACCGGTAGGTTATTTTCCAGGCAGGTGAAAGCTGAGCTGACCTCAAGCCAGTCATGAATAAGCTGCTCGAACCTCAAGCCCAGTCGCGTTGACACCGTGCCCTTTGGCGGCGCTGGATCCTGCAGGTCGAGATCACGAAACCACTCACCCGGCGGCCATTCAGGGCCGTGACTGCTGTCGATAAGAGGCTCGCTGTGCAGTGCCCAGCTGAGATCGCGCAGTGAGTGTTGTTGTTCCGGCACTTATAGTTCTGCCGTGAAATACAGCAGGCAGTCGGCGGATGCCACCACCGGGTCGGTGGTGGCCATGAACAGGGTCATGGGTACACGGGCGCGAAGCAGACCGTCAGCCTGGTCGAAGCAATCGACATAGCGATTGGTACCAAAACGATCCGTGGCAATGAGGCTCTGGTGCGTTTTCTTTTCATTGAACCAGCCGAGCAGCGTGCCCGGTTCGATAGGCCTGAAGTTCAACTGATCAATCGTGTTGATCATAGTGAGGTCTGCGGCAGCATCAATTGAACTGGCGTAGGTGACGGTCAGATGACCCTCGGACTCCAGGCGAATTGGATGGATCAGCAGGTTGATGGCATCGACGTTGGTGCTGGTCAGTTGATGGCTCGATATGAAGCGGTGCAGGGTTTCTCGTGCCAGCCGGTCCGCGTTGGGATCCATGAAGCCGCCAAACTCGACCGCCTCAGGAGCATAGCCATAGATCAGGTCGAGTATGGCCTCGGCCAGCTCGCCCTGATTGCTGTCTCGGGGTGGTTTGAAACAGCGGTTCAGGTCTCGCTCACCGGGAATGTAGCGGTGCGTCAGAAGTGGTTCACACAAGGCAGCATCCGCACCTGCGACAAGAATACCGAGATCTGTTGCCGGTACCATTTCCTCGCTGAGCAGCGCGTGAACGGCCTTGAGGCCTGAAGGCTCATTGCCGTGCAGCAGGGTCACGATGACGCGTCGCCTGGATGTGTCCCTGCCCGCGAGGGTGAACCACGCCGGCCCGCCGAGCTGCTGGAGAAAATCAAGATAACTGTCACCCAGTATCTCGGCCGTCAGCGTCGGCAGACGGCGACTTGTGTTCTGTGTGGATGCCATATGGTTACAGCGGGTGTCGGCAAAGCTGGGTATTATATAACGCACAACAGAACCAGATTGCTCGAATGCCGTTTCTGGAAACTGCGCTGACCATGGGTGTTGAAGAGGAATACCTGCTGGTCGATAAGTCGACACGGGATCTCGTGAATGAACCGCCACCCGAGCTGATGAACCAGCTCAGTTTCTTTCCGCCCCATCTGCTTGCGTTGAGCTGCTCTTCACCTTTCTGGGAGGGTGAGCCAACAGGGCTCAATTCATATCGTCTGACGGTCTTTAATGCGCTGCCGCGCACCGGGCTGCCTGAGCAGTTTGCCAGTTGGGCGGAGTACGAGAGGCACGTGCAGATTCTGATCAATGCCGGTCTTATTGAAGATGCCAGCATGATCTGGTGGGACCTGAGGCCCAGTGCTAATTTTCCCACGCTGGAAACCCGCATCATGGACGTTGTGACTAACCTCGAGCAGGGTCTGGGTCTGGCTGCGTTGGCGGTCTGTATCATTCGCATGCTCTACCGCGCGCGGGTCAAGAATCAGCGCTGGCGGGTTTATGCCGGCATGATGATCAACGAGAACCGCTGGCGAGCCATGCGTTACCCCTACGATGAAGTTCTGATCGATCTGGCCCGCGGTGAAGTCTCGGTACTGTATGGCGTTGTGGACTGGGTGATTGATCAGACGGTAAAAGATTTATAATCACACTAATCAGAAGTCAATTTGCGGGAGTTTTTCTTGGCGAAGAATATTTTTTATGCGCAGTCCGGTGGCGTTACGGCGGTGATCAATGCGACGGCCTGTGGTGTCATTGAAACTGCAAGAAAATCGAGGCAGGTGGGCAAGGTCCTGGCAGGCAAGAACGGCATCATCGGGGCTTTAAGAGAAGAGCTGATCGACACCTCGAAGGAGTCTGCAAAGGCCATCGCCGGATTGCGGCATACGCCGAGTGGTGCGTTCGGATCCTGTCGCTACAAGCTCAAATCGCTCGAGGAAAACGCAGCCGAGTATCGGCGCCTGATTGATGTTTTTCGTGCCCACGATATCGGTTACTTTTTCTACAATGGCGGTGGTGACAGCCAGGATACAGCCCACAAGGTCTCGCAGCTGAGCACGACCATGGGGCACCCGATTACCTGCATCGGTATACCGAAGACTGTCGACAATGACCTGCCCATTACGGATACCTGTCCGGGCTTCGGCAGTGTGGCCAAGTATGTTGCGGTGTCGACGCGAGAGGCCGGCCTCGATGTCGCGTCTATGGCGGAGTCGTCGACCAAGGTGTTTGTGCTGGAAGTCATGGGTCGGCACGCCGGTTGGATTGCTGCTGCCGGTGGCCTTGCGCGGGATTCATCCTCTGCACCGCCCCACGTCATCCTGTTCCCCGAGATTGCTTTCGAAGAGAAAGCTTTTCTTGCGAAGGTGAAGGCGACGGTCGACAAGGTGGGTTATTGCGTCATTGTTGCCTCGGAGGGTGCCCAGTATGCGGATGGCCGCTTTCTCGCCGACGCCGGTATGAAGGACGCCTTCGGGCACACCCAGCTGGGCGGTGTTGCCCCCACACTGGTGGACATGATCAAGGCAGAGCATGGCTATAAGTGCCACTGGTCAGTGGCGGACTATCTGCAGCGTGCAGCGCGCCACATCGCCTCGGCGACGGATGTTGAACAGGCCTATGCCGTTGGCAAGGCAGCGGTGGCGTTTGCGCTTGAAGGTAAGAATGCGGTGATGCCAGTGATTCAGCGCAAGCGGTCGAAACCTTACCGCTGGGATATCGGGGAAGCCCCGCTTGGCAAGGTGGCCAATGTTGAGAAGATGATGCCTCGCAGCTTTATCAGCAAGGACGGTTTCGGTATCACCGCGAGGGCGCGCGAGTACCTGTCTCCCCTGATCCAGGGTGAAGACTATCCCCCTTACAGGGATGGTCTGCCCCAGTATGTCCGTCTGAAGAATCAGCTGGTGCGAAAGAAACTGCCCGCATTCAAGTCAGCTTGACGATATAAGGTCCGCCAGTGGGCTGCCCGGCGTTCTGATTATGAGCGCGGATGCACGACGACAGGCAGTTCGGCATAGCCCCTGACAAAGTTTGAGCGGACCCGGACGGGCTCACCCACGACCTCAACAAACTCGAAGCGCTGCATGATCTCCTCCCAGAGGACACGCAGCTGCATCTCTGCCAGACGGTTACCCATACAACGATGAATGCCGAAGCCGAACGAGATGTGCTGGCGGGCGTTTGGTCGATCAATGATCAATTCATCGGCGCGTTCGAAGTGGGATTCGTCCCGGTTGCCCGACACGTACCACATCACCACTTTGTCTCCCTGTCTGATGTGCTTGCCCTGAAACTCACAGTCTTCAAGGGCTGTCCGCCGCATAAAGGCCAGCGGCGTCTGCCAGCGGATGATCTCAGCCACCATGTTGCGGATCAGGCCGGTGTCAGCCCTGAGCTTGTTGTATTCAGCCGGGAACTGATTGAGCGCGAGGACGCCACCTGACATGGAATTACGCGTTGTGTCATTGCCGCCGACGATTAGGAGCGTCAGGTTACCCAGATACTCCATGGGTCTTTCGATCAGCTCCTTTGTGTCTTCGCCGTGTGTCAGCATTGAAATCAAATCGAAGCCAGGTGGCTGATCTTTCCTTTCGTGCCAGAGTTCGGTGAAGCGCGCGAGACAGGCCAGCAGTTCATTCTGGCGATGCTCACGGGTCACGTCGACCCGGGTTGCCATATCTGACCAGTACGTGAGCTTCGATCGTTCTTCAAATGGGAAGTCGAACAGTGTCGCCAGCATCTGTGTCGTCAGTTCAATCGAAACCCGGTCGACCCAGTTAAATGGCGTGCCTACCGGCAGGTTATCCAGAATGCGGCAGACGCGCTCGCGGATCAGCGGTTCGAGTTCGGCCAGGTTACTGGGCGCAACGACCGGGCTGACCACTTGGCGCTGCACGTCATGCTTGGGCGGGTCCATGGAGATAAAGCTGGCCGTCTCAAAGTCAGTAATACTGTCAACCAGCCCGATGTTAGGCTGCGATGAAAATACCTGGTGGTTTTTATCGATCGCCTTGATGTCATCGAACTTCGTGACGGACCAGAACGGGCCGTAGCGCGAGTCGCGGTGGTAATGCACGGGGTCTTCCCGTCGCAAGCGCTCAAACCAGGGCCAGATGGCATCTTTTTCGAACAAGTGCCAGTTGCTGACATCCAGCTCATCCAGCGGGACCTTGTGCGCCATCTCGAGCATCGACTGGCGGGTGATGTCTTCATTCAACAGGGGATTTGCAGAACTCATAGGCATAAAAAAAAGCGGGTAACGTCTGCACGATACCCGCTTTTTCTGTGTCAGTGAACTGGTTACAGCAGTGGCGCAATGACCAGGCTGACGATGGCCATGACGTTGATGAGGATGTTCATCGAAGGACCGGAAGTGTCCTTGAAGGGATCGCCGACGGTATCGCCGACAACGGCTGCTGCGTGGACTTCAGAGCCCTTGCCGCCGAGGTTACCTTTCTCAATGTGCTTCTTGGCGTTATCCCAGGCACCGCCAGCGTTTGCCATCATGAGAGCGAGCAGAACACAGCCAAGTAGGGCGCCGGCCAGCATGCCGCCGAGCGCCTGGGCACCGAGGCCGAAGCCAACCACGGCTGGCATGGCGATAGCAATCACGCCTGGCAGAATCATCTTCTTCAGGGCTGCCTTGGTTGCGATATCAATACACTTGGCGTGATCCGGTTCGGCGTTGCCTTCCATCAGACCTGGAATTTCACGGAACTGGCGGCGAATCTCCTCGATCATTTCCATCGCCGCATCACCCACGGATGTCATGGTAATGGACGCAATTAGGAATGGCAGGACACCGCCGATGAAGATACCTGTCAGTACTGTCGGGTTGGAGAGCTCGAGTGAGAAGTCCGGGTTCTTCACTGTCATGGTTTCAACGAATGCGGCGATAATGGCCAGAGCAGCCAGTGCCGCTGCACCAATAGCGAAACCTTTGCCGATAGCGGCAGTTGTATTCCCTACCTCATCAAGGCCGTCGGTGATTTCACGCACGTCTTCACCTAGACCACCCATTTCGGCGATACCACCGGCGTTGTCGGCAACCGGTCCGTAGGCATCAAGTGCCATGGTCATGCCGACCGTTGCTAGCATGCCGACCGCGGCAATGCCAACGCCGTAGAGGCCGGCGAGATCAGTTGAAATATAGATGATCGCAGCGATACCGAGGATCGGAATAACGACCGACTGCATGCCGACGGCGAGGCCAGTGATCATGACGGTTGCCGTACCAGTCTTGCCTGACTCGGCGATCTTTATGACCGGAGACTTTGAGGTGTAGTAGGACGTCACCATGCCGATCATGATGCCGCCGACAGTCCCGGCGACGATTGACCACCAGACTGCGGTGGACACGCCCAGCATGTCAGTGAGGAACCAGCCGGCAATGATCAGGAGTACAGCTGAGATCTGGTGACCCAGCTCCAGTGCACGCTCTGGACCCATGCCGCGCAGCACGTTGACCATGATGATACCGATGATCGAACAGACCAGGCCGACAGCGGCCAGCATCAGCGGCAAGGACATCAGCGCCTCACGGCCGCCTTCCGGTGCGAGTACTGAGATGCCGAATTCTGCTGTTATCGCCAGCGTTGAGGCAATGGCGATGGTCGCGATCATGGAACCGCAGTAGGACTCAAAGATGTCTGAGCCCATACCGGCGACGTCACCGACATTGTCACCGACGTTATCGGCGATAACGCCCGGGTTGCGGGGGTCATCTTCAGGGATACCCGCTTCGACCTTGTCCACCAGGTCAGCACCAACGTCCGCACTCTTGGTGTAGATGCCACCGCCAACGCGCGAGAACAGGGCGACACTGGATGCGCCCATGCCGAAGCCGTGGAT
>Ga0181568_10003991_pt1 | contig 13213 bp, 13 predicted proteins | sample 101ome_20_FD_133758 | JGI IMG/M metagenome (GOLD analysis project Ga0181568, IMG submission 133758) | Coastal salt marsh microbial communities from the Groves Creek Marsh, Skidaway Island, Georgia - 101404AT metaG (megahit assembly) | ecosystem: Environmental > Aquatic > Marine > Intertidal... | reverse complement strand
ATAGATCTAAGACCCACAAAAAACCAGGTGAGAGAAACATTATTTAACTGGTTGCAAAATTATGTTAAAAATTCAGTATGCTTAGATTTGTTCGCGGGCAGTGGAGCGCTAGGATTTGAGGCTGCGTCTAGAGGTGCAAAAAAAGTCATCATGGTAGATAACGACTTAGAGATTATTAATTGCTTAAATGAACAAAAGAATACTTTGCAAGCTAGTAATATAGATATAATACATGCTAATGCAGATAATTTTTTAGCCGATTTTCAAGATAGAGTTGATATTATTTTTCTAGACCCGCCGTTTTCAAATAATTCTATCAATAATGTTATTTTAAAATTATCGGAACTAACAAAAATTAGTAAAAAATGTAAAATTTATATAGAGCTTCCTTATTCCAGTGATTTTGAGAAAAATCTTAAAATACCTTCTTATTGGGAATTGATAAAAAGAAAGAGATCAGGGGATGTTGGTTACCTCTTATATCAGCCTAGAGATACTATGGTATAATTTATATACATATGAAATATAAAATATAAAATATAGAGATGTATTATGAATATAGCAGTTTATCCTGGAACATTTGACCCATTTACAAATGGTCATAGAGACCTAGTACAAAGAGCAGCATCAAATATTTTTGATAAAGTATATATATGTGTTGCAGAAAATTCTAAAAAGAATACAGTTTTTTCTTTAGAAGAAAGAATTGAGCTTGCAAAAAAATCTTTATCGAATATTAGTAATATTGAGGTCATTGGTTTTAGTGGATTATTAGTGGATTTTGCAAAAAAATTAGATGCTAAAGTTATTCTAAGAGGTTTACGTGTTGTATCTGATTTTGAATATGAATTTCAAATGTCTAGTATGAATAAAAAACTTAACCAAGATATAGAATCTATCTTCCTAACACCATCAGAGTCATATGCTTTCTTATCCTCATCATTAGTAAAAGAAATCGCCCAATTAGGAGGTGATATCTCAACATTTGTAAGTAATGACGTAAAATTAGCCCTAGAAAGAAAATATAAGTAAAAAAGTGTTGACATAATTAATATATATATTATTATATTCTAATATATTATTATTATTATTTAAATTTAGAAGGTAAATATGTTAGAAATTTTAGTTATGTTAGGCGTATGGTTTGTAGCGTCATTATGCTTATACAAACAATGTTTGGGTAAGTAATTGTTTTATAAAGAATTGAAAGCCAGGGACGGCTTTCTTCTTTAAACCTTTTTTAAGTCCTCCTTTATATAAGATAAATCATAGTTTGGTAGGCATTTGCTACCAAACTATTGATTAAATTGCTTTAGCTATAAACTTTTATTTGATATAGTAAAAAATCCCAATAAGGGATTTTAAGCTTAAATAATAATAAGGAGGCTTCAATGAAAAAAATAAAAACATTTCTAGTAGCTAGTATTGCAGTTGTGCTTTCAGGTTGTGCTGCAGATCAAGCATTATTAGATAGACTAGAGTTAGTTGAAGAGACAGCAAAACAAGCTATATCATGTTGTGATGCAAACTCTCATAGAATGAATAAAATGTTCTACGAGCAACAAAAGAAGTAATTAATTAGAAGTTACTTCTGGCATTTTTTACAATAAAAACTAGACCTTTGATTAATTTTTATTTGTAAAATGTCACTTTGACAAATATGGCAGGGCTCTTTAGTTCTGCCATATACTTTAAAGTCATATTGAAAATAACCTTTTTTACCATCTACGTTTATATAATCATTAATAGTTGACCCACCTTTCTTTATAGCTCGTCTAAGCACTTTTTTGATCGAAGATACAATATCTTCGCAATTTTTTTTTGATAACTTTTTGGAAATTTTTTGAGGTTTAATTTTGGATAAAAATAATGCCTCTGAAGCATAAATATTTCCAATTCCAACAACAATTTTAGAATTCATTATCAGTGATTTAATAGCAATATTTCTATTTCTCGATATAGAGTATAAATATTTCCAATTAAACGCCTTATCAAGAGGTTCTGGGCCTAAATTATTTAATAATTTGTTAGAAATAATTGGGGAGTCCTTTGAAAAAAATATCATTCCAAATTTCCTAGGATCATTAAACCTAAGGATTAAATTTGAGCTAAGATATATTTCAAAATGATCATGTTTTTTTCTAATATCATTTTTTTCTGCAATTCTTAGTGTTCCGGTCATACCTAGATGAATTGTTAAATATAATTTATCTGTTGAAATGATAATATATTTTGCCCTTCTGGAAACGCTACAAATAATAGATCCAGTAATAATATCTTGCATGTCATTTTGCAATTCCCATCTTAGTTTTCTAACATATAAATTACATTTTGTAATTTTTTTATTTAGTAAATAAGGCTCAATGCCATCTACTATTGTTTGTACTTCTGGTAGTTCTGGCATTTACGTTAAATAGTTAATTAAATCAAGATCAGCTTTTTCTTTATATTTTAATCTAATAATAGGAATTTCTGTAAAGCTGGAGAGTTCTTCAAAATTATCTAAAGGGACATTTTTGCTAAGATCATTTAGAACAATAAATTTAATATTTAAATTTAGTTTTTTTATAGCTTCAATGGAAAGTAAAGTATGATTAATACAACCTAGTTTATTGTTAACAACAAGAATTACTGGTAAATCAAGTTTTACTGCTAAATCAGCAGTTAATTTATTATCAGCTATTGGTGAGAAAAAGCCACCACACCCTTCTATTAAATTAAAGGAATCATTGTCTAAATCTTTTTTCTCATTAATAAAATTTAATATATCGTCAAGTTTTATTTTTTTATTCTCTAATTTAGCTGCTCTCGGGGGTGATGCATATGCTTTAAACATAAATTTACATATATTTGAGAGTGGTGTGTTTTCAAGTTTAGAAAATTGCTCAGCATCTTTGGGAATAATATTTCCATCTGGTTCTTCACATCCAGATTCTACTGGCTTTAAAAAATGAAATTTAAATTTATATTCTTTTAGAAGTTCTCCAAATTTAAGCATAAACCACGTTTTTCCAACATCTGTATCTGTTCCAGTAATTAAGAAACCTTTCATAAAAACTCCCAATTATTAAATGTTCATGTGATAATGATACACATGAGTAATTATAATATAAATAGAAGAAAGTCTTATGAAGTAAAAGTGGGAAATATTTCTATAGGAGGAAATAATCCAGTTGTTATTCAGTCTATGACTGATACAGATACATCTGATGTCAATAAAACAACTAAGCAAATTATACAGTTAGTAGAAGCTGGATCAGAAATTGTGAGAGTTACTGTGAATGATTCAGATGCAATCAAAGCGATACCTCATATAAAAGAAAATTTAAATAAAGCTGGTGTTTCAGTTCCAATAGTTGGAGATTTTCATTTTAATGGTCATATATTATTAAGTAAATATAAATCAGAGGCAGAGTATTTAGATAAATTTCGCATAAACCCTGGAAATGTTGGTAAGAAAACTAAGAAAGATAAAAACTTCTCTACGATGATAGAAATTGCTTCCAAGCTAGGCAAACCTGTAAGAATTGGTGTTAATTGGGGAAGTTTAGATCAAGAATTATTAGCTAATAATTTAGATGTTAATAATAAATTACATAAGCCAAAAACTTTAGATGAAGTAATGTGTGAAACTGTAATAACTTCAGCTTTAGAAAATGCAAAATTGGCTGAATCAATTGGAATGCAAAAGAATAAAATTATAATTTCATGTAAATTGAGTAAAGTTAATATGTTAATTGACGTCTACACAAAAATTGCTGATATGTGTAATTACGCATTGCATTTAGGTTTAACTGAGGCGGGAAGTAATGAGAGAGGTGTAGTTTACTCTGCTTGTGCATTAGCCCCACTATTACTTAACGGTATAGGCGACACGATAAGGGTGTCTCTAACCACCGATATAAATGGAAATAGAGCAAAAGAGGTTGAAGTTTCTAAATTAATTTTACAAAGTTTAGGAATAAGATATTTTTTACCTGATGTTACTTCGTGTCCAGGTTGCGGAAGAACAAGTAGTGATTACTTTCAAAAATTAGCTTCTGATATTGATAATTACATTAAAATTAATATGCCAACATGGAAGAAAGATTATCCTGGAGTAGAAAATTTAAAAATTTCGGTAATGGGGTGTATCGTTAATGGTCCTGGTGAAAGTAAACATGCAGACATCGGTATTAGTCTTCCAGGCAAGGGAGAAAATCCTACTGCACCAGTTTATATTGATGGACAAAAAAATGTGACTTTAAAGGGTGATAATATTACTAACGAGTTTAAAGAGATTTTATATAATTATATAGAAAAAAGATTTAAGGCCTAAATATTTATTTAATTTTAGAAAATCTTTCTAAAGCTTCATTTCTGCTTATACTTAAATCTACAATCGGTTTTATAAAATTGTTATTGTTAAACAAGTCTTCTTTATAATCATCATCAGGATAATCTGAAAAGTTTTTTAACCATTTTTTCGAATATCTATTATTTGGATCAAATTTTTTTTCCTGTAGTACTGGATTAAATATCCTAAAGTATGGTGCTGCGTCAGTTCCACACCCAGAAACCCATTGCCATCCCATTGTATTATTAGCTATATCTGCATCTAGAAGAGTATCTCTAAACCATTTTTCTCCTTCTTGCCATGGAATTAATAAATTTTTTGTTAAAAAAGATGCAGTTATCATTCTTGTTCTATTATGCATATATCCTGTTTCCCAAAGTTCATTCATAGCTGCATCAACAATCCTTATTCCTGTTTTACCTTTTTTCCATTTATTTAAATTAATATCATAATTCTTCTTCCATTTAAAATTTTCATATTTTTTATTAAAAGGCTTTTTAGTAACATATGGAAAATGATAAAGGATATAATATGAAAATTCTCTCCAATATAATTCTTTTATAAAATGCTCTTCATGTTTAGTAAGTTTATGTTCTGAATGAAATTTAAATTCACTAATAATTTGATTTGATGTAATCTCACCAAAACGTAAGTACGGTGAAAGTTTTGAAGTACCAGAGATATCGAGATAATCTCTATCTTCTTTATATGTTGATAAATGATTATTAAAAAAATCTTTAAGCATTTTTTTGGCTTCAGGCTCGCCTGGTTTCCAATACGTCTCAAATTTTCTAAACCATGTATTATTGTATTTTGAAAATATTTCTTCAGTATGTTTTACATCAGATTTAATATTATGTGTATTAATTTGATCTTTTGGAAATTTAAACACTTTTTTTTGCACGTATATTGATTTGCAATGTTTATAAAATGGAGAATATACTTTATATGGCTCGCCACTTTTATTTAAAATTGAATCTGGTTCAGATAGATATGTATTATTGAAACTATAAAACTTAACATCTATTTTTGAGAGCTCTTTATCAAGTTTTTTTTCTTTAACAATAAAATTTGGATGTTTATTTTGATTTAAAAACACTGCCTTGAAATTATTATCTTTAACCATCTCTAAAATTTTTGATACATATTCTCCCTTCATGATGTGGAGAGAAATATTTTTTTCTTTAAGTCTATTTTTTAAAGATTTTAAGCTATTTTCTAACCACCAAAGGTTAGCTGAACCATGTGTATTTTTATAAAGTTCTTCATCATATACAAAAGCAAAAGTTGAGGAATGATATTTTTTTACAGATGCACAAATTGCCTCATTATCATCTAATCTTAGATCGTTGGAGAACAAAATAAGCGATTTCATTTTTATATTAGTATTTTATTCCTTCAACTTTAGCAAGCTTTATAAGAACTTCTTCTAATAAGTATCTTGATTTTGCTGAGGTAGCCTCTAGCTCTTTATGGATCTCTGCATCTTTAGCATTTCTAGCCTCACATTCAGAAGAATATTTTTCAAATGCTGTGAGCTTATTAATAAGATCACTTAAATGCCTAGGGCACTCACAGTTAATAGTGCTGCCAGCAGCGACAATATTTGCAAGATCCTGATCAGTTAGTAATCTGTCAGTTGAAGTTGATTTTAAATAATTCGAGAAGTTGTTACTGCACCATTCAGTTATATCTGAGTGATTAAGGGGTAATGGTATTGTCCCAGTATCTTGAGTTGTTAATGTAGCAATATCACTTTCTTTGCCAAAATCATATGCACATAAAAGTTTTGAAGCTTTTGATTGCTTAAGAATCTTTTGAACCATTTGAAATGTCCCTTGGTTGATAGTGGGAATTTCAGCAATAATAAAATCTATTTTACAATGATAATTGGATTTAATATTTCTTGGATCTTGGACAACATCGATCATATTGAGTCTCATACTATCAAGACTTTTTTTATCTAAGATAGTTCTCCCAAGTAATATAAAGTTTAAATCATTTTTACCGACACTTGATAAAGCTGTTTTGCAACTAGATATTCTTTTTTCTAAATTTTCAATATTTAGATTTGCAACCGCGCTAATAGCATCACCGTTATCAACCAATTTCTTAATTAACAATAATCTATCAATGTCAGCTTGAGTGTAAAGCCTGTCACCTGCATCTGTTCTTATTGGCTTGACTACTTCATATCTTCTTTCCCATGCCCTTAAGGTTTCAGGACGGATACCGGTTATTTGGGTGGTTAAACCAATTCTATAATTTTGTTCTGTGCTCATAATCTTATTTAGTTTATTACTCATAATGTGAATATTATATAAAGTTCACATTTTAATCAAGTATTATTTATATATATCTGTGCAATACTTGTATTATATTAAGTAATTGTATTAATTATAATAATTAAACTTATATTTGTATAGATATATATGTACATTTAGTTTTTTTGTGATAATATACTTTTATGTTTAACTATTTGTACATCCCCTGGAGCACCTAGCTCCGCTTACTTGTAGCCGGTTTTCCGGCTACTTTTTTTTGAATAAAATTGGAGGTAAATATGTTCGGATTTGGTAATAAAGATAAAGTTCATAAGGTGACTATAGCTAACACAGGTGAAACATTTGAAGTAAAAGGTAAAATTAATCTTCTGCAAGCAGCTCAAAATGCCGGTATTGAATGGCCATGTGATTGTAAAGTTGGTAGTTGCGGAACATGCAGGGCAGTTCTTAAAGAAGGCAAAGTTAAAGAGCTTGCTGATTTTGCGTACACACTAGATGGTGATATGTTAAAAGAAGGTTATATCCTTGCTTGTCAATCATCATTGAAAAGCGATATAACAGTTGAACTTGATAAGAATCAAACAGCTGTTGAAGCAACCAAAATGTAAATAATTAAATATTAAATTCCAGTTCCATCCCAAAGGGTTGGTCTGGAATTTTATTATTTTCGTAAGCTATATTTCCCGAAACTATAGTCGTTAAAATTCTAGTTTTAAAAGCAACATCTGAAAATGCTGACCAACCACATTTGTGCATCATTGGCATTTCATCAATCTCTCCCTCTTCTAGAAAATCTAAAATAACTATATCAGCCCAATAACCCTCTCTTATAAAACCTCTTTCTTTTACGTTGTAACATAAAGCTGGATTGTGGCAGATTTTTTCAATAATTTTCTCTAAGGAAAAAATTCCATTATGATAAAATTCCAAACAAGCTCTTAGCGAATGCTGAATTACAGGTAACCCAGCAGGAATATCTTCATATTTTCCACTTTTTTCTGACTTTAGATGCGGGGCATGATCTGTTGCTATTACATCAATATTATTATTTTTAACTCCCTCGATAAGCGCTAATCTATCAGATTCTTCTTTAATTGATGGGTTACATTTAATAAATCCTTTTTTTCTTGCATAATCCTTCTTTGAATAAAGCATATGATGAATACAAACTTCTGCTGTAATTAATTTATTAGAAACATTGTTATCGTTGGAAAAAAAATCAACCTCATCTTTTGTTGTTAAATGAAGTACGTGAAGTCTTGAGCCATATTTTCTTGCAAGGTTTATAGCAAGAGTAGACGACTTAGTACAGCACTCTCTACTTCTAATTTCAGTATGCATTTCAAGAGGTATATTATCTCCATATTTTTCTTTTGCAGCTTTAAAATTTCTATCAATAATAGGGGAATCCTCACAATGCGTAGCAATTAATTTTGGGCAATGAAGAAATATATTCTCTAATGATTGCAAATTATCAACTAACATGTTTCCAGTAGAGGCTCCCATAAATATTTTTACACCACAAGCTCTTTTTGATGTATTTTTTATCTCTTCTATATTGTCATTTGTAGCACCAAGATAAAAAGAGTAATTTGCAAAAGATCTATTTTCAGCTATTTTGAATTTTTTATCTAAACCTTCATTCGTAATGATTGGTGGTTTGTTATTTGGCATATCCATATAAGTAGTTGTTCCACCAATAACTCCAGCTAAAGATTCCGATCTTATATCTGCTTTGTCCGTTAAGCCTGGCTCCCTAAAGTGGACTTGATCATCAATCATGCCTGGTATCACATATTTATTTGTAGCATCTATTACTTTATCAGCTTGCAGATGTGATAAATTATTGGATATTTGCTCAATCCTTCCATTTTTTATATAAATATCTCCAGTCTTTCTTTTGTTTTCGTTGATGATTGTGGCATTTGTAATTAATATAGATTTCATTATTTTTACTCTAATTGTTTAAGTGTATAATCTTGTAGTCTACTATGAAACTAAAAATATATAATACTTTATCAAAAGAAAAAGAGCTATTTTTACCTATTGATGAAAATACCATTAAAATGTATGTCTGCGGACCAACTGTCTACAGCTACGCTCATATCGGTAATGCTAGACCAGCTGTTGTGTTTGATACTCTTTATAGACTTTTAAAAAATATTTATCCTAAAGTAGTTTACGTTAGAAATATAACTGATGTAGATGACAAAATTAATGAAGCTGCGAAAAAGTTGAATGTACCAATATCATCCATAACAAAGAAATATACAGATATATACCATGAAGATATGAAGAGTTTGTGCGTGCTTAAACCAGATCATGAACCTAGGGTCACTGATAATATAAATCAAATAATATCAATGATTCAAAGAATTTTAGATAATAAAAATGCATATATTAATAAAAATCACGTTTTATTTGATGTAACTTCTTTCAAAGATTATGGAAAATTATCAAATAGGGATATGAGCGAAATGATTTCAGGCGCAAGAGTGGAAGTAGCAGAATACAAAAATTACCCAGGAGATTTTGTGCTATGGAAACCATCATCTAAAGACGAACCTGGTTGGGATAGCCCATGGGGATTTGGAAGGCCAGGTTGGCACATAGAATGCTCCTCGATGGTAGAGACATATTTGGGCGATGAAATAGATATACATGGTGGGGGGCAGGATTTAATTTTTCCACATCATGAAAATGAAATTGCACAAAGTTGTTGTGCACATAATAGTTCTAATTATGCAAGTTACTGGATGCATAATGGTTATTTAAATATGGAAGGCGAAAAAATGTCAAAATCATTAGGTAATATCATTACAATAAAAGATTTATTAGAAAATTATGATGGAGAAGTTGTGCGTTTGGCATTATTAAGCACTCACTATAGAAAGCCTATAAACTTTGGCGAGAGTCTTTTAGAGCAATCAAAAAATATTTTAAATAAATTATATAAAAATTTAGCTAATGAAAGTTTTGAAGATAAGATTTCTGAAAATGTTATAGACCCTTTGCTAGATGACTTAAATACGCCTTTGGCAATCTCAAATTTATTAAAAATTAAGTGCTCAAAAACATTATTAAAAAGCGCAAATCTACTTGGATTGCTTAATGAAGATGCAGACGAATGGTTTGCAAAAAATAATAAAGCAACAATATCTGAAAATGAGATAGAATTATTAATTAAAAAGAGAGATGATGCTAGAAAATCAAGGGATTTTCAATCAGCTGATAAAATAAGAGATCAATTAGAACAAAATAATGTAATATTGGAAGATATTGATGGTAAGACAACTTGGCGAGTAAAAAAATGACGAAAATATTTAAAGAAAGAAAAACAGTAGAGCAAGTAGAAGAGGGCAATGAGCTTGCCCCAAAATTTGATGAAAATGGCTTACTACCAGTAGTTACAACAGATGCGAAAAGCGGGGATGTTTTGATGCTCGGCTATCAGAATGCTGAAGCTCTTGAATTAACAATTGAAACTGGCGAGGCTTACTATTGGAGTAGAAGTAGAGATTGCTTGTGGCATAAAGGAGCAACAAGTGGTTTGATACAAAAAGTCGTAGATATAAGAATAGATGATGATCAGGATGCTATTTGGCTAAGTGTTGAGTTGCAGGGTTTAGAAGCAAGTTGTCACGTTGGATTTAAGTCATGTTTTTATAGAAGTATACCAACTGGAAACACAAAAGAAGATATAAAGTTAATATATAAAGAAGATGAAAAAACTTTTGACCCGAAGGATATTTACGGAGACGCACCAAATCCAACCAAACTATAATTTAAATTATGGTTCATTTATATCAATCTTTAATTAAAACATTAAAATTTGGTTATAAGCCAAAAATTATTGAGGATAGTCTTGGTAATTCTGTATCTAATATTGGATTAATATATAAATCAATATTACTTGGAAATATTATTTTCAATTTAATAGGTAAAAACAAACAGTTTCCCTTGGCTGTAATGTTACCAAATACAGTACCTACCGCAATAGTGTTTTTTGCTATTCAGTATCTAAATATAGTTTCTGCAATATTGAATTTTACTTCTGGCTCAAAAAATATAATTTCTTATATTAAAAAATCAAATGTTAAATATGTAATTCCATCTAAAAAATTTATTGAACAAAATAACATGCTTAATTTAATAAATACAATGATTGAGCAAGATTGTAAATTTATTTATCTTGAAGATTTAAAAGAACTAATAAATATAAAATATAAGGTATTGGCTCTAATAGATTTATTATCAAGAATATTGATTTCAAAAAAGAATTTTTGTAAAGACTTGGCTGTTATCTTGTATACATCAGGTACAGAAAGTGATCCTAAAGGGGTAGGCTTATCTCATGAAAATCTTTATGCAAATAGAATGCAGGTATTAAAGACTTTAAATATTGGCAAAAAAGAAAAATTTTTCACATGTTTGCCATTTTTTCATTCCTTTGGTTTGGGCATTGGTGTCCTTTTACCTGTTCTTTCAGGTTGCAAGGTGTATTTGTATCCAACACCATTACATTTTCAAACTATCCCAAAACTCATTGAAGAAACTAAGTCTACTGTATTTTTTTCTACAGATACATTTTTAAAAAAATATATTCCTTTTGTAAAAAAAACAACCTTTAAAAATTTAAATTACTTAATTGCAGGTGCTGAAAAAGTTGATAATATTACCCATGAAAAATATCTTCAATTTGGTATTAAAATTCTAGAGGGATATGGGGTAACTGAAGCATCGCCAGCTGTTTCTGTTAACACAAATGAAAATTATAAATTGGGATCGGTTGGAAAGTTTGTTCCAGAAATACTTTACAAAGTTGAAAAAGTTGATGGGTGTAAAGATGGGGGATTGCTTTATATTAAAGGGAAAAATGTAATAAAAAATTATCTTGGAAAATCGGAAACATTTGATTGGTATAATACCGGCGATATTGTAAATATTGATGAAGAAGGTTATTTGTATATTCTTGGAAGACTTAAAAGATTTGCAAAAATTGCTGGGGAAATGATATCACTATCTCAGATAGAAGAATTTGCAAAAAATATCTGGCCAGAAAATAATAGTGTGGTTTGCTCTATCAAAGACTCAAGTAAAGGGGAAGCTTTGATATTACTGACTGATAAAAAAGATGCAAATTTAGATATCATTAGTAAATCTATGAAAGAGTCTGGGTTTTCAACTTTATACATTCCAAAGACATTAAAAACTATTGATGAGCTCCCGATATTGGGTAGCGGAAAACTTGATTATAGAAGAATACAAGATATAGCAGAGATTTAAATATATAGTTTCTCAAGTCTATTACCAAGATTACACATAAGCTCATATGGTATAGTATTTATTAACTTTGATACTTCGTTAATATTGATGTTATCTCCCCATAATTCAACAAAATTTCCTACGTTTATATTTGTATCTTTAATATCTATAGTAATTATATCCATTGAAACTCTACCAACTATATTAAAAAAATTATTTTCATAAAAGACTTTTCCAATATTGCTGAATTGTCTAGAGAAACCATCGCCATATCCAATTCCTATAGCTGCTATTCTTGTGTCTTTTTTTACTTTATATGTATGCCCATATCCTATCGCCTCGCCTTTTTTACAGTTTTTTATTGCAATTACTGGCGCCGTTAATGTCATGGCAGGTTTTAGATTGATATTATTTAATGTTGTACATGGATTTACTCCATATAGCATTAAGCCAGGTCTTATCCAGCAATTACTATGGTTAAAATTTTTAGAGTATTTAATTATACCTGCTGAGTTAAATAAACTTATTTCTGTATTATGCCCTTCAATAATGTTTAGAATTTTTTGAATTTGTAATTCTGATATATTATCTTCATCTTCGTCAGCGCAAGCTAAGTGAGTCATAACACCAATCGGATTCTTTATATTTTTATTTTTACTACATCTATCAAAAATTTCAAAAAAATCTGAAACGTGAAAGCCTAACCTATTCATTCCTGTATCAATTTTAATCCATAACTTAACAGGGTTATTTAGTTTAGTGTTTTCAATTATATTGATTTGAGAGAATTCATGTATTACTGGCCTAATATTATTTTCTGAGCAATATTTATATTCAGCACTATCTGAAAAACCCTGTAAACAAATTATTTCTTTGTTAATATTATTTTCTCTTAAATATTTTGCTTCTTTTATTGTTGCTACTGCAAATGAGTCAGTATTATTTAATATTTTTGCAACTTCTAAAATACCATGTCCATAGGCATTTGATTTAATTACCGACATAATTTTTGAGTTGGGGTTGTATTTTTTTATTTCAGCAAAATTATTTATTAAATTCTTTTTTTTGATTAAAAGTTGCCCATTCATTTAATTCCCTCAGGCTGCATTATTTCAGGAGCGAAGTTTTCAAATCTAGTACATTCTTTTAAGAATGTTAGCTTAGTTGTGAATGTTGGACCATTTCTTTGTTTTCTGATAATTACTTCGGCAGTTCCTTTGTCAGGAGAATCGTCATTATATTGATCATCTCTGTATATGAAAGCAATTAAATCAGCATCTTGTTCTATTGCACCTGACTCCCTTAAGTCTGACATTATAGGTCTTTT
>Ga0181568_10003989_pt1 | contig 13214 bp, 11 predicted proteins | sample 101ome_20_FD_133758 | JGI IMG/M metagenome (GOLD analysis project Ga0181568, IMG submission 133758) | Coastal salt marsh microbial communities from the Groves Creek Marsh, Skidaway Island, Georgia - 101404AT metaG (megahit assembly) | ecosystem: Environmental > Aquatic > Marine > Intertidal... | reverse complement strand
TCTTTAGAATCAATTTCATCTAGAGATTATCCTTATTTAAAATTGGTTTGGAATGTAGCAGATGATTCAACAAGAACGCCAAGAAATTTAGATTATTGGAAAGTGAATTATAGACAAGTTCCAGAACTTGCTTTAGCCCCTAATGAATTTTTTAATTTTTATTCAGATACCTTGAGAGAAGGAGATAGTTTAAAAATTGCCATTAGGATGATGAACTTAACGGATAAGAATTTTGACAGCATAAGAACTTCTGTTGCAGTTATCAATCATCAAAATCAGCTCAATCAAATAGATGAATTTTTCATTGATTCTTTGTACTCTAATGATAGTTCTACCTTCAAGTATAGTTTTAATACACTAGATTTAAAAAATAGTAATAGGTTAGTTTTATTTGTTAATCCATTAATGGATCAACTTGAGCACGAATCATTTAATAATATAGCAGTTGTTCCATTTTATGTTCAGGAAGATAATGCCAATCCAATTTTGGATGTTACTTTTGATGGAGTTCATATTATTGATGGAGATTATGTTTCAACTCAACCCTATATTCTCATTCGACTCAGGGATGAGAATCAATTTGTGGCCTTGAATGACACATCTTTAATAAATATAATTTTAGAAACGCCATCTGATACCATGAGAGTTAATTTTGCTTCCAATGATATAGTGTTTATACCCGGAGATAATTTAATAGATAATTTGGCTGAAATACAATATACTCCTGCTTTTGAAGAGGAGGGAGTATATAAGTTAAGTGTTCAAGGTAGAGATAGAGCTGGTAATGCTTCAGGTTATTTTGATTACAATATTAGCTTTACCATATTAAAAGAATCTAGTATTACTAGAGTGTTTAATTTTCCTAATCCATTTACCACTTCTACAAGATTTGTTTTTGAATTAACCGGTACACAAATTCCTGATTATTTTAAAATACAAATAATGACGATAACAGGTAAGGTTATCAAGGAAATCACTCAAGCTGAAATTAATGATATTCATATAGGTAGAAACATTACTGATTATGCATGGGACGGAACTGATACCTATGGTGATCCTGTAGGTAATGGTGTTTACTTATACAGGGTTGTTGCAAAGATTAATGGGGAAAATATTGAGTTAAATCAGGTTCCTGGTCAAGAACAGTACTTCAATTCTGGTATAGGAAAAATGACTATTATTAGATAATAAACAATGAAGTTTATAAACATACAATACCTCTGGCTTGCTTTATCGGTTGCTATTCCAATTGTAGTACATCTATTTTATTTCAAAAGATATAAGAAGATTGATTTTACTATGGTTCAGCTTCTTAAGTCTTTCCAACAACAAGGTCAATCTCAAAAAAAATTAAAGCAACTACTGATTTTAATATCTAGAATCGCTATGCTGTTATTTTTAGTATTAGCATTTGCTCAGCCATATTTTTTGGAAGATAAAATAGTAAAAGACGAAGCAGTAATCGGAATATATATTGATAATTCATACAGTCTATCTTCCACCGATGGTAATGAACGCTATAATTTATTAAAGCAATCTGCATTATCATTGATTGATCATTTTGAGCAACAAATTTTTATGATTGTTGCAAATCAGATAGGTCCACAAACAAAAACGATTTATGATGCCCATGGCGCTAAAAAATACCTTAGATCGCTTAACATTGAAGGATCTAACTTGGAATATGATGAAATAATCAATGCTTTTTCCTCTGCTGAGAATATGTCTAAAGTATATATGTTTTCAGATTTTCAAAAAAGTTTAGCTATTGAAGCAAATAATCAATTACCGAATTTTTCTGTTCATTGGGTGCCTTTGAGTTCTCAAGCGTTTTTTAATGTTAGTATTGATTCTATGTGGCTCTCCAGTCCTTTTATTGATAAATCCCAGGCCATAGAGATCGTATTTAAACTACAACGTAATTTCGAGCAAAGTGCTGAATCTCAGAAGGTAAATCTTCATGTTAATGGCTTGAATAAAGGATTTGTTAATGTTGGCTTTGAAAATAATCGATATGCATTTGATACTATAAAAACCCAGCTCAATGAGGGGGGAATATATACCTGTCAATTAATTACCGATGATGATGGAATGCTTTTTGATAATACTTTCAATTTTGTTTTAAATGTTTCAGATGTTCTAAATGTACTTACCATTAAAGATAATAGCTCTATAAAAAGTTTAGATAGATTCTTTAATTCATTTAAATTCATTGATCATGATACTTTAAATCATAAAAAATTAGATTATGCAAGTTTATCTAATTATGATGTCATTATTTTACATGAAATAGAACGTTTTTCTTCAGGTATGATTGCTTCCTTGCAAAGTTTGGTTCAACAAGGCCAGGATTTGGTTATCATACCATCCAAAAAGAGCGATCTTATTCAATACAATAGTCTAGCTAAAGCATTAAATATTTCCAGTTATAAAAATAAAGTCACTCAAAAAATTAACTTAGAAAAAACTAATTTGAATGCTTCTATTTTTAAATCTGTTTTTGAACGATCAAAAGAAATTAATTACTTTAAAATGCCCGATATCAATTGGTATTATCCACTTCAAAATAAATCAATTGCGGAGCCTTTAATCTATAATCAAAACAATCATTTTTATCAGAGAATTAAAAAGGAGAAAGCTAATATATATCAGTTCTCATTTGGTTTTGAATCTGCTAATAATTCTTTTATTGAGCATGCAATTTTTCCTGTATGCATGTATAACATGTTAATAGAGAGTAAGGATGTAGGTAAACTTTATTATAATACAAACCAAAGTCAATATTTAAAAGTTGGTTCAAAAGATATTGATGCTACTCAAGCTGTAAAAATCAAACACGATCAGGGGCAAGAGATTTTTGCAAAGCTTAAAAAAATAGGTGGTGAACAAATTCTATCTATTGATACTGATATATCTAAAGATGGTTTTTATAAACTCATCAATGGAGAATCTGAATTATTTGCCTATGCAATTAATGTAGATCGTAAAGAATCAAACTTAGCGTATTATACTTTAAAGGAACTAGAAAGTTTTAGCCAAAAGAGAAATATTATTTTAACACCAATTGATGCTAATATGGGTCTTGACAAGAATATTGAGTCCTCCTCTATTAGTCTATGGAAAGTTTGTCTTATTTTAGCGTTATTATTTCTATTAATAGAGATACTAATTTTAAAATTCTTTTAGCATGACAGTTCTTATAAAAGCTGCAACCGTTATTGATAGTCAGTCAGTTTTCAACCTCAAAGAAGTTGATATTTTAATTGAAAATGGCATTATATCAAAAATTGATTCGGAAATTAATGAATCCGCAGACAAAGTCTTTGATGCCAAGGGTCAGTGCGTTTCACCCGGATGGATTGATGCTTTTTCGTTTATTGGTGAACCAGGCTATGAACATCAAGAAACAATTAATACGGGACTTTCAGCTGCAAAGAAAGGCGGATTTACAGGTGTAGCTTTGATGCCTAATACTTTTCCTTGTGTGCAATCAAAATCAGAAGTTACCTTTTTAAAAAGTAAGGCTTTAGATAGTCTTGTTGAGATTTATCCATTGGGTGCCGTTTCTCAAGATTTAAAAGGAAAGGAATTAACAGAGATTTATGATATGTATAATGCTGGGGCAGTTGCATTTTCAGATGGCAAACGTTCAATTAATCAAACAGATTTAATGCTCAGGGCATTGCTGTATGTTAAGCGAATAGATTCAACAGTTTTTAATTTTCCGCAAGATAAGTATCTAGCAGAAGGTGGTCAAATGAATGAAGGAGAAATGAGTGCAAGACTTGGGATGAAAGGTATTCCTCATATCGCAGAAGAAATAATGGTAAATAGAGATATACAATTGGCTTCTTACACAGACTCAAAAATTCATTTTTCAAAAATTTCTAGTGCTGGATCAGTAAATTTAATCGCTAAAGCTAAAGCCAAAGGTATTAAAGTGAGTTCAGCAGTTCCTTCTTACCAGTTATTACTTACAGATGAATGTGTTAAGTCTTATGATTCAAATTACAAGGTAGCACCTGTTTTAAGAACCAATGAAGATATTGAAGCGCTTAAAAATGGACTAGTCAGTGATATAATTGAGGTAATCTGTTCCAATCATATTCCAAAAGAGGAGGAAGCTAAAAAGAAAGAGTATAATTTATCTGATAATGGAATTATTAACTATGAGACTTGTTTTAGTGTAGCTTATCAAGCTCTAAATCAAACTTTGTCAATAGATAAATTAATAGAAAAATTTACCGTTGGACCAAGAAAAGTTCTTGGCCTTCCAAGTTTGAGTATTAAGCAAGGTCAAAAAGCGGAACTAACTATATTTGATTTGGATAAAGTTTGGAAATTTGAATCGACGGAGTCTATTGCCAAAAATTCTCCATTCTTTGGTAAAGAGTTTAAAGGTTGTGCTACGGCTATATTTAATAAAGGAAAGTTAGAATATTTGTAATGGCTGTTCCTTTTATTAGAAAATATCTAGCTTTTGGTTTAGTGGGTGGCTTTACCTATGTAGCTCTTCATTTTACGATATATTTAATTAACCCTGAGCGGATTATTGATCCATTTTTGAAGCTTATTCCTATTATTCCAGTTATACTAAGTATGTTATATGCTATTCAGTTTAGAATTAATAAATCAAAATTGGATGATCTAGTTTATAGAGACTTAGTTCAATCTTCCTTTATCACTTTTATTGTTATGGAAACATTATATGTGGCTTATACTTATCTATTGTATAATCAAATTCATGTATTGATATTTCCTGATGCTGCTACTTTAGATGAAGTACTCAAAGTAGCATTAATTAAATCTGAAACATTAAGATATGATCAATTAGGGGGGGTGCCTAAACAAAAGTATGAAATGATGATAGCTCATATTCAAGCTGAAGATTATACTTTTCCTATTGACAGAGCTTTGAAAGGTCTATTTCAATGGTATATTATAGGTTTTGGATTTTCATTTTTATTGGCTATGTTCGGAATGAATAGAGTAAAATCTCTGAGAAATGGATGATCATATAGATATATCAATTGTTGTGCCTTTATATAACGAGGAAGAATCCTTGCAAGAGTTAACACAATGGATTGCCCAAGTGATGGAGGAAAATAATTTCTCTTACGAGGTTGTATTAGTAGATGATGGTAGTAAGGATAAATCTTGGCAGGTTGTGGAATCCATAACTGAAAAAAACAACTCTGTAAAAGGTATTCAGTTTAGAAGAAATTACGGAAAGTCGGCTGCATTGTTTGAGGGATTTGATGCTGTAAAAGGAGATGTTGTTATTACTATGGATGCAGACTTACAGGATAGTCCAGATGAAATTCCTGGTTTATATAAAATGATTATGGAGCAAGATTATGATCTTGTTTCCGGTTGGAAAAAGAAACGTTATGATCCAATTTCCAAAACTATTCCTACCAAACTATTTAATGCTGCTACCCGAAAATTGTCTGGCATTTCTCTAAATGATTTTAATTGTGGATTAAAAGCCTACAAGCGGAATGTTGTAAAAACAATTGAGGTATATGGAGAAATGCATCGATATATTCCAATTTTGGCTAAACAAGCTGGATTTACAAAAATAGGAGAGAAAATTGTTCAACATCAAGAGCGGAAACATGGTAGTTCTAAATTTGGAATTGAAAGATTTATAAATGGTTTTTTAGATTTATTGTCTATATCTTTCATGACAACTTTCGGTAAAAGGCCTATGCACTTTTTTGGTCTTTTAGGAACAGTTTCTTTCTCTATTGGTTTTGCTATTTCTTTGTACTTAGCTGTTGCCAAAATTGTATTCAATGTTTATAAAATGACAGATAGACCGATATTTTATTTGGGTTTATTATGCATGATTATTGGAACGCAGTTATTTCTCACAGGCTTCATTGGAGAAATGATATCAAGAAGTGCAACGGATAGAAATAAGTACTTTATCAAAGAAAAAATTAATCTCTAGGTTGTGAAAATTGTTATAGTTGGAACTGCACATCCTTTTAGGGGAGGATTGGCTTCTTATAACCAAAGGCTAGCAAAAGCTTTTAAAGATCTTGGGCATGAGATACATATCGAAACTTTCACAACACAGTATCCTAGTTTTCTTTTTCCAGGAAAAACCCAATTTTCATCTTCTTCTGCTCCTTCGGATATAAAAATTAATAGATCTTTTTCTTCTATTAATCCTATAACCTGGTTAAAACTCGGAAGAAGATTAAGGCGAGAAAAACCTGATCTTGTACTATTCAAGTTTTGGTTGCCTTTTATGGGGCCAGCTTTTGGATTTATTGCACGATTGATAAAACGAAACAATCATACTAGAGTAATTACAATACTTGATAATGTTATTCCGCATGAACCTAGAATAGGCGATGTTTTGTTTACTAAGTATTATCTTAAAAGTTCTGATGCCTTTGTTGCAATGTCTTCTGCAGTATTTAACGATTTGAAAAAATTTAATAAAGACAAACCTAGAATCATTAATCCTCATCCACTTTTTGATAATTTTGGAGAACCTGTTACAAAGCAGGAGGCTTGTCAATTTCTAGATATTGATTCTAATTACAACTATCTTTTATTTTTTGGCTTTATTAGAGGTTATAAAGGTTTAGATATTTTATTAAATGCCTTAGATAAGGAAAAAATGAAAAAAAGTAATCTAAAACTTATTATTGCTGGAGAGTTTTATGATGATGAAGAATACTATACTGATATTATTAGGTCTAAAGATCTTGAATCATATATAATTGGAGCACATCATTTTATAAAAGATGAAGATGTTAAATATTATTTTTCTGCGGCAGATGTAGTGGTTCAGCCTTATAAAAATGCTACACAATCTGGAGTAACACAAATAGCCTATCAATTCAATAAACCAATGATCGTAACTAATGTAGGTGGTTTGCCAGAACTAGTTGAAGATAAAAAAGCGGGATATTTAGTAGATGTTAATGCTCAGGCAATTTGTCAGGCAATTGAAAATATATACAATAGTGATACACTTGAGCAAATGACTAATTTTGTTCAAAAGAAAAAGCACTCATTTGCATGGGAAACAATGGTGCATAATATTTTTGAATTAAAGGCTCAAATCTCTTAAATTTAGAATATGATTATTCGAAGCAAAGCACCCTTAAGACTTGGATTGGCGGGTGGAGGTACGGATGTTTCTCCATATTCTGATAATTATGGAGGGGCAATATTAAACGCAACTATCTCTATGTATGCTTATGCAACAATAGAGCCTAGGAATGATGGGAAAATAGTTTTAATGTCTCGAGATCGTAAAGAGTATTTTGAGTCTTCTAATATAGAGCAATTACCAATTGATGGGAATTTAGATCTTCTAAAAGGGGTTTATAATAGAGTGGTAAAGGATTTCAGTAAAGAGCCTTTATCTTTCACTTTAAGCACTTTCGTTGATGCGCCTGCTGGTTCTGGTCTAGGTACATCTTCTACCTTGTGTGTGGCTATATTAGGAGCATTTACAGAATGGTTAAAACTTCCGCTAGGTGAATATGATATTGCACAATTAGCTTTTGACATTGAAAGAAAAGATCTTAAAATGGCGGGAGGTAAGCAAGATCAATACTGTGCTACTTTTGGAGGTGTTAACTTTATGGAGTTTTATAAAGATGACAGGGTAATTGTAAATCCTTTAAGAGTAAAACAGAGGTATTTAAATGAGTTGGCTTTCAATATTCTGTTATATTATACAGGTACAAGCAGATTATCTGCTGAAATAATTGATGATCAAACGGCCAATATAAAAGGAAAAAAAGAGAGATCTTTAGAGGCAATGAACACATTAAAAGAGCAGGCTTATCAAATGAAAGAAGCTGTTTTAAAGGGTAACGTTGAGGAGTTGGGAATAATTTTGAATAAAAGTTGGGCATCCAAAAAGCAATTAGCATCAAGTATTTCTAATTCTGTTATAGATCAAATTTATGAGACTGCTATAGAAGCTGGTGCTGCAGGAGGAAAGATATCTGGTGCTGGTGGTGGCGGATTTATGATGATATATTGTCCAGAAAACTCCAGATTTGAAGTAATGGACGCATTAAAACCATTTGGCGGAGAGTTTAGAAAATTTGTATTCGAAGAAAAAGGATTAACTACATGGAAACTCAAATAAATAGAATTCAGAGAATTGTATCGAGTTCTAAAAATTTAAAAGAGAAAATCGTTGCAGATATTCATTTGCTTAGTAGTCTCAGTCAATTAGCTGATAAAATTGTTGAGGTACTCCAATCTGGGGGTAAAATTTGGTTTTGTGGTAATGGCGGAAGTGCTGCTGATGCTCAACATTTAGCAGCCGAGTTAAGTGGTAGGTTTTATTTTGATAGAAAGCCTCTGGCAGCTGAGGCTTTGCATGTTAATACTAGTTACTTAACTGCTGTAGCAAATGACTACTCTTATAATGATATTTACAGTCGTTATTTGGAAGGAGCAGGATCAAAAGGAGATTTAATCATTGGAATTTCTACTTCTGGTAATTCTGAAAACGTTTTAAGAGCCCTTCAAGTAGCTGTTTCAAAAGAAATAATTACAGCCTCTTTTACAGGTTCGAGTGGTGGTAAAATGGCAAATATATCAGATTATTTGATAAATATACCCTCTGATGATACTCCTAGGATTCAAGAATGTCATATACTTCTTGGTCATATTTTGTGTGAGTTGGTGGAGGAAAAGATGTTCAAATAATGGAGGCTATTGTTTTAGCAGGAGGAAAAGGTACTCGTTTACAATCTGTTGTATCTGATGTACCAAAACCTATGGCTCCAATTAACGACAAGCCATTTTTGTATTATCAGCTTCAATACTTGAAAAATCAAGGTATCAAGCGAATAGTTTTATCTGTAGGCTATAAAAAAGAGCTCATTATTGACACCTTTGGCTATGATTTTCAAGGTATCGAATTAGATTATGCTATTGAGCAAACACCTCTTGGAACTGGAGGAGGTATTCAATTGGCACTTAAGCATTGCAAAAATCAGGAGGTATTTATTGTTAATGGTGATACCTTGTTCAATATAGATTTATCTCTATTAAAATTAGCTAAAAAACAAAAAAGTGCTCAGGTAATGATGGCACTCAAACACATGCTTAATTTTGATCGTTTTGGTGTGGTTGATTTAGATACTGAACATAGAATTATTGCTTTTGGAGAGAAAGAATTTTGCGCTGAAGGTGTTTTTAATGGAGGTATTTATTTAATGGAAAAAAACTTGTTAGAGGAAAGCATATTTAAAGCACCATTTTCGCTAGAGCAAGATTGTTTTCAAAAATACATTACAACTCTTAAAATTTATGGAGAAGTTTTTGAAGACTATTTTATTGATATAGGTATTCCTCAAGATTACGCAAAAGCGCAAATTGATTTTAAAAACAAATTTTGAATTTTATAGACCAAATAGAACCTAACTGGACTTTGTTTCTAGACCGGGATGGCGTTATTAATAAATGGCTTCCAGGTTCTTATGTTGCAAGTTGGGGAATGTTTGAGTTTGAACCGGGCAGTATAAATGCTTTGAAAGTACTGGCCCAAAAATTCAAATATATCATTATAGTTACCAATCAAAGAGGAATATACAAAGGTATTATGTCTGCAAGAGATTTAGACAATGTTCATGACAGAATGCTCGATGAGATTGAAGCTAATGGCGGAAGGATTGATCAAATTTTTTATTGTCCGCATGATAATGGACACCCAGACAGAAAGCCAGCCACCGGTATGTTAGATAAAGCTAAAAAAGAATTTCCTTCTATTGATTTTTCTAAATCCATAATGATTGGAGATAAAAACTCAGATATGGAGATGGCTAAATCTGCCGGTATATATACGGTTATGGTTAATAAACACGATAAACATAATGATGCCTTAATTGACATAAAGTGTGAAAATTTGATGGATTTTGCAAAATTGTTAGTCTAAATACAATTCACTTAGTTATTTGCTTTTTTGACGTAGATTAGCATTTTACATTTTTGCGTTTATCCTTTTTGTGATTGCCCTATTTATTGATTATTTTAGACCGATTTTTAAAAAATCTCTAAACCAAAATTTTAAAGTTTATGACTTCAATCGCAAGGAAATGGGTAATGGCTTTATCTGGCTTATTCCTTTGTTTGTTCTTGGTTGGACATTTAGCTGGTAATTTAATGTTACTCAAAAGCTCATCAACCACACTACTTGACTTCAACGAGTATGCACATTTCATGACTACAAACCCTGCCGTGCAGGTTTTAAGAGTTCTAACATTGGTTAGTATTGTTGCACATTTAGTGATGTCTATCAAACTCACACTACAAAACAAGGCTGCTAGAAAAACAGCTTATGCTTATTCTGGTTCTACAGGAAATGCTTCTTGGGCCTCAAAAAATATGGCTTCACTTGGAGTGTTTTTATTGCTTTTTTTGGCTTCGCATTTAGAAAGTTTTGCGATTAAAAACATAACAGGAGGTATTCAAGGGATTGATGCCAACGGTAATGTTGATGTCTACACAGAAGTTATAACTGCTTTTAAAAATCCTCTTTACGTAGCTTTTTACGTTTTGAGTATGGTAGCACTGGCTTTCCATCTATCGCATGGGTTTAAGTCAGGTTTTCAATCCTTGGGTGCAAGACATCCAAAATATACAGGTTTAATAGAAAAATCAGGTATGGCATTAGGAGCGCTTATTCCTCTAGGATTTGCCCTAATACCCATCGTTCTTCATTTTTTTAATCAAAATCAAGCCTAAGGACTATGAGTTTATTAGATTCTAAAATACCGGAAGGTCACATTTCAGAAAAATGGACCAAACACAAAGCCAATATTAGATTGGTTAATCCTGCTAATAGAAGACAAATAGATATCATTGTTGTTGGGTCTGGTTTAGCAGGTGCTTCAGCGGCAGCAAGTTTGGGTGAGGCAGGTTATAACGTAAAAGTTTTTTGTTTTCAAGATTCTCCTAGAAGAGCTCACTCAATTGCGGCTCAAGGTGGAATTAATGCAGCTAAAAATTATCAAAATGATGGTGACTCTGCATTTAGACTTTTCTATGACACTGTAAAAGGTGGAGATTATAGATCTAGAGAAGCTAACGTACATAGACTAGCAGAGGTTTCTACCAATATTATTGATCAATGTGTTGCTCAAGGTGTACCTTTTGCAAGGGATTATGGAGGTTTATTAGATAATAGATCTTTTGGAGGGGTTCAAGTTAAAAGAACATTTTATGCCAAAGGTCAAACAGGTCAGCAATTGTTAATTGGTGCTTATCAAGCACTTTCAAGACAAGTGAAAGCAGGTACCGTTACCATGTATTCAAGACATGAAATGCAAGAAGTGGTAAAGGTAGATGGTAAAGCTAGAGGAATTATTGCTAGAAATTCTGTTACAGGTGAAATTGAAAGACATTCTGCGCATGCAGTTGTATTAGCTTCTGGAGGATACGGTAATGTATTTTTCTTATCTACAAATGCTATGGGCTCTAATGTGACAGCAGCTTGGAAAGCACACAAGCAAGGAGCTTATTTTGCTAACCCTTGTTTTACTCAAATACATCCTACTTGTATTCCAGTTTCTGGAGATCATCAATCAAAACTGACTTTAATGTCTGAGTCTTTAAGAAATGATGGTAGAATATGGGTGCCTAAGAAGAAGGGAGATGATAGACCAGGTCATGAAATTCCTGAAGATGAAAGAGATTTCTATTTAGAAAGAAGATATCCTGCATTTGGAAACCTTGTACCAAGAGATGTTGCTTCTAGAGCTGCCAAAGAAAGGTGTGATGCCGGATATGGTGTTGGAGCTACTGGAGAAGCTGTATACTTAGATTTCAAATATGCTATTGAAAGATTAGGAAAAGATGCTGTTGCCGCAAGGTATGGTAACTTATTTCAAATGTATGAAAAGATTACTGGTGAAAACCCTTATGAGCGTCCTATGAGAATTTACCCTGCCGTTCACTATACCATGGGAGGTTTGTGGGTAGATTATAATCTCATGACTACAGTACCAGGTTTGTATGCAACGGGTGAATCTAATTTTTCAGATCATGGCGCTAACAGATTAGGAGCTTCTGCTCTGATGCAAGGTCTAGCTGATGGTTATTTTGTATTGCCTTATACTATTGCCGATTACTTAGCAGATGATATCAGAACAGGAGAAATTTCTACCCAAACCAATGAGTTTGAGCAAGCTGAAAACGAAGTTAAACAAAGAATAGAAAAATTATTATCTATTCAAGGTTCTCAATCTGTTGATTCTTTCCACAGAAAATTAGGTAAAATTATGTGGGATAAATGCGGAATGAGTAGAAATGAAACAGGTCTCAAACAAGCTATAGAAGAAATTAAAGCTTTGAAAAAAGAGTTTTGGGCAGATGTAAGAGTTACTGGAACAGCTGATGGTTTAAATCAAGAACTTGAAAAAGCTGGAAGAGTAGCTGATTTCATAGAATTAGGAGAGTTATTTGCAAAAGATGCTTTACACAGAAATGAATCTTGTGGAGGGCATTTTAGAGAAGAATCTGTAGAACAAGGAGGTGAGCAAGATGGTGAAGCTAAAAGAGATGATGAGAATTTCGCATATGTTGCAGCTTGGGAATTCAAAGGAGAAGAAGCAGAACCACAATTGCATAAAGAGGACCTTAAGTTCGAATATATTGAATTAAAACAAAGATCTTATAAATAGGAGAAATATGAATTTAACATTAAAGATTTGGAGACAAAACGGTCCTACAGATAAAGGAAAAATCGTTGAGTACAAGGTCAATGATGTATCTCCTGATATGTCATTTTTGGAAATGATTGATGTTTTAAATGAAAGTTTAATTGCTCAAAAAAAAGAACCAATTTCTTTCGATCATGATTGTAGAGAGGGTATATGTGGTATGTGTTCTATGGTTATTAATGGAAAGCCTCATGGGCCTTCTGACCAAACTACTACATGTCAGTTACACATGAGAACTTTCAAAGATGGTGATACTATTTTTATCGAACCATTTAGAGCTAATGCTTTTCCTGTTATTAAAGATTTAGTAGTAGATAGATCTTCTTTTGACGCAGTAATTCAAGCAGGTGGATATGTTTCTGTTAACACCGGAGGTGCACAAGATGCTAATCTTACTCCAATTCCAAAAGCAGATGCTGAGGATGCTTTTAATGCAGCTACATGCATAGGTTGTGGAGCTTGTGTAGCGGCTTGTAAAAATGCCTCTGCAATGTTATTTGT
>Ga0181568_10003986_pt1 | contig 13225 bp, 12 predicted proteins | sample 101ome_20_FD_133758 | JGI IMG/M metagenome (GOLD analysis project Ga0181568, IMG submission 133758) | Coastal salt marsh microbial communities from the Groves Creek Marsh, Skidaway Island, Georgia - 101404AT metaG (megahit assembly) | ecosystem: Environmental > Aquatic > Marine > Intertidal... | reverse complement strand
GTTTGTTTTTCCCCCTTCTCATCAGTTACTTCTACCTTTTTTCCAGCGAGAACTTTCCCCGTTCCTTTAAGCACATCAATTTTATTCTTTTTCATTAAGAATTGAATACCATTGCTCATTCCATCGGCAACTCCGCGACTTCGTTTAATCATTGCACCAAAGTCAGCTTCTCCGCCTTTTACTTTAATTCCGTAGTCTTCAGCATGAGAAAGATATTCAAATACATTGGCACTTTTCAACAATGCCTTTGTAGGAATACATCCCCAGTTCAAACAAATTCCACCAAGTGATTCGCGTTCAACGATGGCTGTTTTTAATCCTAGCTGAGAGGCTCTGATGGCAGTAACATATCCTCCAGGACCACTACCTAAAACTATAATATCGTAATTCATATTCTTAAAATTTCAATGTTTCGAGTTGGCGAATTTAATAAAAATAATCGATTAATCGAGTAAAATAGAACTCTTACAAAGACTGGTTAATCCACTGCTTTATTTCGTTGTGCGAACTTACGAATTGTAAGGTAATCTATGAAATAAACAACCCGAATAGATAGACTATTCAGTTGGTCCGTAGCCAAAGTTTGCTCAAGGTTTCTTAGGTAAGCGATGCTGGCATCCGAATCGCTCGTGAAGATATTGTTCTTCCAAACGATACTGACCTCACTAGCTGGGGAGAAAATCCATCGATATACGAGGTCTATGCTGAACGCATTGAAACTCGTATTATAATATGACACACCTTCATTATTGGTGCTGCTAATTTCAGTCGGCGTCAATAGCCCATTGTTTTCGAGTGAATAGTAGTCATCATATTTTACTGTAGACCAATAGTGACGAAGGCGAAATGTAGCCCCTGCTTTATTCGTAATAGTGTAGTTTAAATCGATGGTATTCGTAGAAGAATATACATCCCGTTTACCGAATATGATCTCTGTTTCTTCCTGTTCAGGAGTGAGGAATGGAATAGCATACCCCCTCTGATTCATATTGTATTCTTCGCCATAACGGTATACCAGAAATAATTTTTTTCCTAGACGAAGGCGTGGAGATATTTCGAAAGAAAAATCCATCCATCCTGGTGTGTTATATCCTGTAGCGTTAAGATTGACATCTAATGCAAAAATGCGCTGGTAATTGGAGGAGATCCATCCACCACCTCCGAAGTATCTTGGACGAACAAAAAAACGACCGGGCGTTCGAGGTTCAAAGAAGTCATAATTTTCCGAATAGCTTCCAAAAATATTCCCTCCGGCTGTGTGAAACTTTCGATTAGTAGCGATGATAGAGCCTGAATAATTGAAAGACGTAAACTTATTAGGTAGGTAAAGCCGCTCGTAATTGTTTGTTATTGAAGCGCGAAAGCTATTGAGTTTCCAAAAGGGTTTGTAGATGCGATACGAGACTGTTGATGAAGCAACCCGCTTATTGCTATTTGTTAAAAAACCGAGGTCATTTGGATTGTAATCATCACTTTGTTCGAAATAATTTAAATTGTAGGTAAAGTTACCACGCTGTTTCCCGACATCTACTCCCCATGTATGGCCAAAACCATTTCCTAAAGCACTGTATTTTTGGGATATTGCAGCATTCCCGTTCAAGTAATAGGTGTTCTTTGCGTTGTTAAGGTTAAAGTTTACTGCGGTCAAGTTAGCATCATAAGTTTCGCCTGTTCTCCATACATTTGTATTCGTTAAAGTAACAGAACTATTATTTTTTAAGTTTTGGTCAAGAACCAATACGTTATAGTTCGTTAATGGTGCTGTTTCAATCCTCCGCGTGGCGCGCGAAATCGTATCCTGAAGAGTTGCAAATTGACTCGCACTAATAGCATTGAATACACCAATACCCAATCCATTTTTGTTTCGACCAGAGAATTTTGAGGCATTGATAAGCTGTGAAACAGATGGGTTTTCAATAATTTCTTCAGTATCAGATTTTTCGGCAAACGCTTTCCAACGATTAATCGGTGAACCACCAACGCGCCTGCTATAAAAGTGACCTGATTTTTCAAAGAGCTCAGTTCCTTCATTAAAAAATGGACGGTTTTCAGCAAAAAACACTTCGAATGGGGATAAGTTAAGTACAATATTATCCGTAACGACTTGTCCAAAGTCAGGAATTAATGTCATGTCTAAAGTAAATGCTTCATTGATGCCATATTTCACATCCATTCCACCGTTCACAGAATAGGTCCAGTCACTTTGACCTTCAATGTTATTCGGAAAATGTTCTGCATAGCTGGAAAAGTAAGGTGCTAAGAAAAGCCGTAAAGGCGGTTCTATTTGCTTTATTCCGTTTAGAATTCCAGCTTGGGTAACGATGTTATTAAGGTCTGGATTGACAATGTTCCAAGAAGATTCCTCTCTGTTGTAACTGTCATAACGGGTGAAGTTTATTCCCCAAACTTGTTCGTCTTGTTTCGCAAATCGAATCGCACTGTATGGAATTTTCATCTCCACTGTCCAACCAGAGTCTGAGTGGTTGACTTCACCGTACCATATCATGTCGAGTTTTGAGTTGTAATCACCACTGTAAATTTTTGCATCATACTGAACACCCTCTGTAGAAACTGAAAACACGAAGCCATTCAACTGGTCCCTGTAGGTATCTAGGAGCAAGGAAAAATAGTCGGTGTTTGAATTGTATCGGTCGCGTTGTGAAAGTATACGACTCACATTTTCCACCTCATTGTAACAGTGCGCACCTAAATAGAGGGCATCGTTGTCATAAATTACGCGAACAGTTGTTTGATGTTTGGATGGAGCTCCGGCGTCTGGAGATATTTGGGTGAAGTCCTCAACTATTTGTGCATTTTCCCAAGGCGCTTCGTTCAACAAACCATCGATTTTTATTGTTTCATTGGTAGATAGTGCCTCTATTTCTTTTTGAGAAATTCCATTCACAACTGTGAAGCAAATACAGAGTATATGTAAGCCTAGTTTTTTCAAGTGGCCCAAATATAGTGTATCAAACATAATGTGAAATAAAATGCAATCTAAAATATGAAACTTTGTCCTCCCTATCATTTATCAAAGAATAATTATATCTTTGTTCCTACAGATAAATTCTAAAAAATGAAAAAAATAGTTTATTTACTCCCGTTCTCATTGCTTTTCATAGGATGTCAAGATGAGGAAGGCGTTAAGCAAGTTGAGCTTGACTTATCCAACGAAACGTCAGAAGAATCAATTAATAAGGTTGTATACACTATTCCTTCCCCAAATGAGCAATTTGATTTATTACAGAATATTGGAGGAGAGTTGGATCTACTTTTGATTCACGATTTAGAAAGTTTAGATAAATATTCATCACCAAAATCGATTTCGTTGAATCTCGGTGTATATACCGCCGATGCTTCGTACATGATGCGCTACAATCAAGGTAAAAGTGTTTTTATGAATTATGTATCTGGTTTAGATAGATTAGCAACCAAACTTGGTGTTTCTCAGTTGTTTGGGGAAGATTTATTGTTAATGATAGAGGAAGCAGAAGATAATTCTGAATTGTTATATGAGATTTCTTCTGATAATTACTTAAAGGTTTACAACAAGATGGTTGAAAATGACAAGTCCCCCGAATTGGCTATGATCCTCGCCGGTGGTTGGATTGAAACCATGCATATATTGTTTAACTCCGCAGGTGAATACAATAACGATTTACTCATTCAGGAATGTATAACTGAACAACGATATGTGTTAGAGAATTTGATTGATTTTATGGGTGAATACAAAAACAATGATGATGTTAACGGAGTACTTGATATGTTAGCTTCGGTTGAACAAGCTTACGAATCATTAGACTGCGAATCTACTGAGGTAGAGGTGAAAAAAGAAGAAGGAAACTCTATGGTTTTATATGGAGGTGATTCATGCTTATTTACGGCCGATTCGTATAATTCAATGAAAGAATTAATTAACAAACTTAGAAATACGATTACAGCATAAATTAAACAAAATGAAAATAGTTTTAAACATAGTAACGCTTGTCTTTGCGATTTTAGCGTCTCACTTCTCATTCTCCCAATGTCCTTCGCCATCTGAACTGATGAAGCCAGACAGAAAGGCCGGCTGGTCAGAAAGTTCTCAGTCTAAGTCAGGTGCGTTAATGTCAGGACAAGAATATACATACACGTTCATTGCTCAAAGAGGTATGGAGTACAAAGTGAATGCTTTGGCTGGAGTTGATGTTATAAGTTCTGAAAATGTAGATTTTAAGTTATATTATACCGAGGTCGAAAAAACGATGATTGATGGTGAGTGGGTATATGATAGAGTAGATAAAGTGGTATTCGATAGTAAAACAAATAAAGAAGAAAAAGGAGAAATCACTTTCTCTTCTTCTAAAACGCGCAAGCTAACCATGAAGCTTTCTCTTACCTCTTTTGAAAAAGAGAATGTTGTTCAATGTGTAGCAATATGTGTTGAGACACGCCGGATGCCTGATATTGGGCTTAAATGATTTGTTCATAGTGCTTAAAAAGGCTACTCGAAAAGGAGTAGCCTTTTTTGATACTATCTGTGTGACGGTTATCTCTTTTAATCCTAAGTAGATTATCTTTTTTAATGATAGAAGCATGAATTTAAATGACAAAATAGAATTTTCAGATAATAAAATCTTGTTGTTTGATAAAAAGTTATCCAAGGCCAAAAAAGTAGTAATTACTTCTCATAAATCTCCAGATGGTGATTCGGTTGGAAGTAGCTTGGCGCTTTACCTTTACTTAACAAAAAAGGGAATTAATGTAACCGTTTGTCATCCTGACGCAGCTCCTCCATTCTTGAATTGGTTATTTGGTTTTGATAAAATTCTTAATCTCGAAGAAGATTTTATACATGTGGAACAACTGATCAATGATGCGGATATTATTTTCTGTCTAGACTACAATGCATTGAATAGAACAGGTAATGAAATGGAAGAAATGATTCAGGGGTCTGGTGCTTATCGAATCATGATAGATCATCATTTGTATCCTTCAGATGAATTTGATTTGAGTTTTTCCGATATAAAGTCATGCTCGACAGCTCAATTGATTTTTGACTTCATTGTTGCATTAGGTGATCGTAATTTGATTGATGTGAAAATGGGAGAGGCATTTTATTGTGGAATTATGACGGATAGTGGTTCCTTTCGTTTTCCTAGTACAACTCCTCATACCCATGAGGTAATTGCAGAATTACTAAGGATAGGCGTTTCTAATGCGAAGGTGCATGAAGCTGTATTCGATACAAATACCACTAGTCGCTTAAAACTTCGTGGATACGCAATTGATAATAAGCTAGAAGTATTGGAGTATGAACGAACAGCGATAATGTCTTTAACCAAATCGGAACTTATACGTTACAACTACCAGAAAGGAGATACAGAAGGATTGGTGAATGTTGGTTTATCTATATTGGGAGTAGAAAAGAGTATATTTCTATCCGAGGGTGATGGGTATATTAAGATGTCATTTCGTTCAAAGGGTGAAGATAATCCGATTAATGAAATGGCGTCTAAATACTTTCACGGAGGAGGTCATGCCAATGCATCTGGAGGGAAATTTGAAGGAACCATAGAAGAGGCGATTGCCGAAGTTAAAAGGGTATTACCAGAATTTAAGAAATAAATAATGCGCTCTATTTTTCTAGTCACTTTATTGGTAGCGATATTTAGTTGTGAACCTAAAGAGGAATCGTCTGAAAAATCAGTGGATTGGTCGAAAGAGAAAAGTACCGATTTCGCGAAGGATATTGTTTTCGAAGAACAAATTGATATTCAACTCTACTTGAAAAGACGACCAGATTGGAAAATGATTCCAACCGGAACTGGATTACAGTATTGGATATATGAGGATCAAGAAGGGGAGAAAGCAAAAGAAGGGGATATTGTTGAAGTGGCATTTGAAGTAAGGTTATTAGATGATTCATTGTGTTATAAAACAGAAGCCTCTGAAGTAGCGACTTTTAAAGTGGACAAAAGTGATGTGGAATCGGGTGTTCAAGAAGGTATGAAGTACTTATCCAAAGGAGATAAGGCGAAGTTGATTATCCCAAGTCATTTAGGTCACGGATTGGTAGGTGATTTGAATAGGATACCGCCGTTACAAGCCCTTGTTGTTGATGTTGAAGTGGTAGAAATCAAGTAGTATGAAAAAGATAGTATTTTTGATAGTAGCAACAGTTCTAATGACGTCATGTAACCTCAATGGCGTTGAAAATGAATCGGCAACTACTTCTGAGTTAGATTCATTACTCTTCGGAGATGGGGTAGAAACAACAAACAAAGATTCGTTAGTCAAGCCAGATAAGAAGCTGGATACAGCGGCTGTTGATGTTGTTACTTATGATAATGGTATTCGGATCAAATGGTTCGAACGAGGTGAGGGAGAACTGATCAAGAAGAACGATTTAATTGCCATTGATTACCGAAATCAATTAGAGGATGGGACAGTATATGACGGTAACCACCTCGTAAAAAAAGCGCACATTCCTTTTTTTGTTGGGTGGAATCAACAGACTAAGGGATGGGACTTTGCATTGATGAAATTGCGTGTCGGTGATGAGGTTGAAATATTTATTCCTTCAGAGTTAGCAAGAGGGGTAAAAGGAATTCCTGGAGTTGTCCCTCCAAATGCAAATAATGTTCTACTTCTAAAGGCAGTTAAGAAGATAGAGCCGGATTATTTAGAGGATGGTATTCGAACTTGGATTGTTGAAAAAACAAAAGAAAACAGAACGGTCATAGCCCATGATTCAAATGTTAGCATTCATTACTGGGTAAGTGCTGAATCAAAACCGCGTTATGATAATAGCTATAAACGAAAATTGCCATTTGATTTAAAAATGGGAGATGGTAATATTATTCCTGGTTTATATAAGGCGTTGCTTAGGGGTAAGAGGGGAGATAAAATGATGATTCATATTCCTGCAATAGAAGCTTATGGCCCTAATGGACTACCAGGATTAGTTCCAAAGAATGAGGATATATTCTACGACCTTATTGTGTTGGATGTCGACTAAACAGTGTAACGAGCTTCGGTTTCAGTCATAACGGTATCAAAATCCTTTACACCATCATAAAACGACATTATTTCGTGAATTACACGATCAACCATGGCATCCGGACAAGAGGCACCAGAGGTTATGATGAATGTTGGTTTTTCACCAGTTGGAAGATAATTGGTAGAAACACGTTCCTGTTTCGCGTGAATATCGAAGTGGTGAATTTCTGACGGGCTTTTAATATCATTGACGTTTCGAATGAAATACGTTGGGAATTTTGGCTCTAATAGCTCCACTAAATGGGTTGTGTTTGAGCTATTGTATCCTCCCACAACAACAGCCATGTCTGCAGAAATAGATAACAGTCCAAGCGTAGAATTTTGATTGTCATTCGTAGCGTAGCAAAGTGTATCTCGCGTATCTGCGAAGTGTTGGCTTATTGACTCAGCTCCATATTTTTTGACCATCGTTAATCGCACAAAGTCAGCAATTTCTTGAGTTTCCGATGCCAACATTGTTGTTTGATTAACAACCCCTACTTTCGTTAAGTGTTGGTCAACATCAAATCCCTCCGTGCATTTCCCTTTGAAAAAAACGTCGAAGTCTGATTTTGGTCGATTTCCTAAGATGACATCTGCGAGAATTTTTGTTTCAGCTAAGTCTTTCACAATAATTGACGGGGCAGATTGGGAACTATGTGAAAATGTGGCGCGAGTTTCCTCATGGCTATATTTTCCATGAATGATAATTGTGTGCTCCTGCTGTCCTAATTTTTCAGAACGGTTCCATACTTTTTCAACGAAAGGACATGTGGTGTTGTATTTTTGAACGTCAACCCCTAGTTCTTCCAATTGATTCATTATTTCTAGGGTCGTACCAAATGCTGGGATAATTACTACATCTTCTTTTCGGAGTGATTCAAATGGAATTAATTGATTTCCTTCAGTATCTTGAAGAAATTGAATGCCGTGAGATGTTAGGTCATTATTTACGTCTGGGTTGTGAATCATTTGACTCAATAGAAAGATCCGTTTTTCTTTATTTTCAGCTAATGCCCGATATGAAATTTCAATGGCATTTTCGACCCCATAACAAAAACCAAAATGACGCGCAATGTAAAATTGAATAGATCCGAAGTCGAGTAACGTAGGTTCGAAATCTCTTTTTCTAGGGTCCAAGGCCTTTCTAAGGTTTTTTACCTTTGAAATTATTGGTGACTTATAAAATGCTGGGATTTCGAATTGTTTCATAACGTATTTCTCTCGATTACTGCAAAGATAACCCTTAACTATTCGTTTTGTTTTATTCAGATAATTATTTTTCTGTATGCTACCGCGCCATTTTTTAACGAACGTATTCCTGCTTGTGTACCAACATGAATTTATTGTCTTCGAGTCGAATATAACCTCTGTCATAACAAAAGTAGTAGGTGTCTCCTTTTTTGGTTTCGTACATGTTCGTGAAATAGTGAAAGTTGAACCCTTCTTCGGCGAGCAAGAGAGCGTCAACCGTCTTTTTGCCAGAAGGATTTAATGTGTCCAGAATTCTTCTGTTCTTCCGAAGGATATTATTGATTCTTCGCATGTAATTATTGGCGTCTTCATGGAGTCGGTTATTGTAGGAGTTACGGCAATAATCACCACAAAACTTTTGATCTTTTCGTCCATTTAAACGTCCTGAACATTCGAGGCATTTTCTTTCTGTTGTTTGAGGCATCTGAGCGTAATTAAAGGATTTGATGTTAGTTTTTTATATATAAATTATGCTAAGCAATGTTAACAAAAATTAACAGCACATGCAAGCCCACGCAGAGGAGTATGGTGATATTTGTACATAAAGTACGTTTCTATGGAAGAACAGAATATTCATCAACTTTCCCCGGCGGAAAGTATTCGTTTGTTATCCGACAAAATCGCGAAGGAGTTACCTTTGATTCAGGCCGTGCAGCGTGAAATTTCAAAAGTCATCGTCGGACAAGATCGTATGGTAGAGCGATTGTTGATTGCGCTTTTAGCAAATGGTCACATACTGTTGGAAGGTGTTCCTGGGTTAGCGAAAACATTGGCTATTAAAACATTGTCGGATACTATTGGAGGAGATTTTAGTCGTGTACAATTTACACCAGACTTATTGCCTGCTGATATTACTGGTACGATGATTTATAATCAAAAGACACAATCGTTTAGTGTAACCAAAGGACCTGTTTTTGCAAACTTTGTGCTAGCAGATGAAATCAATAGGGCTCCTGCAAAAGTTCAAAGTGCTTTATTGGAAGCGATGCAAGAACGGCAAGTTACTATCGGGGATGAGACATTCCCGCTTCCTAAACCTTTTCTTGTGATGGCGACGCAAAATCCGGTTGAACAAGAGGGTACTTATCCTTTGCCTGAGGCACAAGTAGACCGATTCATGCTTAAAGTGTTTTTGGATTACCCGAAAAAAGAAGAGGAAAAGCTCATTTTGAGAAGCAATGTCCGTCTGGCAGGATTGAATACTGCGAGTCAAGTAACAAATCCGGATGAAATATTACGATTAAGAGACCTTGTTCGTGAAGTATATTTGGATGAGAAGATAGAACAATATATTATTGACATCGTTTTTGCCACACGTACTCCAACGGATTATGGAATGCCAGAAGTAGAGCCATTGATTTCATTTGGCGCCTCTCCACGTGCAAGCATTAATTTGGCGTTGGCTGGCAAGGCATTCGCCTTTTTAAAAGGACGAGCTTATGTAATTCCAGAAGATATTCGTGCTATTGCCCCCGATGTATTGCAGCATCGCATTGGATTGACATATGAGGCGGAAGCTGAAAATATTGGTCCATTGGAGTTAGTAGCTAAAATCTTGAGTAGGGTAGAAGTTCCGTAATTGAAACAAATGGATGCCAAAGACTTACTTAAAAAGGTTCAAGAAATTGAAATTAAAACACGCGGACTCTCTAAACAAGTATTCTCTGGGGAATACCATTCTGCGTTTAAGGGCAAGGGAATGGCTTTTTCTGAAGTCAAGGATTATCATTTTGGTGATGATGTGCGGAACATTGATTGGAATGTAACAGCTCGGTTCAATGAACCTTTTGTAAAAGTTTTTGAAGAAGAGCGCGAATTAACAGTGATGTTAATTATCGATGTTTCAGGTTCGGGAAATTTTGGAACGATAGAGCGGTCTAAACGGGAGTTGTTGCTTGAAATAGCAGCAGTCTTGGGATTCTCTGCAACTATTAATAACGATAAAGTAGGAGCTATTTTTGTGAGTGATCAAATTGAAAAATTTATACCCCCAAAGAAAGGTAGAACTCACGTGCTTATGATATTACGAGAGCTAATTGATCTCAACCCTAAAAGCAAAGGAACTAATTTGAACGAAGGACTCAAGTATTTCAGAAACGTGATTAAAAAGCGTAGTATAGGATTTGTTTTGAGTGATTTTATTGATGATAATGACTATTTCGAAGGGTTGAAAATCGCAAACCGAAAGCATGACATGGTCGCGCTTCGTGTATTTGACCCAGCTGAACGAGAATTGCCGAAAATAGGAATTGTTCAACTTTACGATTCAGAGAAAGGCGTCAAAAAATGGGTGAATACAAATTTGCCGAGCGTACGGGAAAGGTTTAATAACCGTTATCAACAGTTTGAAGAAAAGTTATCCGACTCCTTTCGTAAGTCCGGTGTTGACTACGCGGCCTTATCAACTCATGGGAAATATTTAAAGGCACTCAATGCCTTGTTCATGCAACGTAGAAGATGAAGCAGTTTGCCATACATATCATTTTCTTGCTCTTAGCAGGCTTTGCTATCGGCCAGAAGTTGGAAACTCAGCTCGATAAACAAACAGCACAAATAGGGGAGCCTTTTCGTGTTACGTATTCTATTAGCAGCCCTGTTTCATTGGATACTTCCTTGTATGATGTTCGCACGGGAACTATGCCCGCAAAGTCTTCTGGAGGTTCTTCGGATGCGGTATTAAACGTCCCCTATGAGTTAGAAGTACTTGCCCTTTTTGAAGATACGTCATATACGGATGGAAATCAGTTCATTTGGAAAGGAACCTATACGTTAACAGGTTGGGATAGCGCGTATGTGATAATTCCTCCTGAACGAATACTACTGGGAGACAGTACGTATTATTTTCCAGCTGCCATGATTCAAATTACTTCTCCTGTGGCTGATCCAACAAAAGATATCTATGATATCAATGAGGAATTCACAGAGGTAGAAGGAGAAACCACGCTTTTCTCTTTTCTCCTTAAGCACGGATGGTGGATTCTTTTGGTGCTTATTGGATTAAGTTACTTTATTTGGAAGAAATACATCCATAAGTCCAAAGGTAATCAGGAGAAAGAAATTTCGTTGCGCGATCGAATAATTCAAGAAATTAACGCCTTAGAGTCCGGGAAAAGTTATGAGAGTAATTTAAAGGAATATTATTTTGAATTATCGGTCATTGTACGAAAGTTTTTAAGTGAACACTATCAGTTGCGTTTAATGGAATACACTACGTCTGAAATTAGAGGAGTGCTCATGCAATACAAAATCGCGACGGATACAATTGATGTGATTGAAAAACTATTGAATCAATCGGACATGGTAAAGTTTGCCCAATCGAAGCCTTCTACACAAGAAGTATTTAGAATCACGAATGAAGCAAGGCAAATTGTGGATGAGGTAGCTGCATTAAATTTATCGAACGTTGAATGATTTAACCTCCATACGATTTTGGGAATACCAATACTTAGAATCACATTGGCTTTGGTTGATACTGCTCATTCCGTTGTTGTTATTTTTTAGATATTGGACGCGTACGAAAACAACAGGGTCTTTTAAGGTTTCGCGGTCAGAAACAGACTTGGAGGAGGTTGAATTTGATTTGGCACGATGGCTAATAATTGGCGTATACGGTTTATTGTTTGTTGGATTGTCACTCCTCGTTTTAGCAATGGGTAAACCTTATCATCCATCGGCACCCCACGGACATGAGGAATATAGTGAAGGAATAGATATCGTACTCTGTATGGATATCTCAGGGAGTATGATGGCAACTGACTTTTTACCGAATCGACTCGAAGCGTCAAAAAATGTGGCAATAGACTTTATTGAAGGGCGGAAGAGTGATCGAATTGGGTTGGTTGTATTTGAAGGAGAAGCATACACTGCTTGTCCTGCGACGAAAAATCATTCATTTCTCAAGAAGGCAATAAAAGATGTTCAGTCGGGATGGCTCGATCCAGGTACTGCTATTGGAACGGGCTTAGGAACGGCTGTCACGCGTTTAAGGAGCGATTCACTGAAATCGAAAGTGGTTATTTTATTAACGGATGGAGAATCGAATAAAGGAGAAATCACTCCAATGGCAGCAGCCGAATTGGCCAAGAATAAAAACATTCGAGTATATACGATTGGCGTAGGAAAAGATGGATACGTTTCTATGCCGGTGCCCACCGCTTTTGGTCCGATTTTTCAAAATACAATTGTGAGTATCGACGAGAAAGAATTAAAAGCGATAGCCAGCTTAACGGGAGGAGAGTATTTCCGAGCAACAGATAATAACTCTTTGGAAGAAATTTATGACAAGATTGAGGAAATGGAGAAAACACGGATGGTAGAGAAGAATTTTGATAAGGAGCCGCCATATAATCCGCTAACATTTATTATTTATGGACTAATCATTATTTTTCTTGCGCTTAGTCTAGAGAGTTATTTATTCAAAGGAAATGCATAAGGCTTCATACACATATCGAATATCACTGATCATAGCAGCAGTATGCGTTTGGGAGTTGCTCTTTTGGTTGCTCGGATATCAGTTATTGAAGATTTATCAGTTCTCCTCAGATTCGCTGGGAGAAAAAATTATATTCATTTCACCTCAGTTTGCGTGGTTAGGGATATTGCTTCCCCTGTATTGGGTATTTTATTTCGCGCAGTTGAAAGCACGAAACAGTTATGTGCGCTCCATTATTCCTACTCCTGAATTGGTGAAAACATTTTTAACACCAGTTTCTTCTATTTATTCCTTTGTGCGCTATTTTTTAATTAGAAATGTGTTGGTATTATTGGTCATTGCTGCGATGCAGCCGAGTTTTGGAAATAAATTAGTGACCGGAAAAGCAAGTGGGGTGGAATTAGTCTTTGCAGTAGATGTTTCTCAGTCGATGAATGCCAAGGATATGTCCGATGGTGATGCGCGCTTAGAAGCTGCAAAACGCGCAATGACACAGTTAATGAACACCTCCTCCAGTGC
>Ga0181568_10003981_pt1 | contig 13230 bp, 10 predicted proteins | sample 101ome_20_FD_133758 | JGI IMG/M metagenome (GOLD analysis project Ga0181568, IMG submission 133758) | Coastal salt marsh microbial communities from the Groves Creek Marsh, Skidaway Island, Georgia - 101404AT metaG (megahit assembly) | ecosystem: Environmental > Aquatic > Marine > Intertidal... | reverse complement strand
TTGGTGACCAAATAAACCGCGATAAATAAGCGGTGCATCGGCAAAATCCCAAGCATGTTCATGCTGTTCGTTTAAGTAACCCATTGCCGAGAAAAAACGCCCGCCTTTTACAGTTACACCGTTTCCTAAGCCAATCGTTTGAATAAACGCTTCCTCTAACTCGACTTCAGTGCTGCCTTCATGGTCATGCAAAGCAAGGGCCGCTTGACCATAGAATTTATCATCGATATTGGCGCTGGCAACAAGTTCAGTATGGCCCAAAGAAAAGCCTTCTTCCCCCAAGCCCGATTCGCCGCCTAAGGCGAAACCAGGTAGTTCATATTCTTCAGGCTTATTACTAAAGCTTGCATATCGGCCATCTAAAATTAAGCTGATGGCGGGGTTAAAACTGTTTTGATTTTTAAAGGCCGGTTTCGACGTTGAAGATTTTATGACTGTTTCTTCAATCTGTTTCACTTTGCTATTTGCATGTGTCGCATTTTTTTCAGCCGCTTCTAAACGATTTTCTAATGCTTGAATACGCTGCTCGTAATGTTGTTTTATTTGATTCAGTTGCTGTTTTAGTGAGCTAAGATCACTGTCCGCTAAAATTGGATGCGAGTATAAAAAAGCAAGCGCAAGGCCTGCCGCGAGTAATGGAGTACGCATAAAAAACCTCTCTTAAATAGATAATAAAGTTGGCGCAACCTAAAAGCTGCGCCGGTCGTTCATTAGTGATTAAACAGAGAGTGAAGGAGGGGCACGAATGCTATATAGGGCTTGTGTGCCAATTAATAGGATGTTGGCGAAATATGCCTGGTGGCTCGTTTGGGCAACAGGGGTGATGTTTTTGCTGCAATCAGAAAGCAGGCCATCTTTTGATTGCTCCAGCGCAATATAGGCCTTACAAGCTTGAGTTACCTCATGAAACGGGTGTTCAACTGAATGAACAAGCGCAACATACTGCCCCATAAGCAAAGCAATACTTATCAGGAGCATTTTTAACGATACGTGTTGCTTGTTCACTATCAAAGAGGGCATTGTTTTATCGGCGATTTAAAGAGTATCGAATGGTAAAGGGTAAAATGTTTTCAAGCAATGCTTTTCTCTAACAGCAGCTGGCAATAACGGGAATTATTATCATCAGTTTACTCGTAAAGTTATGGGAATAATTTCCCGTTATTGCCCTTGTTAGACGGAGCGCGAAGCGCCGTAGTCTTACTAGGGCAATGTTCATTGCCAGCTGCCGTTAAATCGGAACGAGAGTGATAGCGAGCGGTCCGATTTAACGCCAATTATAAGGGGCGCGTAACGAAGTGGAGCGTCCCAGTGAGCGCCAGCGAACGAGCTTAATAAAATTGTTATGTGTTCCGAGGTTTTTGATTATTAAGTCGTGCTTTCCATATATGTTCAATAATTTCACCGATTTGTTTGAATTCCTTTTCTGAGAACTCATCAGTTTTTGCGTTGTTGCACCAGTAACAAGAATAAACAAGATTGCTAATTTCGTCATAAGGTTTGTTTGGTTCAAGCCTTTCTATTTCGAGTGTCCTTCCTCTAGTTGGTAGACGTTTTGTGTGTATTTTTCTTTCTTGGATTAGATATTTAATTTGCTCTTCATTGATTCCACAGTAATGGCATTTCCTGTCAGTTTCTGTAACCCACTGATGGAATTGCCAAAAACCAATTTGAGAGCATTTATTTTTCCAGATTTTTCTGATTATTGAGAGAGGTTCGCGAACGTCCTTTAGCTCCCGCCACCATTTCGTTAATTGCTTTCGGCTTACGCCCATTTCTTGTTCAATATCGGCATATTTTTTTTGCTTTACTATTTTAAGGTCGAGAAATGTTTTTTGTTCTGCTTTCAAAAGTTGCAATCCTCAATAAAAAATGTGATTTGCTGTTTCGGGAGTTCATGCTAATAGACACATAACGTCCAAGCTGTGCGGCGCAAACGAAGCGTAGCGTAGTTTGCGTCCGAACGAGCGCATTGTTAGTTGCTGACCTTATGAGTATGTTTTCTTGAATACAGCCATGAGCCGATCGTTAAAAGAGCATACAGTACAACGATAAAAATAAGTTGCTCAGGTTGATTCGTAAACTCATAGAAAAGAATGAGCAAAGTACCTATGAGAAGTCCGGTAATAGCAATTACTGTAAGAATTAATGAAGAATGGGTTAATTCACGTATTTTAAAGTTAGCATATGCCATTAGGAGTGATACTAGAAGAAACGTAACACTTCCAAATTCAAGAATGACTTCTAAGTTTCCCGCCAGTACAAGCAGAAAAGCAAAAGCAGACATACAGATAATAGCAAAGACGGGAACGTGATTTACACGACGGGATAGTATTGATGGAAAGTAGCCGTCTTTTGCGATTACAGCCATTTGCCTTGATGCACCAAAAACCGTGCCACTAATAGCGCTGCTCGTTGCCAATAAAGCTCCGATAATGACTAGATCAGTTCCCCAATGACCCAACACATTATCGGCCCCTGATGCAAGCGCATACTCTTTATTTTTAATTATTTCATCAAAGGGTATTGCTAGTATTGCTCCTAAAGAAATGGCGACATAAATTACAATTGCAAGAAAAATAGCTGAATAAATTGCCCTTGGTATGTTTTTTTTAGGCGAATCCATTTCATTTACAGCATTGATAACGAGTTGAAATCCTTCGTAAGCTACAAAAGTGATAGATGCTACGATAAGTATTGTTAGGACACTAACTTGCGGTTGCTCAGTGTATAAAACTGGTAATGTTGTGTTGCTATTGTTTATTAACACGAAGGATATAATGGCCAGTATCACTAGTTTTGTATATACCATTAGATCCTCTAGCTTGCCCATTCCTTTTACACTCCAGACATTGATGATTGTAAAAATCAGAATGATACCACCTGCAACAATTTTTCTAATTATTTCGCTTTCTGAAAATGCAAATCCACTAATTGCATAAGATGAAAAAGTGTAAGCATAAAGGGCGAGCGTGCTTATATAACCAAATATGACCCACCACCCAATGAGTGAGGCTGCGAAAGGAGATGATGGAAATGTTTTCTTAAAAAATGAGTAGGTAGCTCCTTCATCTTTGTAATATACGCCTAGCTTGATATAGGAATAAGCAGCAAGTGATGCAAACATGCCGCCAATTATGATTACCAAAGGCGTAAAAACACCTACCAATGAAACAGAGATGCCGAGGATTGTAAATATTCCGCCACCAACCATGCCGCCAAGTGCAATTGCTATTAATTCGGGCGCGCCGAGCGTTTTATCGCGCTTTCTGTGGCACGAATGATTGTTATTGATTAACGGCATGAATTTCCTTTTTGCAACTAACGCCAAGATTAACCGGCGTTTTGGCTGGATTGGAGTTTTGGGTAAAGTGCCGAAGGCACCCAAAACGGAAAGGAAGCCAAAATGTCCGCGTAGAACTTTTTGTTATGTGAATTACTCACAGCAGCTTTCACCTTTTTGTATAGGAGGACATTTAACCGAACCGTAAGAACAAAATACACAGCAATGACCTGAAATTGGTTTTAGTATATTTTTACAGCCTTTACATTCGTAGAAAAACTGACAGTATTCGGTTGGCATTATTTCCTCCTCTACTCTCCCACAAATAGGGCATGTTATTTTTGATTCTAGAATTACCTTATTCATAATTTCTGAAATTGGGAAAGTTAATTATTTTCGCATTCACATAACGGCGAAGCTCACTGGGATTTTGCGGCGCGTAGCAGAGCAAAATTTCCATGTGCAGCTTATTGTTATGCTGCTTTTTCTTCATTTACATTCCAGCCAGGAAAGACTAAAACGGCAGGATGACATTTTAATGCTCGTGCAAGTACCTTTGCTCTTTCAACACCTAGATTGATTTTGTCGTGTTCAATTGCTGAAAGAGTTGATTGAGGAATACCTGAAAGTATTGCCAATTGGTTTTGACTTAATTCTTGTAATTCACGAATAATGCGGACTGACTCACCAATGGATACTTTTACTTTGGTTTTTGCTTTTTTAAAGTCTTTCATACTATTTTCTCCGATAATCGTGTGGAGTCACTTTAACGACATAGACAAAAAGTTGCTCATTATCGACTTTATAGATGACTCTATACTGAAGATTTAAACGCGATGAGCGATAACCTTTCCACTCACCTTGCAATGGTTCATCGTTAAAACCTTTGATCAGTTTTAGGCCACTTGGACCAGAGATAGTTACGATGTCTTTCCATTTTTCATATCGTTTCAATATATCAACTTGCAATGAATTAAGTTGCTTCGTGACTTTTTTGTGTTCATATATTTCCCACATACTAAAAACAGTATAGATACTATATCTAGTATGTCAATATTTTTAAGCATAACGCCCAATTAGCTGAAATTCGGAGAGATGAAGGTGTATGACACAGATAAAGAGAATAACGGAACTCTACACCGTATTGCTTAATGGCTGATGCATTAAAAGCAACTGGATTAAGCACTAAAAAAGAAGCTGTTGAATTAGGGTTTAAAGCATTGATTAAGCCGAATAAACAGGCATCTATACGTGCTCTTAGGGGCAAGCTAAAGTGGGAAGGCAACCTGGAAGAAATAAGAGCTAAATAATGATTTTAGTAGACTTAAGTGTTTGGATTGATTTTTTTAATGATGTAGATAATTTAAGACTGAGATCTGCTTGTTGATTTTTACACTTAACGTTTTACAATCCAATCAATCGAGTCTGACCCCATTGATTAGCTTGTTAAGTGTTTTATTCACGATGCTTCATACACTTTTTTAATTTGAATTAAATAAATAACCCAAATACCAAAAACAATATCGAAGCCCGCACAAAATGCTGGCCACCACTCAGGCACACCTGAGTTGTTAATAAAATGTCCATGGTAGTAGTCAAATACTCCGTGCAATAAAATTCCGATACCCAACAATATAGGCCAACGCAAGGCTCCTGCTAAAGCCACTACAGAAAATACTGATGCAATAACTATCTCTGTAATTAGTGCCTCGGAGGACATAAATGCAAATAAAACATAATATGTCGCAATAATTATTAATAAAGTAGCAAAATAGCTTCGGTCTTTATCAAACTTGGTAACTCTTGAAAGGATAGCTAACAGCACTGCTAAACTTATACCTACACTTAAAGGAATCATTTGCTTCTCCTATAAAGACACTTAACGCCAAAGCATCACCGGCAACAAAAAGCAGAGCAAGGAACGAGCGGCGCTTTTTGTTGTCCGAGTCCATGCGATTGTTAGGCACTATTAGCGTCCGTTGCGCTCTAAAGAGTTATTAATAATTTCGAAAACCTGATCCAAATACTTACCTTCTTCCCCCTCTGTCGCTTGCCGTAAATAGGAAGGGATCATCTCAAGAAACTCGACCTTAGATGTTGGTCCATACTCAAGAAGAGCCTCAAGCATGGAAGGGCGTAACAACCGTTTTGAATCAGGTGTATCAGGACATTCTTGACGAATTACCTCGCGATCAAATCTGATCAGCTTGTCCTTCAAGCTGGCATCTTCAAATGCGAACAGGTGCACTTGTGCTTCTTCGCGTTCTACTTCTTCAATAATTTCTTCGATCTCATTGACTTCAGTCTCAACATCTTCCACCTTGACCACTACAGGCATCTTAAGCTCGTTCAATTCCCGAATGATTGGAGACAACTCGCCATGAGGATTCTTGAACCAGTCAGTCGACCAGATACGCCTGATTCTCCAGCCAAGGCGTTCCAAAATCGTCTGACGAAGGCGATCACGGTCGCGTGCTGATTTTGCGGAATGATAGGTAGCTCCATCGCACTCAATGCCCATCAGGTAACGCCCCGGATTTCCAGGATCCACTACCGCCACATCTATGAAGAAACCGGCAACACCGACCTGGGGGATGCACTCGAAGCCCTCTCTCGCCAATGCATCCATGACGGCAACTTCAAAGTCGCTGTCAGGCGCTCTACCCGTATCACGCTGCGTTTTGTGCAGAATCCCTGTTTCACAATAGCTGAGGAAATCACGTAGAGCCTGAACACCTCGTTTACTGGACGCACTCGCAACAATGTCATCGGAGCCCATCGAACTGAAAATATGCATCCGCTTTTTGGAACGGGTGAACAGCACATTCAAACGACGCCAGCCCACATCTGAATTTATCGGGCCAAACCGTTGATAAACCTTACCGCCAGGCTCCTGGGGACCGTATGTCATCGATATAAAAATGACATCTCGTTCGTCACCTTGGACATTTTCAAGGTTCTTTATGAAAAGCGACTCGCTGCGTGTCGCATCCTTGCGTGTCGCATCCTTATCGAGCCATTCCTGGAAAACCGCATCATCTTTGGCGAGTGTTTCAATCGCCCGCTCTATCTGCAGTTTCTGATCTGCGCTCATGGCGACCACACCCAGGCTCTCTTCAGGGCGGTGCCGGAAGTGTTCGCGAACGGCCTCAGAAATAATCTTCGCTTCTTCCAGGTTCTTTCTGTTCACAAAACAGCCGCGAGGCACACGGGAATACTGAATACCGTAGTTCTCGGTTTCCTTATGCGGCGACGGGAAAAGCACCAAATCACTGTCGTAGAAGGAATGGTTAGAGAAAGCGATCAAGTTTTCGTGCTGAGAACGATAGTGCCAACGTAGTCGACGTGCAGGGAACATCGGCAAGGTGGCATCCAAGATACTTTCGGATTCCTCTATCCCTGTCGGGTCCTCTTCATCGTCTTCAATCATCCGATCAAAGAAACTTGTCGGCGGCAACTGCTTCGGGTCGCCTACTACAACAAGCTGCCCGCCACGAGCCACGGCACCTAGCGCATCCTGCGGTTTGATCTGTGACGCTTCGTCCATCACCACCAGGTCGAAGCTGATACCCCCGGGTGCCAGATACTGCGCCACTGACATCGGCCCCATCATGAAGCATGGCTTCAAAGCCACCAGCGCATCACCAGCCCTTCGGAGCAATTGCCTGATGGGGATATGCCGCGTTTTCTTACCTACTTCATGCTCCAACAATACACGCTCGGTGCGTTCACTAACCCGCGCACCCATATTGCCGGTAGGTATTTTCGTCTTATCAATCTGCCAAGCAATCTGCTCACATTGCAGAGCTTTGAGTTTGTTGTCGTACTCTCGGAACTTATCCTGCAATGCCTCTTGGGAATGTCCGGAGAAACGCCCCAATTCGGGATCTTTGTGCAGAATCTCCCGAGCCAACACATCATAAACTCCTGCCTGATAGGCTTCCTCCACCTGGTCAATCTGTATATCACCATGCTCTACGGCTTCGGCCAATACAGCCAGACCCAATTTCTCCAGCTGCTCACGCGACCTGATGTAATCCAACCAGCTTTCAAGTGTCTGCCCGTTCTCCAACGCCAGTTGATTTCGAGGAACCAAGTCATCAACGCGTTCACCACAACGCACCAACCAACTGTTCCGGTCGAGATTAACGACAGCTGAAAACTCGTCGCAAGCATGGCTCTGCGATTTGACCGCTGCGCCTAGTGATTCAGCATGTTCTGCAAACGTATCGAACGTTCCAGCCTCAGGCTGGTTATAGATGTAAGCAACAAGCGCTGGTGTCTTTACATGCTCCTCAATGCTAGTGGCCAAGTCGAGCGTATTCCGGAGCATCGACAAACCCTTACGGTTATCGACACTCACGCCAACCTGCAGACCAAGCTCACCTCGGAACAACTTTCTGTCGAACTCTGCCTTCTGCCATTTTTCGACGCGCTGCCTCAGTAAGCCGATCTGCTCAATGCGATCGGCCAAGTCCGACATAGATAGCGAATTGTTACTCACCAATGAACCGCAAGCGCGAATCGCCTGCTTAACAGAATTGACCAATCTAGGAATCGTTCCCTCGTCCCCAACCAGCAAGGCCGACTCGTCGCGCAACTCGGCAAGAGGGGCAAAGACTGACTTCAAACTGCCCAAATCTTCCAGCAAATCATCAAGCTGACTTTGCACACCTCGCTCTGCCAATGAACGGACAGCCTTAGCCACACTCTGAGATAACTCCAAAATGGCATCACCCAAGGGGACTTTCTGCCCAAACCCAACACCATAGGCTTGTCGGACGGACTTATACCAGCCACGCAGCGCCTCAAGGGTCTCGACATCTGTATCGAGCCCACGCATATGCTCCCCGAATGCGCTCGAATAACGCGAATCACCCGCCAGCTTTTCACGCTTTCCGGAAAACGCTGCCAGGTCGTCTAGCACCGGTAGCATACCGGGGAGCTTAACCTGTGCGTTGGCACCCAGGCCTAAGAGTTGTTTCCGAGCTGCTCGCCAGTCCCCCTTGAACCACTTGAACAATCCGCTCGCTTTGACAGTCGTGCCCAATTGGCGAATCACCTTCTCATCGGGCAAATCATCCAGCGCAAAGACGCTATCGATGGTCTCATGCAGCCCGCGTAATTCAACTACCTCGGCTTTGAGCTGTGGTAGCAAGCCATCAAGCTCATCGTTATCAAACCGTTCATCACGATGTTTCCAAAGGGATGGATCGAGCCCGGCGATTAGATCAATAACCCCTTTAAATTCGGTCAGCCCCGCTTCGCTAACCGTCAACAAGCTTGCTGCTGGCTCACCTAATGCGGATATAACCCCTTGTAGCGGCTCTTCCAACTGACCAAGTTGGTCTTCAATGGCCGTCAGCCGATTGATCGCCTCAGCCAATCCGCCCAGCTCCACCTCGTGCCCGACTAGCTTCTTCAGTTGCTGACTACCCTTGAGCAACTGGTCAACCGTTGAAAGATCTTCAAGAACCTCCGGACCTACGGCTTTCACCAACACCGCATACTGATCTTGAATATCCTCAAATAGCTTCAGGTAGCGTTTGGCTTTAACCAACACATCGCCACGAATCACTGGCAGGCGGTCCAAGACCTCATCGCCATGCAGTGCCGGAATAGCCTGCAGTTCGCTCAAGAGCCCTTCTACATCTGACAATGTCTCGGCAACATCGGCTTGTTCACAGCCAAGAGACTGGGCAACCCTGTTACGTTCCCGCTGAAGGCTTGCCAATGCGTTCTGCCAAGCACTGAGTGTTTCTTTCACGCGTTCCAGGTCAAAGATCTGCAAATCGCCATTGCGAACGCCGTACCAGGGATGGTCCTGTAATGCGGCACCCTGAGCCAATTGATTGGCGATGGCCTGATAAACCTTCCGATACGCCTCTACCTGGTCTTCATTGCGACGTTGCGCGGCGGCATCGTAGTTATTGCCCTCATAGCCTTCAGGGTGAAGACTCTCGGGGTTAATACCGACTGCTTCGCGGTAGCGGGTCGCGGCCATGAAAATCTCATGCAGCGTTCGCCCGGTATTCGCCCATGGTCGATTGATCTTTTCAGCGTGGGTCTTCAGCGCAGTTTTCAGCTCCTCGTAACGCGCAATATCCACTTCAATATCTTTCGGTTTGCGATAACGTCCGTTTTTCTTCAGACGCTCATCCACTTCATCGAGCACTTTGCGCTTTTGGGACTTGTGGCTGTGAAGCTCCAAACAAAATTCGCCCAAGCCTGCCTTATCCAGTCGACTACGCACCACTTCTAGCGCTGCGAGCTTTTCTGCCACAAACAGCACCTTTTTTCCCTGCGCCATGGCAGCGGCAATCAAATTTGTAATCGTCTGTGATTTACCCGTTCCCGGCGGGCCTTCGATAACCAGGTCCTTACCATCTACGGCATCAATCAGGGCACTGTGCTGAGAACTGTCGGCATCATCGATCAGCGGATACGTCTCATGGACCTCATTCATCTCATCGATGGGGTACTCTTCACCGAACCCAAGATCCCCGGCCGATTCCCCTTCTTCCTCACCATTCTGCCCATGTCCGGACAGAAAACGTGACACCACAGGGTGTTCCACAATGTTGGCACCTTCAGGCCAACGCTCCGGGTCAAGATCGAGATACATCAGTAACTTACTAAAGTTCAGTAGTGCCAGGGAGATATAGCGCCGTACTCGCCACCGTGATCGATTGTTATCTTCCAACTGCCGCGCGACCGCGTTGAAGTAATCCTCCGGTACCGTATTTTCATCCAGCTCGGGCAGCGCCATGGCAAAATCAGCACGTAGCTTTTCGCGCAGAGAAAGGTTCGGGATTATGTCCTCACCCGAATATTGCAGCGTGTACTCGTAGGTGCGTGTCTCAGGGTTGAGGCGCCCCTTATGCAGCCGAACCGGCACCAGGAACAAAGGCGCCACACGCGCACTGTCACTGTTCGTACTCTCATACCATTCGAGAAAGCCGAACCCGAGATACAGAATATTCGCGCCCATCTCCTGGATCGCGGACTCAGCCTGTGACAGCAGGTTCTTGAGGCGGGCCTCCATCTCATAGGGATAAAGAAGGGTCTGAATAGCTGTATCCGTATGCTTATGGGCATCATCCTCGGATGCGTGTTCAGGCACCTCATAGCTGGTTTCGAGGCCGAGCTGCTCAGCCCAGTCTTTGGCTGTAGGGTAAGGCTTCAATTCGACGAGTTTCTGCTCTTCCTCATCAAAAGCCAGATACCCCGCGTCAATGAGCTCATCTTCGGTTGGCTCCGGTACCGCCTCAAAGCGCATCTCCGTGTCAGCCAACAAAGTTTCAACAAGTTGATTAGGCAACTCATCGATGACGCGCAGGCTACCGCCCTTGGTATGGCGAAAGTTGATTAGGCGATTTCGCGCAGTGAGGTCCAGCAAGCGCATACGTAAGTTTTGAAGCGCTTTAAGTGCTTGCGATTGTTGTGGGTTTGATCCGCTATCCATACCGCTCTTATATGCCTAACGCTGAAACTGTGGGGCGCTGGCGTAGCCAGCGTCCCACACAAGTGCCTTGTTAGGCACTAATTGCAGCGGTAGCCTCCGAAACCGTCTGGGCGGCAATTTGTTCCATTGCTATTGCGCCAACCACCAAACCCATCTGGGCGTGTACTTGTACCGTCGCTATGGCGGTAGCCTCCAAACCCGTCAGGACGGGTGGTCGTACCATCGCTGTGTCGATATCCACCGAACCCATCAGGCCTCGATGAGCTTCCATCGTTATACCGGTACCCACCGAAGCCATCGGGTCTAGCAGTCGACCCGTCTGAGCATCGCCAGCCGCCAAAGCCATCAGGTCGACAGTTCTGGGCGTAGGAAGAACTCGATGCGAATAGCAACACTATTGTGAACGCTAAAAATATACGCTTCATGTAAATCTCCTTTTTGTGCATAACAGTGTTAATAAGCGGGAGTCATGTTCCACGTATTAAATAGACATAGGCGGATAGTACTTCCATGTATTATGATATTAAAGCATATAAAATGGATAAAGATAAGTCATGGATTATCGTTCCAAAAAGTCGTCTAATATAACGCCGTTTAAACCGCAATCTAAAAAGCTATTGGATCAGGTGGTTGAGGTTATGCGTTATCACCATTACAGCATTCGTTCTGAAGAGTCGTATGTGCGTTGGATTAAGCAATTTATTTTGTTTAATGATAAGCGCCACCCATCTGACATGGGTAAGGCTGAAATTGAAGGTTTTTTTGACTTATTTGGCAATTAAAAAAAACGTGGCTGTTTCAACGCAGTCTCAGGCGTTGAATGCGATTGTATTTTTATATAAGCATGTGTTGGGCTTGCCAATAGCGGACGATTTGTCCCCAGTTCGTTCTAAAAAAGCCGTGCGAATTCCTGTTGTTTTGTCTGTTGAGGAGGTGACTTTATTGCTCACTAATATGTCGGGTGTTAATTTATTAATGGCAAAAATAATGTATGGCGGCGGTTTACGGTTAATGGAGCTTGTTAGGCTTAGGGTGAAGGATATTGACTTTTATCAACACCAATTGGTGATACGTGATGGTAAAGGTGGGAGTGACAGGGTGACATTGTTACCGGCATCGGTTGTTGATGAATTAAAAGAACACTTGTTGAAAGTTAAATCAATGTTTGAAAAGGATGTGGCAGAGGGTACAGCGAATGTTTATTTGCCAGATGCATTGGCTAAAAAATACCCTAGTGCGCCGGCGTCTTGGGATTGGCAATATGCATTTCCATCGGGCAAGCTGTCTAAAGACCCCAGAGGCGGTGCAATTCGGCGCCACCATGTGAATGAGTCTAACTTGCAGAAAGCGATTCGGGCGGCAAAAAATAAAGCGGGTCTTAGTAAGCCAACATCGCCACACACATTACGCCATTCATTTGCGACCCATTTGTTAGAAGCAGGAACAAACATACGCGTGGTGCAAAAGTTAATGGGGCATAAAGATGTTAAAACAACAGAAATCTACACGCATGTGCTAAAACAAAATTTAAATAAAGTGGTTAGTCCTTTAGAACGTTTAGAGGGGGTGAGCTAAATGAACACACAATACAACGGCGCACAACGCATTGTTTGTTTAACCGAGGAAACCACCGAAGCGTTATATTTAATGGGGGAGCAATCGCGCATTGTGGGTATTTCGGGTTTTACGGTTCGCCCGGCTATTGCACGTAAAGAAAAGCCGAAAGTCTCTGCATTTACCTCGGCAAAAATAGATAAAATTTTGGCGCTAAAGCCGGATTTGGTATTAGCATTTTCTGATATGCAAGCCGATATTACGGCGGAATTGGTCCGTGCGGGTTTGCAAGTACATGTGTTTAACCAACGCTCGGTGGCCGAAATTTTCGATATGTTGCATACCTTGGGTGCGCTGATTGGTAAGCCAGAAAAGGCAGCGGTGTTGGTTGAGCAATATCAAAAGAATATAGATGACTGCATAAAACAGGCTAAAGACTATATAAAAAAGCCCGTTATTTATTTTGAGGAGTGGGATGATCCGCTTATTTCGGGTATTAAGTGGGTGTCTGAATTGGCTGGTATGGGGTGGTGTGGATTGCTTTCCCGAACTTTCTGAAGAGGCGGGTGGCAAACAGCGCATTATTGAAGACCCTCAACGGGTGATTGATCGAGCGCCTGATATTATTATTGGTTCGTGGTGCGGTAAAAAATTTAGACCTGAAAGGGTGGCTGAACGAGACGGTTGGGCAACTATTCCGGCCGTACAACATAATCAATTGTTTGAAATTAAATCAGTCAATATTTTACAGCCGGGCCCCGCAGCATTAACCGATGGCTTAAGCCAATTGCAGTGTATTATCCATAACTGGGTAAAAAAATATGGATAAAGTGTTGTACTACGTACACGACCCAACGTGCAGTTGGTGTTGGGGGTTTCGGCAGGTTTGGCAGCAAAAGAGCAAAACCCTGCGGCAGAAAAACAGATGATT
>Ga0181568_10003980_pt1 | contig 13235 bp, 9 predicted proteins | sample 101ome_20_FD_133758 | JGI IMG/M metagenome (GOLD analysis project Ga0181568, IMG submission 133758) | Coastal salt marsh microbial communities from the Groves Creek Marsh, Skidaway Island, Georgia - 101404AT metaG (megahit assembly) | ecosystem: Environmental > Aquatic > Marine > Intertidal zone... | reverse complement strand
TCTGTTGGGTTATCTTCTCTTAGATCGTGTGCGACATCACGACCTGCTTTTTTATTTATCATCGCACGGAGGTCGTCCATAGAAACACGACCAGCCTTTGTTTTAGCCATATTGTTCTCCTTTATTTAATTTGACTTTTCTTTTCTTTATTTTTCTTTAGTCTGGGACTAAGCCCAGCAGTAATTATAACATAGAAGAAGCAAAAGAGCAAACAAAAACCCCCACCTTTTTAGGGGTGGGGGCGATTGACCAAAATCAGACTGCAAATAGCTTTCGTTGCTTTATTGAATGTAAGTCAAAGCAACAAAAAGTAGGAATATCTTTTCCGCTTTCTCTGTTATAAAATGTCATTCCTTTTACAAAATCAGACATTTTAAGATCTCTATAATTGGGCTCGTTAGCTTTAATCCAATTCTCAAGGGTTTGGCGGCGCACAAAGCGTCTTCCAACATCATTTGGTGAACCTTTAGACGGCATTTTGGATTTCGTTTTGAAGCGGCTGGAATTTTTATTCCAAAAAGCTCCAATATCCTGATTTGTGACTCCGACATCAGCAAAAGTTCTATGACTTTCGTTGATAAAAAAGCCCTGCTTTCCTCCTTCAAGTTCAACTTTTTGTATACCATCAATTTTGTAACGTACAGAGTTTTCTGATATTCCAAAGTAGTATCCAATCATTCTTGGAGTAAATGGACCAGCATTTGTTGCACCAGACTCTACTGCTTCTTGAAGATTTTCTTCACTTAAAAAAGTGTTTATATCATTTTGAACAAAAGAAGAAAACGCATTTGTACTAAATTCGATTTCTAAATTATCAAAATTTACGCTGCTGTAACGCTTCTTTAAAGCGTCTAGCTTAGCTAGAGTTAGCTTTGTTTTTGACATACTATCCTCCTTTTAGCCAGCCATTAGTTCGTCAAAAGCCTTATCGACGCTTGACTTCTGGTTGTTGTTGTACTGGGTGGTCTCTCGTGAGCGGGACTCAGCAGAGCCATCACTTGACATCATGTTGTTGAGAATCGTCTCAACTTCTGCTGTGCTGTGACGGGTGAAAAGTCCGTCAATGTCAGGCATGTTCTGAAGCAGACCGGGGATTGCATCTGCGTCATCAAGAAGTCCGCTGGTGTTGCGGCGCATCTTCATGTTGGTCTGTGGATAAGCACCGGGACGTGTTGGCTTGGTGTAAGTGATTGTAATGTCGGTGCCCTCACTAACATCAGTAATGTCGCCGTATTCTGGGTCAAGAATGTAGCCGAGAAGTAGTTCGTAAGCGGTCTTGCCGTAGCCATAGACCTTTACACCCTCGGACTCAAGACCGCGAACAATCACGGGCGAGAAGTAGCGAGTGCGAACAAAGAGAGACTTTGCAAGCTTCTTGGTCTCCTCGTCGTTATTCTCGGTTCCATCACGCCAGAGTGTTGAAGCAAACTCACAGATTGGACAAGCCTCACCGAAGTTGCGCTTTGGACACATAACACCAGCGCGGTGTCCTTCAATGTTGTAGTGGAAGAAGACTTCCTTTAGCGGATCTCCATCCGCAGTTGGGACAATTCGGATGTCCGTGTCACCCTCGTCTGGCTTGAACCAGACAGAGGTCTTGTCGCTAGTTCCTTCTCCACGAAGTGCGGCTAGCTTCTTCCGCATTAGTTCCATGTTAATTCCCATAATAATCTCCTTGTGTTGGGCTATAGTATGATGAGCGTTCCTCACCATCTGAATGTAACACGCTCTCCAAGTCCTGTCAAGCGTATTTTCTTGGGGTATGTCTGAGAGCTTCCCCTTGCTCAAGTTATAAAGTAACGTGATCAGCCTGTGCTGTCAAGTGGTTTTTTGTCCTTGAATGAAGTTTGTGTGAGCCACGCAGAATCCGAAGTCGCTTTCGTAGGGTGACTCGTAGATTCCATAAGTCACATTTTTGAATGCGTTTCGGGGTTTGTTTTTTAGGCTCTCGACCACTCGGGAATGGAGTTTTCCATCCGTTTCCAAGCGGCTACTGGCTATACATAAATAGTACGCTACGTCGCGATCTTCCTCTAATTTGTAATACCAATTTTCACTTAATTTGTCTATCGAAACCATGCCTACAGAGCGGATTCTCTGCACTTCTGAAGGCTTCGTCAAGTTGCCTACGATCGGGGTTGTGTGATCAAACACATTGAGGTAGTGAACAGCGTAATAAATGCTCTTGTTAATAGCCTCAAAGTATTTTTTTATTAGGATCTCGCCTATTGTCTTCTCAATTGCTGGATTGGAGAAGATAGTGAAACTATTAAACAATCCAGAGCGGGCATACTCCTGTAGAATGCCGAAAATTGCTCTCTCTTGCAGCCGTAACTCTCCAATCAGTAGGTCTACGTCCGGTCTAATGTAGAAAATGTCTATCTTCTTGTCTCTTATCTGCTGTAGAATAGCAAGTGTGTAGTTTGCTGAGAATGATGACCCGCAAAGAAACACTTGAACCCTGTCTTGTATCGCTTCTTTCGTCTTATAAGAGGATAGTGTAGGTGCCTCTTCCTCACAATCCTCTGCTTTTGCTACTCTTGGTAGCTTTCTGGTGTACTTTGTGTTCTCCTGACCTTCCGAGAACAAAAAACAATTATATTCTTTATGATCCTCAAACAGAGAGACCACATTACAGCCTGCTTCGCCTATGCCTATCAGCGAAATCATAATTTCAATTCCTTAAGTTTCCCATAGTTCTTTCCAGCCTTCACATTTGCCATAAAACTACCAAGTTTGTTGTTCTGGAAGATTTCTTTTAGTTGCGGAACAAGGTGTTTGTCTTCGTCGTGTAGATCCAGAACGATTTCGTCGTGAACAATGAACGCAACGTGTGACTTTGTGCCTCTCAAAGCCTTATCCAACTCAACAGCGCGGTCAAGTGTGAGATCTGCTGTCGTGCTCTGAATGAGATAGTTGAACGCTCGTCTCTCATCCACCTCAATCTCCCTCCCAAATGGAGTAGTAACCTTATTATCCTTGTAACTCTCGTTCAGAACCTTGTCTCGGTTGTAGACGGAACCATTGAGAGACATGTCGTTGTTGTTGTAGAACGCCGAGAAGAACATTACCTTGGCTTCGTCACGATCGACAGGTGTGCTAGCATAAAGATGCCGCATGTTCCAGTGGTGAATGTCTTCCTGTGGCTGCTGGTGTCCAGACAGAGCCAAGAATGTTCGGATCTCCGCTCCATTGTAGTCAAGAGAGACAAACCAGTCGTTTGTTGGCTTGATTAGTTCTCGGAACTTGGACTTCAAGGTAAGGATTGGATTGCTTGTTCTATTGGTCGTCAGACGCCCTGTAACCGTTCCAAAAAGGTTATAGTCAACGTAGGGTGACTTACGATTTATGAGCATTTTGATGTCTTCTCGGTCGCTTGTCGTAGTCATTAGATGGCGGCAGCCATCGGCGTTGATCTTGAGACGCTGATAGCGGATCTTGTGAAGCAATTTGTAGATACGATCAAGATGATCGTAGTTCGCTGGTTTCTCATAAGTGTCGAAGACGTGTTGGGTAATCTTGTTACGAATCTCGCAGAACTCCATCAAGAAATCTGATGGGACGAGATCAAAGAAGCAGTTATCATGCAGATTGATTTTAGCAATCTGAAATGATTTCAGGTATGCCTTGAAAGTCTTCTGTATTTCTGTCAACTCTCCCTTTAAATACTCAGGGCAGGCACTTTGGAGGTTATTACCTCCAGTATAAAGCCAAGCATATTCAATTCTGTCGTCCTGAACAGAGCCAGTGTACTTCCAAGTCTTGGTCAGTCCGCTAGGGATGCTGTCGAAATGAAGTTTTCCGTCAACATAAACACCGACACATTCTGACTTGTCGTCAAGTGTCTGGAAAATCATGTGTCCTCTCGTAGTCTTTGTGCCTTAACAACATAACTCAAGGATCCTCGGTAGTCAAATGGTTGAGAGATAAAAATCTCAAACTGCCTTAGTGCTTCTCGTATATTTTTAGCACTTGACAAATTTACCACATCGGTTATAATCTGATCTTGAGTGGCTTGAAGGTGTTTTGTTTCTTCTTCTAAAAATCTTAATTTACAATATAATTTAATAAAATAACTTTCATTATATAAATTATTAATTTGATCTATTGTATAATTTTTAGGATTAGTAATTTTAGCACCTCCAGAACACTCATCATAACTCATTGTTGAATAAGATAAGGAATTATATAATGCTAATAATTGTTGCTTGAAAGTTTGATAGTAGTTATATTCAGTTCGTGTGTAAGCAAAAGTAATGATTTCATCAGTTGAGTTATAACCATAGGTTGCTGCATAGGCTTGCATTGCCTCTGAGTCTAAGTCAGCAACTATTCTCCAAGGAGCCAACATATCTACCATAAAACCAAAAGAATTACAAGCATTTAGATAATACTCAAAGTTTGGAGAGTTTATAAATGCGTCTATTTTTTGTTGATCGTTCTCGTAAGATAAATCTGCTATCTCAATTGTGATACCATTTGTCAACATAGGATTAAATTTACTTTTCATAAATCCTGTTTTTGTCAAAGGATAATGTGATAAAGAATTATTACAGAAACTTTCTACAAAATTAATAAATGTTTCAAAGTCGTAAATTTCAAAATTTCTTTGATTTCTAAAAGTCGTCATGCCCTGAATAAGTTGCGCAACATATTGAGAATAGGCTGTATCATGTGTCTGGTAAGCATCAAATGCCTTTAAGTTTGTCAGATATGGATCATTAAGCCTAATACTTCGTATTTGTGTTGCTTTTTTAAACTGCCTACTTAAATCAAAAAAAGCATCGTGTACAAATCCCATGACTCTTAAGTTAGAACTAGCGCCATCTGTGTTTGCAATTCTTTTAAATACAGTTAAGGAATCTCTTGCTTGCATAGATACAAAATTTCTATTTACTTTTCCATACATTAATTTTTCAGCAAAGTTGAAGTTAACTAAGCAAGAGTAATTTTGAGATATATCAAAAAGAGTATCTTTATAAATTACAGTTTTATCATACAAATTTCTTGTGCTTTCATTATTTGATTCTTTATAGAAAAAAGACATATTTTATTCCGCCTCTGATGCTGTGGAAGGGTCACCTGTTGTTGCAGCAGTTGTAGCAGCCGGTGCTGCGGTTGTACCACCGGCTGCAGTTGATGGACTGATACCAGCAGAGAAAACTGTGCATTTATTGACAGCCTCGGCGCCCACATCTTTACGCTTTGTTTTTATTTTGTTTTTCTCGTATGATCCATCTGCACTAGCCACCCATTGAGCAATAATTTGTGTATTGCCATCACCGGGCTTGATTGAATTAGTGCTTTTTATAACCATTAGATAGCCGCCAATGCCATACTTTGTTAAATCTTCATCTGCAGCGACTGTTGGATCAAAGCCCTTTGGTTCAATATAAATCATAGTACCGGGAAAAGTCTGAGGATTGAAAAAAGTATCTATACTTGCATTGTAAACTTCTCTCAACTGTGTTAAACCATCATAGCCTTCTTGCTCAAACCTTGTTGTTTTTAAGTACGGTGCATCTGTTCTAGAAAGAACAATGTTTTTGACAATCCCTTTATCCTCTCCTAAAGTGTAATGGAACACAGATCTATCTTCATCCACAGACCTAATTCCAGTGTAATCTTGTTCGGGTGAGGCTGACCCAGCATAAAATATATTGTAATTTATCATATGTTCAATATCTAGTTGGTTTCTCGGATCGTTTTTTGGACCAGAAATTGCCAATATTGGATATGAATCCGCAGGATCTGCTTTTTTATGATCAAAATAGTTTTTTTCCATACCTTTATTTATAATAAGAGTTGTTAAATCATCTTTTGAACCGCTTACTGGTGGTAAAACATTGTAAGCAGTTACCACTGTATTATTTAACTTGACTTTTTTATACTTTGTTGAGCTTGGGCACTTAGAGGAGTTCAAAAATGTCAACAAAAGTTCCATTATTAATTCATGTACAAACTTTGAAAACGGATAATTTGATAAGTTTCTTGTGTTTATTTTTGAATCTAGAAATGATAAAAAATAGTTAAGACTTATTGGGATATCCCCAAGCGAGCAATTGATTGGCTGTGCAGCAGTATTATTTAAAATTAAATTTAAAGGACCAAGCAAAATTCTAGCTTTTTCAAACTGAAGTTTTCTAGTAATGATAGTATTTTTTGATTTATTAAAGGTTTCTCTTACACTTTCTATTACAGAATCTAATTTGCCGTCTCCACCCTGCTCTTTAATAAATTTAACATATTCAGATGTATCAAAAGTCTTGTTTTCTAAACTTTCGCTAATGTTATCCATTATTATTTCTAGTATGTCTCCAAGATAATAATATGTAAAAATTGAATCGCTACCTATAGGAGGCGCATCTGGCGTTGCAGGATTTGATCCATTTGTTTCAGGAGCAGGAGTAGGAGATCCTGAGGCTGCGGGGGCTGAGCCTTCCGAAGGTGTTACCGGAGGAGCAGGGGGAGGTGGAGGTCCATCTTCATACAAGTTGTATCCTGTGGGATTTTTGTACCACTTTATTAGCTCACTAGGAGGTATTGTAACAACTTTAGTTTTGCCTTTTTCTGTTAGGTTTTTGTGAATTGAAGCCAAAGATTCTCTTCTAGATTGAAGAACAAATTGCTCATCTGCTGCCGTAAAAGCCTTAAATTGTGGATTTGTCTGTAGAGTACACCCTAGTTGTGAGAAGTGATCTAAAAACAACATTCTTATTTGTTTTTCAATTCCCATAGAACCAAAAATATCGTATTCTTGAGTTCCAAAATAATTTTCCATGTAGGCTTGGTAATCAATCGAAAAAGTCACTGCACCAGTATCATCAAAATCGAATGTATGATTCACAGCGTTTAAATACATACTAATTGAAGAATCATAAAGTGCGTCTTTTACCGTTTCACCTAAAGTTCTGATTGTTTCTTTTGAAGCTCCAGCACCCCAGCCAGTTACAACTTTAATTCTAAAATTTATAAGGTCAGCATTTTTTCTTTCTTCTTCTGTCGTAACTTTAGCAGGATTTATTGTCCCTGTTTTTAATGCCAAATCAATATATCTAAATTTATTTCCGTTTCCATCATCTCTTTCTCGCAGTAAATCGGAGAAAGAAGTGGCATATAAAACCAGCTTCGCTGAAATTGATCTTTTAGCTCCGAAAGGACTGATTCCATCATATACAAAATCAAAACTTTTCATACCAACACCAAGCCCACGACCGCCTTGTTGGTCTCCTCTTCTTGAAATAAAAGAATTTAAATCATTTGCCACATTAGTGTCAAAATTTATTGGTATCTGCTGATCTAAGCCTTTATCAGTTGGTATTACTTTATATAATTTTATACCCGGAACTATTGCTGAAAGATCTTTTTCTCGTAAGCCAAATAAAGCCTTTTGGTTTTTACTAACTGCAAGTGAATTAATATAACCAAAACCAGAGCCTTTAGAACAAATTGGTCTGTTACCAGATTTTTCGATATATGGCAAAGGTAAGGCTTCGTCTGGTTCAAGTCTTTTATCTACCAAATCTTTTAATATTGAAGTTATGTAACACTGCTCAAAAAATACAACATCTTCTGAAAGTCGCTGCACCTCTGAAGCATCTGCCTGTTGCTGATTTTTCTCTGCATCGGCACGAGCAGCTTCTGACATCTTCTTAACTGCTGCTGCATCTCCTGCGGCAGCTTTAGCAGCAGTACCGTATCCTGTTGAACGCCCCTCGGCAGCAAATGCTATCCGCTCTGTATCAGTGAGACTTGATGAAGGCTTTGGGGAACCCAGACTTTTTACTGCCATTACATATTCTGTGTTATATTGACCGTCTGAGTAATTTAAAAGAAAGTTCCTTCTAGTGATATAAATATCAAAAATTTCTTTGACAAGCTTGGTGCTAAAAGTAGGATTTTTTGATTCTGCTTGTTCAAATAACGAGACAACTTTAAGCTCCAAAGGAGTTGTTGGCTCCCCCATGCCATCATTGGCAGCTATTTCAGCCCTTGCTTGAAACATTAAATTCTTAATTTCTTCATAGCCAGAACCAATACTTGGATTGTTGATGATTTTATTTATTTGTTCATTTAAGTCTTTAAGAGACAAGGCACTATCGGCAAGAATTAGATAAGATCTTTGTTTAGCAAATGGGGATATAACACCATCAGATTCCTCGTAGAGGTCCCAAAAATCATCAAAGCTGGGCTTTGTCTCATATCCCGATACTTTTAAATCTAATCCATCTACAAGACTTTCCCAATTTGCAGCTTCGTGTCGTTTTCTGAACTCTTCTTTAAACGCTTTCATGGCAGCAGTTCTATCTGTACTGCTTTCGCCAACAGTAAATACTTTATTCGACATCTGAAGACTCCAAGACATCCAAAGCCGCGTTTAAATCAAGAGGAATATCTAGAAAATCTCCGGTATTGATAGACACTTCTGTAGGGTGCCCATTCCACCAAGCAATAACCCACCAATATCTTGCATCGCCGTAGTATTGATGAGCGAGTTTATAAAATCTATCACCATATGCCCATATATGACCAGCAGTATTTATATCCGCTCTTTCACTGATTGTTGGGTGTCTGAATATTGGCGTTGCAAGGTGGGTTATTTTCTTTACACCTCTGCGCTCAAACAACTCTTTGTAGTGTTCGATTTCATTGACGATAGTTGGTGTTGTTCTATTTCTTTTCCCAGCCATTGTGTTATCCTAGTAAATCCTCGTATTCAACTTCATATTCCGCCAAATCGGTAGCATCTCCAATAGCCTCAAAACTAGCTTCAAGGCTTTCGGCTACTCTATCTATTTGTTTTTCGTTTACCTTTTTTCCTTTTGCCATTCTTCTCATTGCTCTTCTAGCAGCAGCTCGCGCTTTGTCTGATTTTTGCTGTGCTGCGGAGGCAGTGCGGCGTTTTTCTTCAAGAGTTTTTTTGATTTCTCTCAGTTCTTCAAGAGACTTCCCGCGAGGTCTTTCACTGGGAGGTATTTTTAGTTCTGAAAGTTCGGGAGGACCACCCAAGCGTCCACCGGGTCTTTGTTCAGCGAATCCAACGGCAACATCATCCAAAAAATTCTCACTTCTTTTATTTGTTAAACCATATGGGAAACCGCCTATGCTAGTTCCTGTTCCATATCCCAAAGTTTTTTCGTGAAGAGGGCTAAAACTAAGATTAACATCGATTAATTTTGGAAGAATTGTGGTTCTAACTCCGCCCACACCGTCTGGATTTAATCCTTTTTCAAAAACACCATCAGTGCCTTCCAAGTTGTAGTTAACAGTACAGCTTGTTATTACTCCCAAAAGACCATTACTAGAGTTGTTGGTTGTTATATATTCATTAAAAGAATCAGTGCCTGTACCAAGATTCCCAGTTTTTCTATTTGAAGTTGATTTTTGCATTAAGTTCATAACTTTTATTCTAACAAGCGGAGTTTCTGAAAGAGTTAGGGCATCGTTGGCATCAGTATAAGATGGATATAGCATTTGTAAAAAACTTTGAACTTTATCAAGGTTTTCAAACGCTTCGCTTTCAGATGCAGCAGGAATCTTCCAAGCAAGAGTTATTGATCTTGTTGTGTTTTTGTATTGATATATTGGATCAGTTCTACCAAATACTTCGGTAGGTGTGTAGTTAGGGCTAAAAGTATCGTTAAATGCTGTGATAAAAGCTTTGAAGAATACAGACGCTCCATTTCTTTCATTTCTAACTGATATTACTTGACCGTTATTTGCTAATGCATCGGAGCCATCAATTAAAAATTGTCCATCGTCTTTATATTTTCTAACGTCAAATGTCATTGTTTTTCCTTATTCTCAATTCAATTACCCGTCCTGCCGTAATTGTTTTTCTACGTTGACGGTGGTGTCATTAGTGGCTTTTATATTGAAAGACGTTCTTTGTGCCTCTATGGCGCGGGTGCTGCGGTCGATCGCTGCAACAACATCGGCGTTTGAGTTAGCGCCATTTTGAGCAGCGGCTGCCGCTGCAGCATTGGCAGCAGCGGCATTAACCTGTGCGTTATTTCCAACTCCCATAGCTTGCATAATATTGTAACCTGCTTCTTCACCCGAGGTACGCGCTGGAGCGTATTCAAGATCAAATTCGTTAGCAAACGCTCCTTGCATTCCAGATGCTAGACCTCCTACAACGGGCATCATCTGGCTGGATAGCTGAATTGAATAGACAGCCGCTTCTGCATAGTTTCCGCCAGCGATAGAATTGAAAATACCCATTATTTTTTCTAAAGTTGCAATAAAAGGAGCAAGAAGATAATAACCAAGCTTTGCAAAAATAATTATTCCTTTTAGCATCAAACCAAAAGATTTTGATATTTCTAAAGCAAGTGGTGCCAGTTCAAATAAATTATTTGCAAATTCTTTAATACCCTCTTGTGTTTTTGGATCTTTTAGGGCGTTTGAGAGTTGCTCAGCAATTTCATCAAATACATGGTATGATTCTTTTAATGAAGGCAATAAACTATAAAACGTATTTTCAAGTTTTTCCATAAAGCCTTGTAACTCTTGTGCTCTTTTCTCTGCAGTGACATATTCGTCTGAAGTTTTTTTAACACTATCTGCAGCTAAATCAAAATTGCCACTCATGACCAATGCCAATTCAGATACATCTTGTAGCCCAGAAGACGCTGCAAGCATTTCTTGTTGGTAATATTCCATTTCATCAAAAGACAGCCCGGTTGACAAAATTGCTTGCTGAATCATCTTGAGTCGTTCTACGGGATCTGTTGTTGTTATCATTTCCATTGCATTAAGGAAGTTACCACCCAAAGCAGCGTTTAGTTTTCCAGCAGTAGAGGCTGCGCCCTCAAAAGTATCAAATTGTCTAGCTATTGCAACGAGTCTTCCAATTTCTATTTGGCTATTCTTTGAGGCGATAGCCAAGTCTTTAAATACTTCGGTGCCTTCTCTACCAAACTTTGATATAAATCCAAGATTATCATTAAGTGATTGACCTAATTCGGAAAATGGAATCTGCAAGTCTCTTGCCAAAAGTTCAAGTTCTCTTATTTGTTCTGTAGCTTGAGGAACATTAAATCCCATGGCTTTAGTCATCATGACAAGGCTATTTGCTGTAGCCTCTGCAGACATACCAAGACGGTTCATAACTGCGGTAAACTCAACTAAAGCTTTTTGGTTTTCTGGGGTCTGTTTAGTAAAATCTTTGAAGCCAGTTACCAAAGCCTGTGTTGCTGCAACCATGTCCTCTGTTGTTACTCCTAGTGCTCTCATATCATTGGCGTTTGCCAACAAAGCTTTCGAGTTTTCTTCACTCAGATATGTTGTTCTTTGTATAAGCTTGTTTGCATCATATAGTTGCATATTGAATGTGATTATTTCTTTTGCCAAAAGAACAAAAGAACCAATTGCAACAGCAATCACAGCAGCCACAGCGATAACTATGAGTATAAGTCCACCAGTTGCAACAGTAAGTCCCGTAACGGAAGCTCCTGCTGCTGCTGCAGATGAACCCATCGCTCCCGTTGCTGCCCCTGCTTCTGCAACTGCGGGTGCTGCTGCAGCCGCTGCTTCTCCAGTAGCAACGGTTGCAGCGCCAGTTGCCTCTAATGCGGGAGCGGCAGCTTCTGCGGCAGTTCCAACTGCTTCAACTGAACTCGATGCTGCTTCGGCGGCTTTTCCGGCTTCTGAAGCTGCACCAGCAACTGATTTAGAGTCACCAGACATTTTAGCTAATCGACTTGCCTGATCTTTACTTAATTTCTCCATTTGACCCTTGGCTATGCTTCCAACTGGATCTAGAATTTTTGATAAAAATCCTCCTTCACCTTCTTTGCTTTTTGCCATTACTTTGGCTATGTCAAACATATCGCCAGCGACACCTCTGAGTCCTCCAGCGATATCTCCAGATGCAATCCTTTTAATGGAACTAAGGGCACTAGAAAAACTATTATCAATAGCATCTAGATTTTTTTTTAATTGATCAGTTTCTTCTTTTTGTTTTTGTAGTTCTTTTGTTACTTTTTCTTGCTGGTCAGTATTCTCTTTTACTTTTTTATTTAGCTTTTCTTGATTTTTGTTGATTTCTTCTAGTTTTTCTGCTTGATCAGAATATTGTCTTGCTTTTTCTTTTTCAAGCTCAAGTTGCTTTTGGATAAGTTTTCTTTTAGCTTCTTGTTTCTTTTCAATTGTTGAAGATGTTGCTGCCTCTTTTTCTAAAGCTTCAATTTCAGAGTTAAGAGTTGATAGAATTTTTTTTCTGCTTTCAAGAACTCTATCTAATTGTCTACCAAGCTCTGTGGCTTCACCAGCAGCCTGCTTATAATTCTCAATTGTTTGGGTACCAGTATCCTCAAGTTCTCTTTTTAGCTTAGAAAACTCATTAGCAAGTCCCCGAAGTCGCTCTAACGTCGGGTCAGGTGCCGGGGGGTCAAAAGGATCGCCTCCAAAAGGATCAGCCATAGAATAGTACCTCTCTCTATAAATAGGCTGGTGTCAAAAAGAAAAGGCAGCCCAAGCTGCCAGTCTAGAAAGTCTTAATCATATTTGGCTGGTTGTTAGCTGTCAAAGTTTGAGTTTTTCCACTTCCACCCTGTGAAGCATTTCTGACTGCTTCTGCTTCCATCTCAAGTTGTTTGATAGTCCGCTGAACAAACCAGTCTCTGAGCCCTATAGGCAGGCTGTAAGCTTCAGAAAAACTCCAGCCACCACTATGCTTCAAGAAAAAAATCTGTTCGTATATTGCTTCACTATACTCTTCGGTCAGGCCAAAAAAAGTCCGCCGTGAGCGGCACCTCCATTTCTTGCGTGTGTCCACACTCTTCGCAAGAAAACTCCTGAGTTAGATCAATGTTAGGTGTTGCCTTCTTTAATTCATTTCTAAGATATCTAGAATCCATAGAAGGAATATTGTTGGCAACATATCTGATAGCATTATGAGACCGGTCGTCGTTAACACTAACAATAATGGCTTCTAATTGCTTAGAGATAATTTGATCAGACTTTGATACCTTTGTTATGTTTGGTTCGTGCCTGCCAGTTAGTAATCTTGCAACAACTTTTACATCTGTTTTTGGCAAGAAGCAAGTAATTGTTCCGTCACCATTATCTATGGTATCAGTATCATCACCTACCCCACCTTCTTCTATGGTAGCATCATTCAAATCAAATGCATACTTTTGCTTTGTTTCACACGCAGGGCATTGAACTTGTGTTTTATATTCGCTACCATATCCAGAAACTCTAGCTGCAATTAGAATAGCGTTTCTATC
>Ga0181568_10003976_pt1 | contig 13239 bp, 12 predicted proteins | sample 101ome_20_FD_133758 | JGI IMG/M metagenome (GOLD analysis project Ga0181568, IMG submission 133758) | Coastal salt marsh microbial communities from the Groves Creek Marsh, Skidaway Island, Georgia - 101404AT metaG (megahit assembly) | ecosystem: Environmental > Aquatic > Marine > Intertidal... | reverse complement strand
CGCGTGAAAGGGCAATCCATATCAGGGCGCGTCGCCCTTGGTGATGCGCGGTGCCTTTGAGGCGACAGATACCTTTTATCAGGGCATATCCTGTGATGCCATGCGGGCGCCAATGCCTGTGTCATGTAACCGTTTGCTAAACCTTATCGTCGGCCGGTTAACCCATCGTTCAAACCCCGGGTACCAAGAATTATCCAAGTGATCGGATGTCGCCAGCATGATAACCATAGGCTGCGCAGACGCGGCATTTGGCATACTGCGCATATTTTCTGTTGGGGCAAGCGCCGACTGTGTCGGTTGCATCAACAGCATATTATCCCCTTGATCATCATCACTTGGGTTCTGGCGCACAGCCACCGCCACCGCTTGACGGGATGAGCCAACATTCCGGATATCAAGATAAAGCCGACAACGGTTGCTTGGCAGTGGCGGTAAAGTTTCCCCATCCACCAAATGTTTATGCCAGCGCATATCACTGTCTTCACATCCACCAAGACCATCACCCGGAACTGCCCAAACAAGATACACTTCTAACTCACGGATAAGCCGATCAGATTTCTGCCTTAAGGCTATATCCTCAAATAACCGAAAACTGATCCGCGCCATCGCATCGGGATTCTGGCGATAAGTTTTCAAGACACGAATAAGCTCAACAAGACGACCTTGTTTTTCGAGCATCATCGCTTCGTGAATGGGTTGCCATGGCGTCTGCTGATAAAGCCCGAAAACCATCAAAGCCGTAAGGCTATAAGCCACAACTTGACGCCGGCGCCAACCCCAAGACACGCTTTGCCGCCACCATTTATACCATGGGCGCAAGGCCGATGTCTGAACACCAGCATCAGCGGCTGGGGCAAAGGCAGGGTCTGTGAGCAGGCGGTCAATTTCTGTCACCCCGCGAACCGCATGACAAATAAACCCTTTAGATTTGAGGTCTTCGCATTCTGTCAGATTATCAGGATGCATCACCAGATGAATAGTGATGCCCTTGCTAAGAAGATCCTCAAATAGCGGCTGGCTTGCCGCCAGCTTTTCCTGAATATGCTGAACCGGGGTGACATTCTGATCAATATCCACTTGCCCGGTGGCCCAGATCATATGCTTTGCGTCAGTGAGCCGAAACCGCTTTTGGTGATGCAGCCGATGCGCCAATAGCATAGGCAACTGCCAACTGTTACCCTGATCAATTGCGCCGCTAACATCCGTACGAAAGGAAGCAACCCCTGTGAGTTTTTCAATCAAACCTGTGGGGCGGCGCACAAAAGCATGATAAGCCGCGCTGACAGGAAGACCTTCAAAACTGCCAGCAAGACAGATCACCGATTCAATATCCGCGCTTTCTTCAATCAGGGAGATAATCTCAACCGGATGTCGCGTCGTCGGTATATAGACTCTGGTCACTTGATATAAAGTTCCGTCTCTGGATCCCTTAAATCCTTCAACATGGGATCATCACTATGCCATAAAAGCTGTATGCGCTGATCCTTAATAGACGTCAATGGTTTCTGACGATAAATTCCGTCTCGGTAAGATACCAAAACACTTGGTTGATCCTGATCAAGTTGCATTTTTTGGTGGAAAAGCAACTGGACATAGACAAGCCCGTCCTGAGCAGCAGATGGCTTAATCCGGATATCAAAGGCACTGCCATGCCGATAATCGCTTGCGCTAGATGCCGCCGCTTGACGCGGTTGATAAGCCATGGCGGTGGTGTCCAGAATAGCCTTAAATTGTTTTCTGGCCATGAAGTTTTGCGATATTTTTTGCATCTGCGTATCACTGGCCTTACCTTCGGCAGCTTGCCATAGGCTATGCAAATCCAATCCGTCAGCCTGTTTGGGCGCATCATCAAGATGCCGCCGCATCAGATTTGCATCGGTGAGTTTATCAAATAATTTTCCTGCATCAGACAGAATGGCCTTGCTGTGTTTATCCATCGCCATGCTCACTTTTATAAATGCGGTTAAATTGTTCCTTAAAGATCACCTGATCTTTGCGATAAAGGTCTTCGTATTGATCGCCCATGGCCTCGATTTCCTTGAGGAATATGTCTAACGCATGGGCAATCTTTTCGGCATATCCGGCGGCAAGATATAACCCATCATACCATGGGATAAGCTCATCCCTGTCAGCAGGTGCCTCTTTTAATCCAGAGCGGCGATATTTCCTCGCCCCAGATTTCAGTTCAGACAAGATCGCTTTGAGGGCAGTTTGCGCAGGACGGTTTTCCAGCAGATCAAAAAGGTTTTCCGCAGATAGCGTGGATTGATCAGATGAAACCCCTGCCTCCTGCATCAAATCGGTCAACTCGCGCTTGCCTTCATCATCAAGCATCGCGGTTAATAGGGCAAGGCCAGCTAATTGGCGTTCTTCAATAAGCCGCTGACATGCGGTGCGTGCTGTCCCCAGCGCAACCACTTGAATATCTTTCCATGCCTCAAGACAATCTTGATAAGGGTTGGGCGCGGCCTCTGCCATGAGCGCATCAATATCAGGTTGCTTTTTGCTCACTCGCGTGGCTTGGGTGAGGCGGTTCTGCAAAAGTGGGAACACCATACCGCGAAGCATAGATGGTTTAAGCGCCGCCGCTTGATCATCAGCATAAGCCAGCAATTCGATTTTATCACGCTCGGTATTGCTGAACATTTTGATACGATCTGCTGGCGGCATGGCAAGGCCGTCATAGCTCGTTTTCAGCCCTGATGATTTATCGCCAGATAGCACCATACTGCTTTGGAATGCCTTTGGCCCTGCTTCCAGAAAACTGACATCATCGGTTTCACCATAAAAATGATCAATCGTAAGATCGTCTAAACGATGCTCATCATCGGTTAAACTATCCGCAGAGGAAAACCGCGACTGGCTCGCCATCACTACGCCGCGCCGAAAGGTTACCCAAGCCCTCAGGCAAGTGTCATAAAGTTTAAGACTAACCTCTTTATCCAAACTTTTTTCACACCAGAAATCTAAAATGATCTGATCGGTAATATCGTTTTCTGATAATTTAGCATCTGGTGATAAAGATTGCTCAAGATAGTCCTGCAACAGCAAGGTGATTTGGCGTTCGGAGCTTCGCGGCAGATGCTCTGCCAAAAACCGATAAAGCCGCTTTGACAGATCATTAGAAATCGTCTTAATGGATGATGCCTCAATATTCTGACCGAGTTTATCATAGGCATCAAGAAAAACATCAAACCCCAAGGCTTCCGCCAGAAAACTAGCCAAGGCCACGGATAATGGCGCACGCGAGAACGCTTGCCGCCAAACCGGCTGGTGGGTTGCAAAAACCAACTGATCATCTTCAATTTTTAGGGCATCGGGACGATCCGCATCAGAAAACATCTGCCTGATCCGGGCTGGCGTTGCGCGGCCAGCAAGCAACAGCTCCCCTGGATTTAATCCTGATGCTGAAGCGCCAGCAATCATTGCGGTCATCCGATAAAGCTCTGGGCCATAAGATCGTGAGGCAATCATTGTTGTCAGCGTGGCGGCTGTGCGAGGTGAAAATATCGCCTGCCCGTAACCGTCGGTGGCGTCATGAATATGCCGAAGACAGGTTAATAAAAACTCCGATGGGGGAGAAAGGCGGAATTCCGCCCATGAAGATAAAATTTCACCGGGATCACTCATCAACTGACCATAACCACACGCGTCACTAAACTGAAACTGCCCTAATGTAGCATAGTTACCGGGACGCGCCACCCTTGTTGACCATAAAGCGCGATCCCGATTTGCGCGGCCAGCATCTGATTGCAAGATCAGAGGCAAGGCAAGGGTATGAATATGCTGATGATATGATAACATCGTCTAGGGGTTCCGGTTGATCCATTGGCGAAGATGACTGCGGTTCTGGTGCATTCGCGTCACTAATTTTTGGCTATAAGACCATTGCGAAGAATGGTTAGAAATGGCCACATGCTGTTGGCCTTTATTGGTCAGCCAATAGTCAATTTCGGAAACATGATTCTGCCACTCAAATGTTACCTGTGCACGAGGTTGAGGATTGACCGTGATAAATCCTGGCGAGGTATCGTGAACAGGAACAACCACAGGAAAAACCCGATGATCAGGATTAACTATGCCCGGCCAGATGGTCTGATAATGCTGAGCCCGATTTAGGACTTTGAGCACATATCCTCGGGTTGCCGGAATAATGCTAGGCGGATTAGTACGGTTCACGCGCGAGCCGCCATTGTAATGAGATAAGGCAATATCCACGCGGCCATCATATTGCGCGATCAGATCATCAAGAAACCTTATCCCCAAACGGATATTCACATCAGGCTGATACAGGCGATTGGGGTTAACACCAAAAACATGGCGTGAGGTGGCAGGCATAATCTGCATCACACCAATCGCCCCTTTATGGCTAACAACTTGAGGGCGAAAACCCGATTCCACCTCTGCCACCGCAAGCGCAAGTGATGGCGAGACATGGCGTGATTTCAACGCCTCAACGACTATCATCTTTTGAATATGATCAGTTGTTTGGGTTAAAGATAATGCTGCGGCGGATGAAGATATGCCAGAGAAACTCGCCACGAGCATAAGCCAAGCGATCAACCCTTTGCCGCTAGGCTTTAGATATGAAATAAAGGTCATTGTCCGGCTCCCTTTCCAGAGTGGCTTTGGCTGGTGATGGCCGCTTTCCATTGCGGGGTTAATTCAGCGATTTCAATTTCAAATCCAGAATATTCACGCTTGAATCCCATGATACGAGACATCTGGATCGTTTCTTCTACCGCTAATAAAATTGGTTTTGAGGCATCAAGACGGGCAGGATTAGCAGGTTTCAAATCTGCGTCATAAAATCCGTTAGGATGAAAAATAAGGATTTGCGGCTCTTGAGGTTCTTCTGGTGCCTCTTGCGATGGGGCCATTTCCGCCACTAGCATTTTGTCCGCAACCGTGTCTTCAGGCTGATGAACAATGGCAAACAGCATCAGTACCATGAGGCTGAAAAATGCCATTGATAGGGCAAAGGCTACTTCGGCAAGGGGGTTGGCATCATCGGTAAGCATTTTTCCATTTCTCCTAAAAGGACGCTCTCATAAAGCCTCAAAGTATGTGGCTTCATAAGAAGAAATGGAAAAATCAGCGTAAGTTTTGTCACCAGATCCCCCTGCCGTAGAGGCAAGGGGATTTTTTGGGTCAGTTGAATTTAACCGTATTTCCTTGGCTGCCTCGGCTTTCGATGCTGTCATAACGCTTGATCGTGATAAAGCCTGTCATGACCTGAAGGTCTGCATCTTGATCAGGGGCAATACCAATTTCCTGCAAACTGATCCGAAGCCAGTCATTCAGCTTTTGTGATGATGCGGTGGTGTGATAGTCAAAGCGCAAGCGAGGTGAGCGTGACGCGCTATTGGTAATGGCAACAAATCCTGGGAATTCATGTTCCATTAAATCCACCAATTCCAGCATCTCATCGCTATCCAAATCAATCATTTCTACTTGATAAATCTGAACAGGTACGGCCTCACCGTCTGATGACCCTGTCGGCCGTTTCAGCAACTGAACAATGCTACTCGACAGGCTGTCGGCTTGGGCTTCAATTTCAGGCAAGACAAGCCGATCAAGACAAACGCGTGAGCAATTCTCCGGCAACAAAAGGGTTCGGCTTGGCTCTGTCCAATTGGCAACAAATCCATTGCTTGTTGTGTAAATCTGTGCCGCCAGCCGCAATGACAAGCCCTTGGTCGCAGGGTCCATCAGCTCATCATATTCGACAAAGATCAGAAATCCACTGCCTAGTCGGGCTTGCAAAACATCGGTTTCCGCCAAGACCGCCGCCCGATTGCCATCAAGGGCAAAACCCAGCTCTTTCATTATTGGCGAAATTTCTCTGACCATTAATCCCGCCTTGCTGAGGCGTGAGGCCATGACATCCCGTGCCACCTGACCAATATTTGTGCTGGCCGCTGGTGAGCCGGGCAAAAGATAAACAGGTTCCGCCGCCGCATGACGGCTCAAACCGCCACCAGTTATCAACATAACCATACCGAGCATGGCAAAGGCAAAAAGAAAAATACGCTGTCTTAACATCATCACAATTCCTATCCTAACCATCACTCGCCGCACTGAAAATAGAAACTGCGCAAGTGATCTGGCTTCTTTAATCTCAAATTGTCTTGGCTGACAAACAGGCGATAATCATCATCAGGGCTCATCCCTGCTTCAACCATCACCAGTTGCAGCCATTTGCGGATGCGTTGGGTCTGGGCTGTTGTTTGCAGTTGATAAATCGCATAATTCGGGTTGGGGGCTTTTTCAAGATCAGCACCAAGGAACCCCGGAAACTCATTTTCTATAATATTAAGGATCGTTTCCTGCTCACAGCCATTGAATCCCTCAAACGCCAGACGCAGGGTTTGGGCTTTGCCGCCCCATGGCTTAATATCAGCCAAACTGGTCTGATAGCCATTCTGTTGTAACCTTCGCTCAAGGCTTCGGGCTAGGGCGGCAGAAGCGGCGGCGATATTGTTGCGCTCTGTCTGCAATAAGGGTAGCGTTGTTGCCTGCGCTATGATGTGACCTGTTTTGGCATCGGTTGCCATAACATAAGGATCGGCAAATGTCGACGTGCCCCTTAACAGACCTAATTCCACAAGAATGATGCTGTCTTCACTGGCGGCCAGATAAGGCATCAGTTTGGGTAGGATGTCATCCATATCTGCGCCATCAAGCGGCGCGCCGAGTTCCTGTTCGATATAAAGCGGATTCGTAACGCTAATTCCAAGATCAAGAAGGGCTGCCCGAAATTCATGTTCCAAGCGCATTAAAATATCTGCATCAGCCGAGGTTTCAGCCGCTTGAGTCGCATCACCAGAAACAATCATCACGCGATCAAGGGCGCTGGCATGATTAAGGCTAAAAAATATAATCCCAAAAATAGTAAAAATTATTGTCTTCATTTCAATTCCTTATCTCATTTTTCCATTGCCTTAAGTGAAGCTGCAATTGAAATCTATTAGCAATAGCTAAATTGTTATATAAGTTAATGCAAATCTTTGGATAAAAATTGTCAGACTCTAATTTAGGTGAACCATAAGTGAGATTAACATGAAACCTTTCTTTCTCTACCATGCCCTTTCGCGCTTTATATCTCGTTTTGTTATCATAGGCGCGGTATTCTTTTTTACGCTTTCGCTTGCCTCAACCGCAAGAAGCGACGCCACTTGTGGTTCTGTCACCGAGGCTTTTGCCGAAGTTTCTATGGAATACACCCCTAAATTTTTATCATCCAAACCACAAGATGATGATGTTGCGGCGCTTCAGGATATGGCCATCAAAGCGGCGTGGGAAGAATATATTGGCGTCTGCATGGACGATGGTAGATTAAAGCAATATCTCGCCAAGAAAGATCAAATTCTGGCTGAAATTACTAACTATGTCAGTGTCGTTGGGTTTGATTATGAAAAAAACAAATCAGAAAAAAATGTTCTCGATGGCAAGATTGTCATTCGCATTAAAACCAATTTGATTGAGGCTCTCTTTGCTGATCAGGCTGGATCAAGTGTTGGCGAAGGTGCCTTAATGATGTGGATTTTTTCAGCGCGCCAGACCAGCTATATTAAGGACGGCACGAACATCATCTATGATCCTAATGTGGATCAGCGAAGCCAATCCAAAAATTTGAACAGCATGGAAAATACCTATTCCAGCGATGGCACCACCACCGTGGAAAGCACGGTCACCGAAACCATGACGCAAAACAAATCATCAGGGACAACCGTATTAGAAGGCAGCGAACGCGAATTAGGTGAGCGCAATTATATTGTTGTTTCCTCTGCGGATTTCAGCACCAGCACCTCAAGCGTGCTTACCCTCAACAATTTTGAACCTGTCCGGTATGTCGATGTGGTCAACGAGTGTGGGGGCGTTGAGCCGGATGTGGTCGAAGAAGAAATTGCCCTTAACGGAAAAATGAGCCGTGAGACCCGCAAAGCGGTGATCACCGCCGCGAGGGAATGTGGCATTGAGTTTCTTGCCATTGGAACGATTGATATTGGTTTGCCCGAATATGCCACATCCGAAGGGTATCGTGTTTCTGCCTCGGTTAACGGGATTGTCATTGATATCCGCAAGCGTTTGCCACGCGATGTTGCCGCGTTTGGCCCGATTCAGGCTAATGATGGTGGCATTGATGATATGACGGCCATTCGCAATGCCTTGATCAATTCTGGCGAAAAAACAGCAAAAGAAATCGTTGCTGTTCTTGACGCCAAGGGCATTCGTTAATTTCAGTTTGAGGATGAGTTCATGAGCGTGATGACAAGTTCACCCAGGCATAACCCAAGGCCTATGATAGTTTTGCGATGGCTAATGATCCTGACGCTTGTCATGATGATAGCCAGCGTGAACCTGATCAAGCCGGCCTCCGCTAAGGTCACTCTGGTTGAGGTCACCGCCGAAGGGTTAGGTATGACCCAAAGAGACGCCATTATGGATGCTCTGAAAACCGCCATTGGTCAGGTCAATGGGATATCTGTGTCTTCTCAAGTGATTTCCAGAATGTCGAGTCAAGTTGTGGACACAGATACGGGAAGCCAATTTATGTCCTCAACCGATTTTATTGAGGATATTTCAACCGCCACTGATGGCCATGTGGACAGCTTTGCTATTATCTCTTCTCGAACACGGCCTGATTTCAACAACGCCATTGAAGTGATCCTAAAGGTCAATGTTGCCAAGTTTGCTGTCTCACCACAACTCAACCGGTTGCGGCTTGCGGTCATTGCGCCTCATCTTGATCCGGCGATTGCAAACCGCGCTGATGCCCCGGGATTTGCCAGCGACCTGCGGCGTGAGGTGGAAGACTATCTGACCCAGACACGGCGCTTTGCTATGATTGATCGTGCAATGATGTCTGATACCCAAGCGGAATTGAACTTGATCGCCACGGCTGGCATGGCAACGCGCGAAGGTGTTCGCCTTGGTCAAAGGGTGGGAAGCGATTATTTGGTCATCCTCAGCATCCATGATCTTGGCCGGATAACGAAGCAACGGCAAATCCTAGGCACAACGAATATCCTTAAAGAGGTGCGTGATGAAACGGAATTATCTGTTCGCATTATTGATGTTGCGACCTCACAGATTAAGTTTGCCTCAACCCAAAGGTATTCTGTTGACCCCGCCCAAGACGCCCTAGACAGCTACGCCGCCTTTCGGCTTGGTGAGATGATCGCTAATGCGATTTATCCTGCCCAAGTGGTGGCGGTTGATGGCGCAAGCTTGACCATCGGTCAGGGCGGCATCACCATGACGCGTGGCACAGAATATCATCTGGTGGCGCTTGGTGAACGCCTTGCTGATCCTTATAGCGGCGAGAGCATTGGGCGAAAGGAAACCATTATTGGCCGCGCGCGTATCACAAGCGTTCAGTCCAAACAGGCAACAGCCGAAGTGCTTATGCTTGAGCCATCAGGCCGAAATTTTCTAAAGCCTGGCCAAACCATATTGCGACCGATCTATCCTGATCCTTTGGCAGAGGCAAGCCAGACGCAACAAGAAATGGAAGCGGCCAAATCCAAAATTGAAACCCAAAAGCAGAATTTCTTTGAGGAGTAATCGTATTATGTTTTCACCCGTTTACCGTATCACAGCTGGCGTATCGGCTTTCGTGTTTTTGATGGGCGCGGCACCATCCTTTGCACAACAACTTGATCTCAACGATTTCCTTGCCCCTGTTCAGGGCGGCAGCACCGCTGTTAATGGCCCCATTGATGATGGTGAGACTGTCCACGCCAAAACCATGCAGGATGGGATGAATTATGCGCACCAGATGCTGAATGATCAGGACGAAGATGGCATCAGGGTGGTATCCACCGCATCAGGCATAGGGACGATATCCCGTGCCAGTGCCAATTATTCTGTTTATGCGAATCCTAATGCCACTTTGCTGTCAAAACGCACCGCTTATGCGGAGGCATATATGGCCGCAAAAAAGCAACTGATTGCCAATCTCAATCCTATTCAAAACACCTGTAACACTGTGCTGGAAAGTGATCTGGTTGCCCTTGATACAGGCATGGATAGCGCCGCGAATGTTAATCGCAAAAGCTCAGATATTTGCGGAGAAGCGGTGTCGGGCATGCTGGCAGCTTATGTGGTTTACGATGTTAATGATGATACCGATAACCGCGAGGTGTCCATCTCAATTGCGACCAGCACAAAAACTCGTAATGCCTTTCTGCGATTGAATCCGGCGATCATCCGAAGCACAGACCCTAACGCGGCCTTTGCCTATGTGATGAATGAAATCACCAACTATGCCACACCGCCCATGGGGGCAAAACTGATCACTCATCCTGAAACCGGCGAACAAATTGTGATTGGTTTTGGCAGTTCAATCATTCGCCAGAATAACAATTCTACGGTTGCCAAAAAGCTTAAAAAAATGTCTCGTGATCAGTCTGGAATTCGGGCTCGTAACGCCCTGGTCGCCTTCCTTCGCGGAGATGATTTGTATTGGCGTGGCGGATTTGATGAAAATCAAATTGAGTCCACCGAACAATTTGTTATCCCTGTGGATGAGCAAGGAAATGTCGGTGATCCCCAGATACTCAATCAGGATCGGGATATCTTTTTGAACACCATCTCAATGAGCGACAGTTATGAGGCGGTGACCAGTGGTCAAGTACCAGAAGGGGTTCAGACCAAAAGCTTTGAATCCGCTGATGGCAATTGGTATTTTAGCGTCGCTGTGTTTTCTCAATCCGCACGGGCGATGGCTCAAAACACGGCTCAAGAAAACAACGCCGCCGTTAATGCCATTGATGCCACCCCAACCCCTCTGATCACGCCCCAGCCAAGCAACAGCAGTGGGATGATCATGGAAGGTGGGGTGCTAGAAAATGGCGCAAACCCACAAGGGCCCAGTGGGCAGGTATCTGATAGCAACGATTTTTAACATCAGACGAGAAAGCCCCTGATCATGAAAGCCCTTTGGCAAAAGGCTTATCTCTTGCTGATCCTGATAGGGGGGATGATATTTCCCCCCTATCAGGCGGTGGCAGAAGAAACGCCAGATATGGCAATGGTGATAGCAAATGTGATCGCTGGCCATGAGGGTTTATCGGAATTATTTTCTGATGCTGCAATCAATACCACAGGCACAAATAAAGCCTCTGTCTTTGCTAGCAATGGCCCCACGCGATATGCATTGGTTGTCATTCCGTTGCGCAATGAGGTTAAGGCAAAAGAGGTCTCTGAACCGTTTTGCCGATCGCGTTTAATGACCCCCGAAGCCGACGCTATCACCGCAAATCTTTATGCAAAAACAGATGATGATATGGTGATTAGTACGCTGATGAAGTTATGGCAAAGTCAAGGTGCACTCAAGAGCTCGGAGGCCACCACCTCAATTTTTGATAAAGAAGGATACTCCATAACGCTTTGCAAGGTTGACAATAGCGGCGTGACCACAGGCTTTGTTGAGGTGGATGCTGATTTACTCGGTCAAGCAGAGATGATGATTGCTCGCCACCTTTATGATGGTGGTGACGCTGATCTTTTGCAACAACGCATGGAAGATTTTTATTCTGAAACTCAGCGGCCTGATGCCGGCGCTTATCTTGCCCTTGCCTTTTGGTTAAAGGGTGAATATGAGGCCGGTTTTGCCATTGATGAGACATTGGACGCATCCAACATATCTGATACATGGCTTAAACAACAATATGATATGCGTTTTGATGAAGCGGTTGAAACATACTTTAACGCCGCGCTCAAGGACTCCCAATCCGATAATTAATATATTTGGGACAGGGTTGACCTTAACCCTATTAATTATATTTCTATAATTAAGAATTATATACTTTTGAGGATGATCATGACTATTCGATTGCTTGGAATTAGCGTTATCAGCGCTATGACTTTAGGCGCTTCTGCCGCCAACGCCGATATCTCATTTGCCAGTGGCACCTATCTTGACCATATCAGCCAACAAAATCATTTTCTGTCTTCTGGTATTTTGCCAGTTTCCAACAGCGCAAGCGCCATTGCAAATAGTAGCAAAAGAATTAACTTTATTTGTAGCGTCAAAAAATTAGATATTTATAAAAAGCTTCAGAAACCGAATTTGAAAAAATTGGAAAAAAGCTTTGGTATGTCGGTTAGCCAGATCGAAGCCATGTTAGAGCAACCGGGTGGGTCTGGTCTTCCTTACCTGCCAAATCTGGATATTATCAAACTCGGTTTTGACAGCCCTCAAATCAGTGAATTGTTTGAAAACTTTATCACCAATCCGAATGTCAATGATCTGGCGGTGTTGCTGGCCACATCAGAAAAAAGTTCATTCGGTAAAGAATCGCAAATGATTTCCGCTGACGCCATGTTCGCTTATGGCGTGTTGCATTTGCATTATGCCAGGGTTGGCGGCAATGCTCAACTTGGCGAGAAACTCATAAAAGAAGCGGCTAAGAAAAATCAATATGGCGCCCGCTATATTGAAGGCATGCGGTGGTATTACGGCTATGGCCGCAACCCCAATCTGACCAATGCCGCGACATGGATGCGTCCTAGCTATGAGATTGCTGAAAAAAAGAAAGATGTGTTTTCTGATATCGTCGTGAATACGTTTTATGAAATTGTCTTTCATCCCAGTTATCCGCAACGCGATTTATATGTTGAGCTGATGGCTAACGCCCAACAAATGCGCGCTGAACTTACCCAACAGATGAGCAGCAATAATGTGCCCTCAACAGCCATGATGTTCAGACAACAAACAACCGATCTTTTAATTCGGCGCGCGGAACTTCTGATTGAATTAGGGGAAATTCTCAACATGGGCGATAGGGTCGAAGCGTATCGCCTTACCGTCCAAGACATGGTCAACAAATCCAATATGGACACTGTTTTGAATGAATTGATGGTCGTCAGTGATGCGTTCCAGCAAGAAACAAAAATCGAGTTGGCCAAGTTCAACCAAATGGAAGGTGACGGACTTCAGAAGCTTCAGGCGCTTCACAATAAGAATGTCGAGTTCGCGGCCGATACCCATAGCCTGCTATTTCAATATTCTACTGTCACCCTATTGGTCTTTATGAATTCTGACGCCGGGGCAGAGCAAATTCTTAATGCCGATACCTTACAGCTCATGGATGTTGTTGGCACAATGCGAAGCAAAGCCTGTCAGGTTTATAACGGTATCAATACCTATGCCGAAAACACCAATTTTGAAATCAAAGAAGTTGAAGTCGAAGTGGTGGAAGGCCTGCAATCCCGAAAGAAAAAATAAGG
>Ga0181568_10003970_pt1 | contig 13255 bp, 11 predicted proteins | sample 101ome_20_FD_133758 | JGI IMG/M metagenome (GOLD analysis project Ga0181568, IMG submission 133758) | Coastal salt marsh microbial communities from the Groves Creek Marsh, Skidaway Island, Georgia - 101404AT metaG (megahit assembly) | ecosystem: Environmental > Aquatic > Marine > Intertidal... | reverse complement strand
TTACATCACCAAGATAAAGTGATTTCAAGAACAGAGTTAGTTGAGCATATCTATGATCAGGATTTTGACAGGGATTCTAATACAATAGAGGTATTTATAGGCAGATTACGAAAAAAAATGGGTATGAATTTAATCAAAACTGAAAGGGGTTATGGTTATCGTTTATCCTTAGATAAAGAATAGAATGAATTCTTTAGCCGTAAGACTTTTTTTTAGCGCAACTGTTTGGATAATGTTAACACTGGTTTCAGCAGGCCTTCTCCTTTCTGATTTAAACCAAAACTCTAATTTCAAAGCGTTCGATGACAGACTTAATTTATCATTGGAAACATTGATAGGCGCAAGTCGTATTGATTCCTCAGATGGAATAACTGTTGTAAGTACAATTGGCGATCCAAGATATTTCCAACCCTATTCTGGCTGGTATTGGCAAATAAATGATGGTGCGAAAACATTAGCAAGATCAAGAAGTATGTGGGATCAAGTTTTCACAATTGATAAAAGACTTATAGGTGGGAGGTCACAATTTGTATCTCAAGTGCAGTCAAATGATAATCAAGTCAAAAAAATTGAAAAGAAAAAATTACACATCATACAAAGAGTAATATCTTTCCCTGGATACAAAAACCCTGTTACATTTACCGTATCTGGAGATACACAAGAATATCAAGAAAATATTAAGAAATTTGATAATACTTTATCAACAATTTTAATAGCTTTAGGGGTAGGTTTAATGTTCGCAGTTTTTTTACAAGTTAACTTTGGTTTATTACCACTAAATAAAATTAAGACTGCTCTTTTTAAAATTAGGAATGGAGACGAAAAAAATCTTCAAGACCCGTATCCATTAGAGGTACAGCCTCTTGCAACAGAAATTAACAATTTACTAGAGCATAATGAAAAAATTATTGAGAGGGCAAAAACTCACGTAGGAAATTTAGCACATGTACTTAAAACTCCACTTGCAGTAGTTTCCAATGAAATTGATGGAAAAGACAAAATTTTGTCAAACCAAGTTCAATTAATGAAAAGACAAATTGATAGATACTTAAAAAAAGCTCATTTAGACTCAGTTGGGAAAGTAACTAAAGAAAAAATAAATATTCTAGAATTATCAAAAAAGATGATTGGGATTTTTTTAAAACTTTATCCTTCTAAAGATATACAAATGTCCTCTAATTTGGAAAAGGCTTATGTTTTAAGTAGCTTTGAGGACATGGAAGAAGTTATAGGAAATATAGTCGAAAATAGTTGTAAGTGGGCAGTTAAAAAAGTTTTATTAGAAATCAGAGAATCTAAAGATAACGAAATTCATATGGTATTCTCTGATGACGGTCCGGGATTACCTCAAGACCAGATGAAAAAAGTTTTTGCGCGAGGATTTAGACTTGATGAACAGACTCCAGGTACTGGTTTGGGGTTGAATATAGTTAAAGATATTGTTGAAACCTCTAAAGGGAAGGTATGGTTAACAAAATCATCAGAACTTGGTGGGTTGGAAGTAAATATAAAACTACCATTGTCACAGGTTTAGATTTTTTAGAAAGCTCCTTCGATGATATTCAGATATACCAAACTGGTGAATGGCATTAATATGTTCTTTTGTTCCATACCCTTTATTTTTTAGCCAACCATATTGAGGATATTCACTTGAAAGTTTTATCATTAAATCATCTCTATATACTTTAGCTAAGATAGAAGCTGCGGCAATAGTTATGGATTTTTGATCTCCTTTTACATGAAAACTAGTCCTATCATTTAATTTAAAAGTTTCTAATCCATCAATTTTTATTTTAAATTTTGTATCTTCGAACTTGCTATATGCCTTCTTCATGGAAATATTCGTAGCATTAAGTATATTATATCTATCAATTTCTATATTGTTGCTCACCCCAATATTAAAATTGGAATGTCTTTTTATTATCATTGATAGCTCTATTCTTTTTTTTTCAGATAACTTTTTTGAGTCTGTAATTTCTCCAAATAGTTTTTCTTGGCGAATATTTTTGTTAAGTATTAATGCACAAGAAACAACTGGCCCACTCAATGCACCTCTTCCTACCTCATCGATACCTATAAAAGAGTTATCAAGATCAGAGTAATAGTCATTTTTATTTGTTACTACCAAGGTCATAAATAAATTGTTATAAATAACTTAACAATATACATATTTACAAAAAAGTAATATTGAAATAATTGTTTTACGAATTGAAAGGAGATAAGTTGTATTTAAAATTTTTTTCTTTGTTTTGCTTGTTTATCATCAATTTTGATTTAAAAGCTAAAGGTATTGTAGAAATTATTAGAGAAAATCCAAATTTTTCAACTTTTTACTCATACATAAATAATACAGAGCTTGAAGCAACTTTACAAAAAAAGTTCCCATGGAATTGGACGATGTTTGTTCCAAATAATAAAGCTTTTGAAGCTTTGCCTAAAAAGGTTTATGACCAGATTTTATCAGACAGTTCCTTAAGAAAAATGTTGATACTAGATCATATATTAATAGGACAAAAAACTAGTGGTAACTTGAGCTCTAAAATGACTGAAGAAGTTACTGTTACTAATAAATCAATTCAACTTTATAAAAAAGAAAGTTTATATGTAAAAGATATGGTAGTTATTAATGAAAACACATCAGCTGATAATGGTGTTATCCATGAGATAAATTGTGTTATGTTTGTTCAACCAAGTCGAGAAGACGACAGACTAACAAGATTACAAAAAGATAAATTTCCAATCACCTCATGTTGTATGCAAACAGACAATGAAATTAATTTATGGTTAAGTGCAGTTAATTCTAGGTTTTAAAAATTAGCTAAATTACTTTTCTTTTAATCTAGGAATTAATTCAACAAGATTACAGGGTTTAGTATTAGAATTTAGCTGATGCACTAGAATATTATCCCATGCATCTCTGCAAGCGCCAGGAGATCCTGGGAGTGCAAATATAAATTTATCACCAGCCAACCCAGCTAAAGCCCTTGATTGAAGAGAGGAGGTTGCGATTTTATTGTAGCTAATCATTCTAAATATTTCTCCAAACCCAGGAATTTCTTTTTTTATTACAGATTTTACTGCCTCAGGTGTGGAGTCTCTACCAGTTAACCCTGTTCCACCTGACAATATGATCACATTATGGTCTTCAGAACTAATGAGTTCCTTAAGTTTAGTTTTTATATCTTCCAAATTATCTTTAAGAAAAATTTTTTTTATTAATTTATGGCCAGATGTATTAATGCAATCTTCTAGCACTTTTCCTGATTTGTCTGTTTGCTCGTTTCTACTATCAGATACGACAATTATAATAATACCCAAACTTATTGAACTCATACTATCTTCTTATATTGTTTTTTGATATTAAGTTGTCAATTTCTAAAACGTCATCCCACATTCGTTTTTTTTCAATAGGATTTCTCAATAAATATGCAGGATGAAAAATCGCCCTAGTATGAATTTTAGGCTCATTATCATCATAGTAATAATAATGATTCATACCCCGAAGTTTTGTTATCCCATCTTTAGAATTTAATAAAGATTTAGCCGCAATTCCTCCAACTAAAATTAAAAGTTTAGGTTTTATAATTTTTATGTGTTCAACAGTAGATTCTAAACATAGAGAAATTTCTTTACTATTCGGAGTTCTATTTCCAGGAGGTCTCCAATATAAAATATTTGTTAGGTAAAAATTTTTTTCTCTTTTTAACTCTATAAGTGAAAGTATTTTATCTAGAAGTTTGCCTGCTTCTCCAACAAACGGTTTGCCTTGTCTGTCCTCCTCAGCACCTGGAGCTTCTCCAATGAGCATAATCTCAGAATTAATATTACCATCATTAAAGACTAAATTAGTTGCAATATCCTTTAAATCACAATTAATATTTTTTACGTATGACTTAAGTATCTCTAATTTTTTTTGTTTTGACTGATTTTTATTAAATTCTTTAAAAATTGGAACTTTTTTTGATTTATTCTCCCTCAAATGTTTGCGCAATGAATTAGTAGCCCTATCTCTAGTTGTATTGGTAATTGATGTGGTAATTTCTAAGTTTTTATAAAACTCAATAAAAGACTTTATGTTTTTAACTTTCATTAATATATATTCTACTATAAATTTATAAAAATAATAAAAAAAAGATATGACAAGAGAAAAAATGAATTACGACCTTTTAATTGTTGGTGCAGGTCCTTCAGGATTAGCCGCCGCAATTAAATTTAAAAAAATGTGTATAGAAAATAATAAAGATTATTCTGTTTGCATTGTTGAAAAGGGTTCTGAAGTTGGGGCACATATTTTGTCTGGGGCTATACTACAACCTACAGCAATGGACGAGTTATTTAATGACTGGAGAGATAATGCAGAATGTCCAGTTAAAGTTAAAGTAAAAAAAGAATCGGTTAAGTTCATGACTAATGAAAAGTCATTTAGTATTCCAAATATTTTAATTCCTCCAGTCATGCATAATAAAGGTAATTTTATAATTTCACTTGGTTCTTTATGTAAATGGTTAGGAAATGAAGCGGAAAAGTTGGGAGTTGAGATTTATCCAGGTTTTGCTGCATCAGATATCATAATAAATAATGGTGCTCTTAAAGGAATAGTTACCGGAGATTTAGGTGTTGATAATCAAGGGAACCCCGGTCAAAATTATCAACCTGGCATAGAAATTCATTCAAAATTTACTCTTTTCGCAGAGGGTTGCAGAGGTCATTTAGGTAAAAAGCTGATGAGTGAGTTTGATTTAAGAAAAGAAGCTCAACATCAAACCTATGGTATTGGCTTGAAAGAACTTTGGGAAGTTAAACCAGAAAAATCTCAACCAGGAAATGTAATGCACTCAATTGGATGGCCGCTAGATCAACAAACTTATGGTGGATCGTTTTTATATCATTTAGATAAAAATTTAGTATCAATAGGTTTTGTTATTGGACTTGACTATAAAAACCCGTATTTATCCCCATATGAAGAATTTCAAAGATTTAAAATGCATCCTTCAATTAAACCGTTACTTGATGGAGGTAGAAGAGTATCATATGGAGCTCGTGCATTAAATGAAGGTGGTTGGCAGTCATTACCAAAGCTTTCTTTTGCTGGTGGATCATTGATCGGTTGTGATGCTGGAACACTTAACACTCCAAAAATAAAAGGTACACACACTGCCATGAAATCAGGGATAGTTGCCTCTGAAAATGTATTTAGAAAGTTAGAACAAAATCTAGAGGGAGTTGAACTTGAAAACTTTCAATCAGATTTCAATAATTCATGGGCTGGAAAAGAGTTAAAAGCAGCAAGAAATGTCCGTCCATCGTTTAAATATGGTTTGAAATTAGGAACAATTTTAACAGGTATAGATCAAATTTTTTTAAGAGGAAAAGCACCTTGGACCTTAAAACATGGAGAACCCGACCATTGTTCACTTCAAAAAAAGAATAAGGCTAAAAAAATTGATTACCCTAAACCAGATGGGAAAATATCATTTGATAGACTTACCAATGTTTCTTTTTCTTCAACCTATCATGAGGAAAATCAACCAGTCCACCTGAAGATTTCTGATGAAAAAATCCCAATTGATACAAATTTAGCTTTATATGACTCACCTGAACAACGTTATTGTCCAGCAGGTGTTTATGAAATCGTAAATGATGAAGGACTTAATAAGCTCCAAATAAACGCACAGAATTGTATTCATTGCAAAACATGTGACATTAAAGATCCATCTCAAAATATCAACTGGATAACACCTGAAGGAGGAGGTGGCCCAAATTATACAGGTATGTAATAAATTATTAGTATTATTCATTATACTATTCAACTTTGAGATAGTAAAATCAGAGGTAAAAAAATACAGCTACTATGGAAGCTTTCTATCCTGGAATCATGCAAAGCAAAATAGTGATTCTTACAACTTAAAAAAGTTTTTATACGAAATAGACTTAGATCAGATAGACAAGAATTTTTATGAAGAAATACTACTTCAGTCTGTAATTTTTGGTGACTGGAATAATTCTCGATTAATAAGTGAAAAAATTCTTCTGAAAGACGAAAATAATATTCTTGCTAATTTCTATATGGCTGTTGAAAAATTTTTAAAATCAGAATCTCCAGAAAAGTATTTAGATAATATAAAATTAAAAGAATTTGATTCTAATTTTATTAGAGCAGTGAATATTTGGTTAGTCTATAAAGATACAGATGAACTAAATATAGAAACTGAATGTATTCCTATAATTTGTCTTCATACAGCTCTATTTTATAAAAATAAGAAAAATAAAGAAAAGTCTGATAAATATTTTAAAAAGATTGAGACTGAAAATTTTGCCTCATTTAGGCTTAAGGAGATATTACTCTTAAATTCTATAGACAAAAAAAATCATAATGAGGTGCTTAAAAAAAATGAGGAACTAAAAAAACTAAAAATTAATTTCCAGGATTATGATATTGACTATCTAAAAAATAATAAATATTTACTCAATCCAATTTATACTCAAAGGGATGGTATAGCTGAGGTTCTTTATAATATTTCCAGTTGGTATTATTCTAATAATTTAAATATGTATGCAGCCTTTTTTGGCAAACTATCTTTAAGACTTAGATCAGATTTAAATGCTATGAGGCTTCTGCTTTCAGGTATTTTGAATGATTTAGAGTTTGATAATATAGCTTTAAAAAATTTAAATAATATTGATGAAAAAAATCTCTATTTTTATAAAATTTTTAAAATGAGGTTAGCATTTTTAGAAAAACTAGAAAAAAATAAAATATTCATTAATGAATTAAAAGAATTTACTAATAAATTTCCAAGAGAATTTGAAATGAAAAGAATACTTGGAGATAAATATAGAAAACTTAAAAATTATGAACAAGCTATAGCTGTGTATTCGCAGCTGATAGAAAATGATCAACTTGAAGGAACATCTAATATTCTTTACTCGAGGGGAATATCCTATGAACGAATTAAAAATTGGGAAAAAGCTGAACAAGATTTTAAAAGATCTCTAGACTTGAATCCTAATGATCCGTATGTCATGAACTATCTAGCCTATAGTTGGTTAGACAGAAAAATTAATATAGAAAAAGCTTTAGAACTTTTAAAGAAAGCTGTAGATTTAGAACCATCGGATGGTTATATAAGAGACTCATTAGGCTGGGCGTATTTTTTATCAAAAAACTTTGAAATATCAGTATATCACTTAGAAAAAGCAGTTGTTATGTTACCTAATGACGCAACACTTAATGATCATTTAGGTGATGCATATTGGATGTCTAACAGAAAGTCAGAGGCATTATCACAGTGGAAAAAAGTACTTGTTATAGATCCAGATTATAAAGATAAGAATTTAGTTCATAAAAAAATAAATAATGGTCTTTAAAGAAGATGAGAAATTTAAATAAATTCATTTCTCCTGCTAAATTAAACCTATACTTAGAGGTTATCAGTAAAAGAAAAGACGGCTTTCATAATTTAGAGAGTTTAATGACTTTCTGTGAGCTAGGAGATGTAATAAAAATTGAGCAGTCCAAATCATTTCAATTAAAAATAAAAGGACCATTCGGAAAATTTCTAGACCTTAATGAGAATATAATTTTAAAAGTAATAAATGGTCTTGAGGAACTTTATGAAAGAAAATTTAAAGTTTGTGTGACCCTTGAGAAAAATTTACCAATCTCCTCAGGAATGGGTGGAGGTTCATCAAATGCTGCAACGGTTATAAGAGCAATTCACGATATTTTTAGAATTAAAGAAAGTGAGAATCTTGATAATTTTTTGATTTCTATTGGAGCAGATGTCCCGTTTTGTTACTATGGTAAGTCAGCTATAATAGAGGGGATTGGTGAGCAAATTGAGTTTGTTAATCATGAGTTGTGTGATTATTATGTTCTTTTGGTTAATCCGCTAGAAGAAGTATCAACTAAAAATGTTTTTGAAAAGTTAAAAATACTAAAAAAAAAAAAGGGCAAAAAAGAAATTAAATCTAATAAATTTAACTTAGAATTTTTGAAGGAAAAAGAAAATCATCTTGAGGCAGTAGCGATACGAGAGCTTTCAAAAATAAAGACAATTTTAGAATTTTTAAAATTTCAAACAGATAGTTTATATTCGAGAATGACTGGCTCAGGTGCAACCTGTTTTTCATTTTATAAAAATAAAGAAAGTTTAAAAATTGCAGAAAATATGTTGAAATCAAATTTTCCCTCATTTTGGGTTATGAAAACAAAATTAGTAAATTCTATAAATGATATAAACCTTGTATAAGATGCTAAAAATGATTATCTTTAAAGCTAATTGGGGTGTGGCCAAGTGGTAAGGCACCGCTTTTTGGTAGCGGCATTCGTAGGTTCGAATCCTACCACCCCAGCCACATTAATATGAATTCAAAAGAAGTATTGCTATCAATTGTAGATTGTATTTTTGGCTACGATAAGACTAAATTATTTCAAAATCTATCTGTAACAGTACACAGGGATGATAAGATAGCTCTTGTTGGTAAAAATGGTGCTGGAAAATCATCCCTGTTTAAAATTTTTGCTAAACAAATTAATGTAGATCAAGGTGAATTTTGGTCCAACCCAAACATAAAAATTTCTATAATGCATCAAAAAAATCTTAAGAAAAAAAATGTAAAGATTAAAGATTTTATATTGCAAACGTATGATGATGAAAATCATACGAAGAAATTTAAAATAGAAAATATATTTCAAAAAATTAAACTTGATTGGGATTTGGATATGAATATTCTATCTGGAGGTCAACTAAGAAAATTAAGTCTAATAAAGTCAATGTTAGATGAGCCAGACTTATTGTTACTTGATGAACCAACCAACCATCTTGATATTGAATCTATAAAGTGGCTTGAAAATTTTTTGGTTAAAGAATTTAAAGGTTCATATTTAGTCATCAGTCACAACAGAGATTTTTTAAAAAATATAACAAATAAAGTTTTTTGGATAGATAGAGGAAAAGTTAAAGTTTCTCCAAAAGGATTTAAATTTTTTGAGGACTGGAAATCACTTTTACTCAAACATGAGGAAAGAGAACTAAAAAATAAAAAAAAAATTTTAGACAATGAAATTGATTGGTTGTCAAAAGGTATTAAAGCAAGACGAAAAAGAAATGAAAGAAGAAAAGAAGAACTATTTTCGTTTAAAGAAAGTTATGAACAACAGAGATCTGATTTCATTAAAACAATTTCAAAAGTAAAAATACCACTTGAAGATAAAAAAGAAAATAATGGTCCAAATATACTTATTAATTTCATTAATATGAGCAAATCGTTTGAAGATAATCTTACTTCAAAAGTAATAATTAAAGATTTCAATTTTAAACTTATGAGAAATGAAAAAATTGGCATAATAGGTAAAAATGGTGCTGGTAAATCATCTTTTTTAAAAACTATTTCTGGTGATCTAGTTTTAGATCACGGAAAAATTAAGATAAAAAAGGACATTAATTTTAGTTTTTTTAATCAAGATGCAGAAAACTTAGATGATAATAAATCAATAAAGCAAAATTTAATACCATCTGGAGGAGACTACTTAAAGGTCGGAGAAAAAAAAATTCATATCTGTAGTTATTTAAAGAATTTTTTATTTGATCCTAAAACTGTTGATAATAAAGTCATGAACTTATCTGGAGGAGAAAAAAATAGATTGTTATTATCAAAAATTCTTGCTGAACCTAAGGAGATTGTTCTTTTAGATGAGCCAACAAATGACTTGGATATGGAAACTATAGATATTCTAATTGATTTTATCAAAGCTTATAAAGGTGGTGTATTCATTAGTTCACACGATGTAGATTTTTTAAAAAAAACCTGTACTAAGTTTATTTTTTTAGATGGAAATGGTGGCTATATATTTTCATTAGATATTGAAAAGGATTTAAACTTTGTTGGCAAGAACTTAGAAAAAAAAAATTATATAAATAAAAATCTTAAAACAACAGAACAGAAAGTTAAACCAGTATCTACAAGTAAACTAATTACCCAAATACTTAAAAAAATTGAGAATAAGGAAAAGGAAATTAGAGGCTTTAGTGAAAAATTACAGAACATTAAAAAGATTAATTATGATGATGAAGATTATAAAGAAACTATAAATAAAATTAAGCAAGCTCAGGACGACTTGTCATCACTTGAGAAAGATTGGGTTGATCTTGAGGAGAAAAACTTTAGAGAATAACAAATGAAAAGATATCTTTTATTATTATTAATGGGAGCTTTAATATTTTTTATTCCAGAAATATTTATTTCTCCTGAATTTTTAACGAATACTCAAACTTTCGTTCTAAGAGTCTTGATTTTGATGATTTTTTTATGGATAACAGAATTAATCCCAACTTCAATTACAGCTCTGATTCCCATTCTCGTTGCACCTTTAGTTGCGGAAATTGAATTAAAAAGGATACTAACAAGTTATTCTAGCAGTGTAGTTTTTCTTATTCTTGGAGGATTTATTATTGCTCAAGGTTTTGAAAAAAGTAAATTACATCAAAGAATTGCTCTTGGAATACTTTACAAATTTGGTAATACAAAGATTAATATTTTGATATCTGTATGCTTTTTAACCGCCTCATTAAGTATGATTTTTTCAAACACTGCTACATGCTTATTAATGCTACCCATAATTAAGTCAATTATTGAAGAGAATTTGGATAAAAAAAAAGATTTAGATTATTCAAATTTACTTTTACTTGCTATTGCATATTCAGCTTCAATTGGTGGTATGGCAACACCTATAGGTACAATTCCAAATGCAATATTTATTGGGTTTGTTGAGGAAAACTATAATGTTATGATTGATTTTAAAAGTTGGATATTCCATATCTTTCCATTAGTTTTTATTTTGATTACTTTATTACTCATTTACATTTATCTCAGAATTGATAAGCCAAACGAATTTATTTCTAAATCAAAATTAAAAAAGAATTATTTAAGTTTAGGGAAGTTTACAAGAAATGAGAAAATCACCTCATTTATAATTACTTTAACAGCATTGTTGTGGATATTTAAATCAAAGATAAATGCTACTTTTAATATAAATCTTACAGACTCAATAATTGCTGTTTTTGGTGGGGTTTTATTTTTTATTATTCCTTCAACTAATTATAAATCTATTCTAAATAATGACTGGTTTTTGAGGGTACCATGGAATATTTTAATTTTATTTGGAGGAGGACTAGCTTTGGCATCCTTAATTATTTCATCTGGTCTGGCAGATAAATTAGCAATTTTACTTGAAGTTCTTAGTAATTTGGACCTATTTTTAATAATTCTCGTAATTGCTCTTTTTACCTCTTTTATGACTGAGTTTACAAGTAACACAGCTACTACATTTTTGTTTTTACCAATTTTAAGTGTTTTTGCTAATTCGAATAATTTTGATCTAATTCAGATATTACTTCCCTTTATCCTCTCGGCTAGTTGTGCCTTTATGATGCCTATTTCAACACCACCAAATGCTATTGTATATTCAAATAACAGTTTTACCATAAATTTTATGGTTAAAAATGGTTTAGTAATGAATTTTACTGCAATTATAACAATTGCAGCTTATACATTTATTTTTGGGGGTATTAAGTGAGTTCCAAAAAAAAGATCGCTATCCTTATTGATTTAGAACGTAATGAAAAATCTGGTGGCCATGTAAAATTCTGGGAAAAAATTAGTCAAAGCCTAGTAAAAAAAAAACTAAGTATCAATTTAGTCTTATTTTTTTTGGGAAAAGAAAGGAAAATAATTAAAGTAAGTGAAAATATTAACTTTCATATTTCCAAACCAGGTTTCTCTAGCGCAAATTTAAGTTTTTTAGGTATTGATGCAGATTCTACAGATTTGTCACCAATAAATTTAGGGCTTCTATTTGAATTAAGAAATTATAATTTAATTCATTCAACAGATCAGCTTCATTGTATGGCTAGGACTGCAAAGTTAGCTTCAAAAATCTGGAAAATCCCTTTAACCACCTCTTATCACACAGATACGCCTTCATACACAGAATATTATATTTTAGAAATATTGAAAAAACTCCCAAATTTTCTTGATAAATTATTTATTAAAAAATTAAGAATTCATAAAAAAATATCTAACTCTCAAAAAGAAAAAATAAACAAATATATAAAAAGCTGTAAATATGCATTTGTTAATGATGATTTTTCGAATAAACAAATGAGTTTTTTTAAAAATAATAAAATTAAGGTCGGTAAAATAACTAGAGGAATTGATAAAAAAATTTTTTTTAAAAAGAAGATTAATAAAAATTATTTTTTTAATAAATACAAAATAAATCCAAATAATAAACTAATTTTCTTTTGTGGAAGAATTCATAGACTTAAAGGTGCAATTTTACTCTCGAAAATCAATAAACTTCTTCTTGAAGAGGGTTGTAACGTTACAACCGCAATGGCTGGAGAAAATATACACGGTGAAGATTGCCTTAAAGTATGCCAAAAAAATTTACTTATTTTAGATTATATAAATCAGAACGAGATTAGTAAATTCTATAATATTTGCGATCTTTTTGTATTTCCTTCTATTTATGAAACCGGACCTCAGGTTATATTAGAGGCGAGGGCTTGTGGAGCAGTTTGTATCGTATCAAAAGATGGAGGAGGAAAGAGAATAAAAAAAAGTGGAGAGGATGGTGTAATTCTAAATAATCAATCTCCAGAAAATTGGTCAGCTGAAATAATAAAATTGCTGAGGAATAAAAAAAAAATTAAACTTATGAGAGACAAAGTTCAATTATCAAATAATTATCCTTCTTGGGAAGATATATTTTATGATGTCTTTTTTAAAAAATGGAAATCTTTTATATAAAAATATGAAGAATATATTATTTGTAATTCCTCATCCTGATGACGAAATTGTAGGTTCGTGTATTTTAATTAAAAATTTTCTAAGGAAACAAAAAGTAACATTAGTTTTTCTAACAAATGGGGTTATTAGCCGAAATATGAATTGGTCTTGGAAAAAGAAAAGCTATAAAAAAGATGTCTCTATAAGATATCAAGAAATGCGAAAGAGTCTTGATAATTTGGGTGTAAATGATTTTTTTGTACAAGACATTCCAACTAGAAATTTAAAGTCAAATATCGATAAATCATATTTTTTTTTAAAAGAAATAATTGTAGACAAGAATATAGATACAGTATTTTGCCCAGCCTATGAAGGTGGGCATCAGGATCACGATGTCACAAATTTTATCGTCTCCAAACTTAAACCATATTGTAAGTTATTTGAATTTCCTGAATATAATTTT
>Ga0181568_10003965_pt1 | contig 13268 bp, 10 predicted proteins | sample 101ome_20_FD_133758 | JGI IMG/M metagenome (GOLD analysis project Ga0181568, IMG submission 133758) | Coastal salt marsh microbial communities from the Groves Creek Marsh, Skidaway Island, Georgia - 101404AT metaG (megahit assembly) | ecosystem: Environmental > Aquatic > Marine > Intertidal... | reverse complement strand
CTTGTCCTTGCTTTCACAAGAACAAAGAGCAAAGGAGATGCCAACGATTTCGATGATGTTGATTGGAACGATCAAGAAAATTGATTGTAGAATTCCAAATAATCCTTGATCATACGTTGGCCAGTAAATCCTGCAGACGCAGCAATGCTCGCCTTCATCATATTGGACCAACCATCGCCTTCTTGTTCCCATAGTGGGAGAACGTCGTGCTCGAGTACGTTGTAGATGTTTTCTGCATCGCGTTCATCGTTCCGGTCATCTTCCGCATTCCCAATTGCCCATCCATTTACACCATGGATGCATGCTTCTGGCCACCATCCATCGAGAATGGAGCAGTTTGGAACACCGTTCATAGCGGCTTTCATGCCAGATGTACCAGACGCTTCCATGGGACGAATTGGATTGTTGAGCCAAATGTCAACACCACTGGTCATCATCAATCCCGTATACATGTCGTAATTCTCGATGAACGCAACTGGAATTTCGTCCGCAATTTGTTCGGCTGAATTGAAAATATCTCGAATCAATTGTTTCCCGCCATTGTCTTTTGGATGGGCTTTTCCGGAGAAGACAAACTGAATTTTTCCAGCACCAATCTCACGCAATCGTTCCAAATCTTTGAACACAAGATTCGCACGCTTGTAGGTTGCAAACCTTCGAGCAAATCCTATTGTCAATCGTTCGGGTGAGAGTTCAACTCCGGTTGTTGAGAGAACATACTCGCGGAGCTGAGCCCGAGAACGTGAACGCGCCTCGATGAGTTCCTCATGAGGTAACATGTCAGCATTCGCTATCGATGTAGGATGGGTTCTCCAACCGTTCAGATGTTGATCGAAGAATGAAGCCATAACAGGGGATGTCCACGTGATGTGATGAACACCGTTCGTGATTGGCTGAATCACTTGTTCATCGAACATGGTCATTGCAACATCAGCGTTCAACTTTGATACAGCGTTCACGGACGTTGAAAGGGCGACGGCAAGATGCGACATTGAACATCGAGCACCATGTTCTGAATCACCTGCATTGCGAACCAACGTCTGTGCATCCTCTGGCAAAATATCGCCAACGACCTGTTTGACCAAAGACCAATCGAAGCGGTCATGACCGGCAGGTACTGGAGTGTGTGTCGTGAATAGGCTACGTTTAGCTAATTCTTCTCTGCTCCATCCTCGATTCAACAGTTCAAGCATAGCGAAGGTACAGTGTCCTTCGTTCAAGTGCAGGCCTTGCATCTCAACATCAAGATGATCAAACAACTGAACGCCACCAACGCCGAGAACGTACTCTTGACGGATGCGCATGTCATCACCTCCACCGTAGAGTCTTGAGGATAGGTCTTGGTGTTCCTGAGTATTTGCTTCATGGCGCGTATCGATGAAGTATACAGGAACGATGTGTCCTGATTGGCCAACGATATCGGCCCTCCAAACATGAGCAGATAGTGTTTGGGCATCGAGTTTGAGAGAAATTGTCATGTCTGTTTTTGTAAGGTGTTCACTGGGATCAAATTCAGGAAACGTTTCCGATTGGATACCGTTACTGTCAATGTGTTGTCGAGCATAACCTTGGTGATACAGAAGCGTTACACCTACGAGTGGTATGCCTGCGTCTGCTGCTGATTTGACATGATCTCCAGCGAGGACACCTAATCCTCCAGAGTATGTGTGAAGTTCGGACCAGAGCCCAATCTCGGCTGTAAAATAACCCACCACAGGCATGCTATATGCTCAGCAATTTAGGTTATGAGTTCTTTGTTGCCTGCATCACCTATCGAGTTCCTGCCAAGTAAATTTCCATGACCAATTCTTACCTTTTTGACCTGGAACATTCATCCGCCCTTCTTCGCCTAAACCAAGATAATCTTGAAGCGGAATGATGGAAATTGGTGATTGCGATGATTGTGCTAGGCGAATCAATGTCTGAGAGGCTGTCTCTCCCTCAAGTGCAAGAGAACGAACTCGTTTCTGTTCATCAACGGGTGCAGAGGCGAACCATCCCTCAGCAGTGTTGTTGTCGTGTGTGCCAGTGTACACAATCTGATCTTCCTTGATGTTGTGTGGATGATGTGGGTTCGTGTTGTTGTCGTCCGAAAACCCGAATTGAAGAACACTCATACCACGTAGGTTGTGACGTTGACGGAATTCAATAACATCCTTTGGAATGATGCCCAAATCTTCTGCTATGATTTGGTCAGGAGATGAGACAAGTGACATGATGTAAGCAAACAATTTGTCTTCAGGGCCTTTTTGCCAATGGCCATTTGTTGCAACCTCTTCTGGGTACGGAATAGCCCAATTGGAATGGAACCCACGAAAATGATCGATGCGAACAACATCATACATGCGAAACATTCGCTTCATGCGTTCTACCCACCATCTCCATTCCTCTTGCTCATGTGCCTCCCAGTTGTAGAGGACAGTTTCCCAAACTTGCCCAGTTTCACTAAAGTAATCTGGTGGGACTCCGGCGATGTAGGTTGGGTAGCCATCCTCATCGAGTTGGAATAACTCACGATGGGCCCAGACATCGGCTGAGTCGTGAGCGATGAAGATTGGGACATCACCAATCATTTTGATATCGTTGTTGTTTGCGTAGGTTCTCAATGCGTCCCATTCGGCAGTGAACGTTTGTTGCTGCATGATGTGCGGTTCCAGAACGTCTTCAAACTCAGCCAACGCCTCAGGATTTCTGTTCTTGAGTGGTTCGGGCCACTCGTACCATGGCTTGCCACCTTGTTGCTCTTTAATGGCACAAAACAAAGCCCAATCGTTCAACCAATATACATCCTCTTTCATTGGATGCTCGTGTTTCGATTCGGTAAGTTCGGTCCATCCGGCAAACGCTGATGGGGACGCATATGGCGAACGATATTTGTCAGGAGGCGTGAGGGGTAACATTTGCCAATATGTGAATCCATTCTGGTGAAGCCAGTCGACGAATGGATAGCCTGCAGATAACTTTTGTTGAGGTAGGGATGTCAAATGACAGAGGATTCCACTTCCGTGCCTCGGCTCCATCAGTCTCTTGCAAAGTCTTTCAAATTATCATATCTACGGTAGAGCCATGCGGAGAAGTGCTGTGATTTTGTCGCTCATTTTCATAACATCAACAATGGGAGGGCTCGTCACCTCGCAAACGCCCTCAACCATCACTGTAGATGGCGATTTATCCGATTGGAGTTCAGATGAATTGATGTCAAGCAGCAACATTGACTTGCACATGACTTGGGACGCATCCAATCTTTACATCGGATGGGACGGAACCGACTGGAAATCTTCCTCTGAAGGAGCAGATCTCTTCATTTACTTCAATACCTCAACCGAAGGTTCAGTCCTGAGCAAGGATTGGGGATTCTCGCATACGCTTCCATTTGCGGCAAACTATGGATTTGTTCTTGAAGACGATACGTACTTCCGACTCATCTCCTACGATGGAAGTTCATGGGTTGAAAGCAGTCAGGTTGTCGATCTTTATGCTGGATGGGAAGGGAACATGGTGACGGAGTTTGCTCTGCCATGGACGGAACTCGGCTCCCCAACGTCCCTCGATGTGATGGCGTATGCTCAATGGCAGGATGAAGGAAATGTCTGGGCATCGTTCCCTAGTCAAAATCCGGCAAGCAACAACGGTGCAGAAACATTCACGCATGCATGGCATATTGAGAATGTAAACAATGCAACATCTCCAAATCAACTTCCAATTATTCAGCCAGCGGCAGCGGGTAAAGTCGACGATGCCCTCAACCTAGCTATCGTTTTCCATCAACATCAACCGTACTACAAGAACAAACTCACAGGTATGTACGAGATGCCCTGGGTACGTGTTCATGCCATGACGGAGTATGTCGATTCACCAGGGATTCTTGCTGATACTGGCACGAAGGTAACCTACAATCTCGTGCCTTCATTCATCGAGCAGCTTGTCGACTACCACGAGCAAGAGACGCTGGATGTTCACACAGATATCGCCAAGAGGTCTTGGGCAACAGGAGGCTATCCAAACGCAACAGATCTCGAACTCCACACCATGCAATTCCAGTCGTTCTGGAACAGTGGTTGGATTTACAACGTCTCCGATGATGACCCGAAACTCGGTTGGCTCCATCCCTCGAGTGCACGCTACAAGGAACTCTATGACAACACGCTGCACAACCTCAAACCTGAAACCATCATGGACGATGACTTGCTTCCTCCACAGGACTTCCTCGACTTACAGGTCCTATGGTATCTCTATCAGTTTTCACCAGATTATGTTCTTGGGACGTACAACTCGAGTCATCGCGATCAAGGTCTCATCGATTTGTTCATGCAGAGTGGCAACTACGAATTGAGTGATTTGACCTATGTTCTTGATGCCCAACATGCTCACATGGGCAATGTATTGCCAATGTACAGTGAACTCGCTGCAAACGGTCAAGTTGAACTCACAACTACACCATACTATCACCCCATCATGCCTTTGCTGATGATGGAAGGATGGACGATGGAAGATGGTATTCGTGTCAATAAAGAGGCTTGGCCAGAAGACGTACAAAATCACCTCATTACTGGAATGGACCTTTTCGAGGACGAACTTGGGTTCCGGCCTACTGGAATGTGGCCAAGTGAAGAAGCCGTTTCTCCTGCCATGGTCCAACCGGTTACCGATGTTGGAATCGAATGGATGGTTACGGATGAGGAGATTCTCAAACAGTCCACAAACCAAAACGGAGAGTTCATCGATGTCGAGGATGTCACAAACCTGGCAACGCCATGGAAGGTATCGGGAGCAGATGATGGAGAAGTTGCAGTCATCTTTAGGGATCGAGTCATCTCTGATCGCATTGCTTTCCAATACGGAACAATGACTCCTGAAGCAGCAGTTTCTGATTTCATCGCTTACCTTGACAACATTCGACAGCAACTACTTGATGCAGGTGAAGACCCCTCTGAGCATCTCCTTACTGTTGCATTGGACGGTGAGAACTGGATGTTCATGTCCGAGTTCCAGCACCAAGACAACGCTCGGCCCTTCATGGCAGAATGGTACAGCCGATTAGCAACGCATCCAACCATCGTGACCACAACCCCTTCTGAATTCCTCGAAACTGAGCCAACCCTGCCTGTAATCCAAACGATTGGAACCGGGTCTTGGATTGATGGAACACTACGTACATGGGCCGGTGAAGAGGAAGAATCCCTCGCTTGGCAACGTCTTGTTGAAGCCCGACAACAACTGGTCGCATTCGAAGAAGAGAATCCAAACGATCCAGGTCTGGAAGCTGCTTGGGAGTCGTTGTATATCGCAGAGGGCAGTGATTGGTTCTGGTGGTATGGTCTTGACCAAGACAGTGGTTACGACGAGAATTGGGACGTCCTGTTCAAGGTTCATCTCTCCAACATCTACCGAGCGGTCAACCTTGACCTGCCTCCATATTTGCAAGACCTATGGACAAACCCCGCAGTACCTTCGCCAGCGGCCTCGTCCATCATCGAACCAATGGTCGACGGAGTTGCATTACCTGGTGAATGGGATGGTGCTGCTCGCTATGATGCACCCGTTGAGGGTGCTCCTTTCAACATTGAAGAATTCTATGTTGGATACGATGCTTCCAATGTTTTTGTTCGGGTGGATGCGACCACGATAGCTGAACTCGAGAACATGTCTCTTGATGGTAAATCTCCTGATCTGGCCCTCTACTTCATGCAACCCAATGCCGTGAACTTCAATGAGGCGGAAACGAATTTCCGCACCTACTACGGAAACCAAATTCTGAGCTTCCCTTCGAAATACATGGTAGCATTTGATTTCGATACGTTACGAGATGATGGTCGTGCAAAGTGGAATCTTTTCACGGCAAAAGGCAAGACAGGTGATCAAGAGCAATGGGTTCTGAGTGGCAGTTCAGCGCTCGGCGGATGTGCTGTTCAAGATGTCTATGAATTTGTCATTCCTTGGTCGGAAATTGGACTCGCTCCCCGTTATTCGACAAGGATCAAAGTTGTAGCAGCTCTCGCTGACTCTCTTTCCTATGGAGATGGGGAAGACAAAGAAATGGCTCCACCCGCCCCTGCAGAAGTTGTTCTTCCCGATCTTGAAGAGTGGGTAACATTGCTCGAACTTGATGATGCAATCGGGGATGAAACGGGTGACGGTGATTACATCTATCCCCTAGCAAGTGATTTTGCTACACCAAACAACGGTGGATTGTGGGATGCCAGGAAATTGACCATTCGACAAAGTGCTTGGAACGCTCAGTTTATTCTTGAAATGGATGAGATGACAGATATTTGGGGCTTAAGCAATGGATTCAGTCATCAAATCGTTCAAATTTACGTGGACCAAGGCGACACAACCTACGGCTCCACCGAGATGCTCGATGGAGCCAATGCCCGTATCGATGATGCATGGGCATGGGAAGTTGCAATCAGTGGAACCGGTGAACCAGGAGCAGTCTTTGCCGTACAATCAGAAACCGGTAGTACATCCTCCCGGGGAATTGATGTGACCGGTGATGTTGATTCGAAAACCATCACATTCACCGTAAGTAAGGATGTTATCGGAGATGATATCCCCAATTATCGATACATCATCGTTATTGGAAGTCAGGATGGCTTTGGTACAGGAAAATGGAGAGATGTTGATGAAACGCCATCTACATGGACGTTAGGTGGAGGTTCCAACCCGGCTGCAGATGATGGAATTGATTACGATCCAAACATCATTGACATGATTCTTGATGGTACTGGACAAGAACAAATGTTGTCTTCTTACGATGTTGATGGACATGTCTATGCAACATTGACAGGATTCGAAATGCCAGAGATTCCGCAACAAATTTTCGGAGCATCTGTTGAAACCGTCACTTCATCAAGTGCAGTCATCACTTGGTCAACTACAGTCTCTGATGAGACCTCGATTCAATATGCTCTTGCTGACCAACAGCCCGCTGACCAGATGACCAATGTGTACGAGACCGTTTCTGGAACCGACCATGCAGTGACCTTGACCGATCTCGAGGTTGGAACCTCCTATTGGGTGTTCATACGTGCAAACGAAACAGAAGAAGTCGTGTTGTACTTTAACACCAGCAGTGTCGTTGATACGACTCCTCCTGAACTCTTGAATTTGGATGCAGAAGTCCTCGAAGACGGCCGTGTACGAGTCACTTGGTATACCTCTGAAAGTGCGACCGAACATGTTTCGATTGGAGGTACGATTATTCACGAAGTTGCATTTGCCACAAAGAAGAATCATGAATTTATCACGGAGGCATATGCTAACGGCGAATACGTCATCATGGTCAAGAGTGCTGATGCCTCTGGTAACTTGAATGAAAGCAGTATCTCCGTTACAATTGATCTCGACGCCGAGAACAACAATCCAAATCCAAATGGGCCAAACGATTCAACCGACACAATTGATGAGGACGAAAAGTCTTCAGCGCTATCGAACAATGTTGTTCAAATTGGAATTCTCATCGCTGTATTGGTTCTTATTGTCGCTTTCATCCGTGTACGTAACGGACAAGAAGGTGATGACGAATGGGTCTAGTCGTTGCTTGATACGGATTTTGGAATCCATTCAGCAAGATAAGCTGCAATTGCAATCATACCAAGTTGGGCAAGTGCACGGAGAATATGAGCCCACACTGGGAAGGTGTTTCCATTCAATGGGATGTCGTTGATCCACATATTGAGATTGGCCCAATAGAGAACGATAAGGAGCCCAACAGTTGCTTTTCCTGCGATGATTCGTGTGCGTGGTAGAATCAGACCGAGTCCACAGAGAACCTCAGGAATTCCGCTAATGATGACCCAGAATTCCGCACTGAATGGAAGAATCTCAGGTACGATTGGAGTGAACCATTCAACATCGGTGAAATGCATGATTCCAACATTCAGGAAGAACAAACCTAAACCTATACCAAGCACATCTTTGTGATACTGCCAGAGGTGTTTCATCGCTTCACCACGATGGTCAAGAGATCGCCATCCTTGAGCTGGTGGTCAAGGCCAACACGTTGCCAATCGAATTTTGCAGATGGACCCTTGATACGGGCAAAACGGAATTTTCGCACAAAATCGCGATGTAATTTATTGCAAATTGTTTCTACTGTGGAATCATCCTTGACAATGAGTGGTTCCTCGAGATCGGCCTCTTGACCCTGGGGTTTGAGATACACGCGCATGAATCCAAGATTGTCGTAAATGAAATCCTTCAATTCTGTAAGGCCGATGTCTTTGAAGGCTGAAATTTCCATGATGGGCCAATCACTCGGGAGTCCCGATTTGGCTCGTTCAATATCTTCGGGTGTTGCGATGTCAATCTTGTTGATTGCAATAACTGCCTTTTCATAGATGATGTTTCCTGCTAAACAATCAACGATTTGTTCCGCAGTCGTATCTTGACGCAACGTGACAATCGCAGACGTGTAACCAAACGATCGAATGATTTCTCCCATCTCTTCTGGGCTGAGGTGTGTTTGTTCAACGGTTGTACGGACGTCGATTCCCCCCTTGTCTACGCGCTTGATGAAGACAGGTGGTTTTTGTTGATTTAAACGAAGTCCTGAGTTGTGGAGTTCGCGATGCAGGACAGTGAAATGACCATCTTGGAACGGATCGACAATGTAGAGGACCATGTCTGAAGAACGAATAACATTGAGAATTTCTTTTCCTCTTCCCTTCCCTTCAGCAGCACCTTTGATCAGTCCAGGTAAGTCAAGAATCTGGATTTTTGCACCCCTATGTTCCATGACACCAGGGATACAGGTGAGTGTTGTAAACGCATATCCGCCTGCTTCGGAATGAGCATCGGTAACTTTGGAGATGAGTGTTGATTTACCTACTGAAGGAAAACCAACCAATGAAACGGTCGCATCACCTGATTTCTTGACTTCGAATCCTTTACCGCCGCCACTTGCTTTTGAATGTGCAGCAGCCTTTTCTTCCTTGAGCTTTAGTTGAGCAATCTTAGCTTTCAACTTTCCAATGTGGGCGTTCGTAGCCTTGTTCTTCTGCGTCTTATCGATCTCTGCGCGAATCATTTCGATTTGCTCTTTAATCGTCGCCATACGAACCCCCCTGTTCTTTTGGAACAGGCCCTGTTCTTCAAGGCTGTTGCCTTTTCAGACAGAAATTTTCCATTCCTTTGTTTTTTGAACTTGCCGAATGCCTCAAAGAATGGTCAGCCTTCGGTACAATCATGGGACTAGAAATCGTTGTTCTGTTGGTCGATGTCCCAAGTTTACGCCAATTGGCTTCAATGCCTTGGTGCGACCTTTACTCAGGGCTTGAAAAGCGAACAATGCGACCTGATAGGCCTGAGCAAGACTCGCGTTTGAAAGTCAACTTTGACATCGATGCCGAGGCAGAACTCCTCGATTGGATGGATACGCAAAATCGTCAATCGAATGATTCTCATTCCTTCTGGTCATGCTTGCAGGATTCAGGCAATGGTGAGAAAGGGCTTCTGCTTGCAATGAAATGGGCGAGCCCAGGGGCTTGGGAAGCATGGGAAGGACGAGCTTACATGTATCTCGATGTTGCTCTTTCTAAGACGATTGAAGGAGAAGAAGAACTCTACGATGGTGAAACATGGGATGCCGTCTGTCAAACGCTCTGGAACATTCCGGAGCAAGAGTATGCCGAGCGTGTGTGCTTGGATTGGATGGAGCGTCGTAAGGAATTAGGTGAAACAATGGATGAGAAAGAAGATCCAAGAATTGTTCCAACCTTCGAAGCACACGATCGAGCTGCGAAGGCCCTTGTTCATACCATGAAACGTTGGAACAGTGAAGACAACCTCGTTGCCATTGTTGGTCGAGATCATCTTGATGCAAGAAAATGGGGAACGTTTTCGTGGAACCTTTCCACCATCCTTACGAACGAACTTCCTGATGATACGACAGCGTCGGGTTGAAAGACCACATCCGTTTCGGTGGAATCATGTCAGAGGAGAGCGAAGACGTTCCTTTGGATGCGGTTGAAGAATCGCATGATGATGAAACTCCAGCGTTTGAAGAAATTGACGAGCAGATGGATTTGTCTGAGCACGTCGAACCTGTTGACCCTTTGGAAGAAGCGATCCAAAGGGCTGAGAAAGCCGAGAAAGAAATCGCTTACAAAGATGCAGAAATTCAGAATGTTCGTAAGCGGTTGATGGCTGAAAAGTCTTCACTCATCCAATACGGCGGCATGGGTCTTGCACGACGAATGATTCCAATCCTCAACGATGTAGATCGTGCATTGAGTCAGGTTGAGGATGATGACGAATCTCCAATAGCCCAAGGTCTTCGACTCTTACGGAACAAACTCTGGCGAGAACTTGAAGCGGATGGAATCAAAGCCATTGAGGCGAAAGGGCAAGAGTTCAATCCAGCCACCATGGAAGCGATCACAACCCTTCCAGCATCCGAACAATTCCCTGCAGGCCAGGTCATCGACGTACTCGAACCAGGATACATGTACAAGGAACGAGTACTTCGAGCAGCAAGGGTGGTTGTCGCTACGGAATGATCAACCTGCATGCGGTGTGGAGTTAATCTGAGAAAATCGATACAATCCATCATTGACAATCAACCACTCAATGATCGATTCTGGAACGCTTGGTGCGAGAACCATGCGCGCGGCATCGTCATCGTACACGGTTGAAAGCATCATGCATGTTTGACGAATACGCCATCCTTCGAATTGCTCTCGTTCATGCAAATCAACCCAGTGAACTGGAACAGCAGCGGATTCGTAGAGTCGTTTCGTTGCATCATCAGATGTGACGAGTGTTCCTTTTCCATGATGATTTGAAGCATGTTCAACCCAATTCGGAGGGTCGTTGATGTCTTCAATTCCGACAATTGTGATGTTGTCTTGAACCTGATTGCTTGTGGCCCATGCTCGAATCATATCTGTTCGTTCTTGAATTGAGAATGGATTGTCAACCGTCCATTCTTCTTGAGCTGAGCCAATTGCGATTGTAATCTGCTCGAAGTTCTCTAAGGCAAGCTTAACCAAATGAGCATGTCCTTTGTGGAACGGCTGAAACCGTCCTAACACGATTCCTTTGCCCATGATTCACGCAAAGTAGGATGCAACATCAACGTTTGGAAGTGCATGTCCCATCTCGTTGAAACACGCAATCATTCGATTACAACCTTCAATCATCTCTTCGATGCTTGTCGTTCCCATGCTGCCAACTCTGAACATTTTTCCTTTGAGGTGGTCTTGAGCGCCGATCACTTGCGTTTGATAATCATCCTTGAGTTTGCTTCTCCATGCATCGTTGATTCCTTCTGGATACATGATGGCCGTGACCGTGTCGCTTTGTTGACCTCCATCAGCAAGCAACATGAATCCAAGGTCAGAAAACAGACGCCGAACACCATCGGCAAGTGTTCTGCATCGATTCCAACGATTCTCAAGTCCTTCTTCTTCCAATTCACGAAGTGAGGCTGCCCAACCCATTGCGAGATTGATTGCTGGCGTCCATGGTGTTTGGTCATCGTTTCCTTTCTTGAGTGCTGAGATTAAATCAAGATAATACACTGGGTTCGAATCGCCTTGCTGACGAATGGTTTGTACGCGTTCAATGAAGTGCTCGTTAATCGCAATTGCAGCAATTCCACTTGGCCCTGCAGTGCACTTCTGTGCTCCCATGACGACCGCTTCAGCGTTCCATTGTGCAGGGTGAACTGGAAGTCCACCTACGGATGTAATTCCATCGAGAATAAACGCAACGCCATGTTCTTGACACATTTGTGCGAGTGCTTGAGCATCCTGTGTGATGCCTGAACTCGTCTCGTTGTGACAGATCAGGAGTGCTTCGAAGGTCCCTCTTCCCAATTGTTCCTCAAGTTCCATGACATCAAAACTACGGCCCCACTCGTAAGCGATGTGTTTGACCTGGCAGTACTGCTTGCAGATGTCGGCGACACGTTCACCAAACTTACCATTGGTTGGGACAAGGACCCGATCATTTGGTCTGAACCTGTTCGCAATCACCATTTCCATGGCCGCTGTCCCGCTTCCAGATACTGCGATGACCTTGTATCCGTCCTCGCCGGACCATGATTCAGTCCCTCGCTCGCGAGAAGATGGTGTTAGATTGAATGCTGTTCTTAGTCCTGCATTGAGGTCCGCCATGACATCTCGGAATTCCGTGCCACGAGCAGTCATCACTGGTGTCGCCATTGCTTGAAGACAAGTATCACTCATTCGTACGGGTCCCGGGACGAGAAAGCAGTCTCCATCGTGTGCCATGAATCAGCGGTGTCGCGCACGGTTTTTGAATAGCGACTCTCAAGCATGCTCAAAATCTTCGTTTGACTTGATGCTATGTGCTAAAGACGTGGACGCTCAGGCCGGACTATGATGCGGGTGGGTCTTGCAATGTTGCAAGGGGCCCGTCATGAGCATGAGGAAGCCATTCTTTCCATTGCGAAAGACTTGGAGCATGAGGTTGAAGTCGTCCAATTGCGAAAAGGGGACGATCTTGATTCCACCATTCAAGGTCTTATTCTTCCAGGTGGTGAATCAACAACAATGCGAATTGCCTCTCGATCCGAAGGCTTGCTCGACTCAATTTATCATTGGATGGAGGCACACCCAAATCGTCCCGTTCTAGGGACCTGTGCAGGCGCTATCTTGCTCGCAATGCCAAGCGATGATCGCCACCCATTTATTCAAGCTAAAATATCGAGGAACGCATGGGGCCGTCAACGCCAGTCGTTTGAGGCACCTATCGATGTAACCCTCAGTAGAGTCGATGCACAAGGGACTTCAATTGCACGTAAACCAGATTCTTTTGGCCACACCCCGCTCGTTGTAGGTGACGTTCAATCACCGACCGAGAGTGATGCCTTTCCTGGTGTGTTCATACGTGCGCCACGATTTGACCCAGCTGGAATCAACTGTGAGATCGTTGGGCGTCTTGGTGACGAAGTAGTGGGTGTGCGTGATGGGTCAAAATGCGCCGTTACGTTTCACCCCGAACTCACCAACGACCGTCGTTTTCATGCATGGCTATTGAACGAAATCGCAGCACTTTCACCGACGGATTGAACAAGGAGTGTTCAGAGGTTCTGCTCATGGTCGTCCATCTTCCGATGCATACGGAGATTCTTCCACCAGAGGATGGTGAAGCGGAAGGTTGTGTTCAATGCCAAGAAGGGCGTAAACTGGTTCTCTTTGTGACAGGTAAGTGTCACTGGGGGTGTGATTATTGTCCACTCTCTGAGAATCGACGCGAATCACCTGATATGTTCGCAAACGAACGAAGGTGTTCAACAT
>Ga0181568_10003963_pt1 | contig 13273 bp, 1 predicted proteins | sample 101ome_20_FD_133758 | JGI IMG/M metagenome (GOLD analysis project Ga0181568, IMG submission 133758) | Coastal salt marsh microbial communities from the Groves Creek Marsh, Skidaway Island, Georgia - 101404AT metaG (megahit assembly) | ecosystem: Environmental > Aquatic > Marine > Intertidal zone... | reverse complement strand
CTGATGCGCGAGGCCAACGAGATCGGCAGCGGCAGCGGGGCCTGCGCGAGGCAGGGGCGTGGGGTGCGTCGGAGAAGCGCGCCTTTTCGGAGTTGCAGCTCACTGGGCTTCGGCTTGCTAGAATAAAACAGGAGGGCGGTCCAGCGCTTCGCGCGTTTATGTTCATTTAAGCCTTATTTAAACCCCCCTCCCCTTATGAGAGTGATTCTAAGCACAGGCCCAATTTTGGTCCCTATTTTAGCCTTATTTTAGGCCTATTTTAAGCCCTTATTTAAGCCTTATTTTAAGCCTTAATTTAAACCTTATTTTAAGCCCCTCCCCCTCCCCTTATGAGTGTGATTCTAAGCACAGGCCCAATTTAGGTCCCTATTTTAGCCTTATTTAAGCTTAATTTAAGCCCCCCTCCTCACCTCTTCCTCGTGTGCCTATTTTAAGCTGCCCTTAAATGGGCTTATTTAACCCGGGGCTTGTTTGAGCCTTATTTAAGCCCTTTAGTCGATTTAAGCCCCACTGGGGTGTGCTCTCTTTCACAACAACGGGCATTAACTGTCCGAATGGCGCAATTAAAGGCGTTTGGGTGCTTATTAGGGGGTGCTTGCTACGCACCCTGAAGGGCGTCTGGGTGTAGGGCGAGTTGGGGGTCTTGGGATACCAAATACCCCGATTTCCGATTATATGTGCTCTAAGTACGTTTGATGTAAAACCGGGGGTAATTCCCTCAATTTGGATCTACATATCAGTAGCTTCTGCTGAATCTCGGATCAGGAACCAGGATACGTGCCAAGTTATACAACCAAACAGGTCGAAAATGGGGGGGGGAATGAACGTACTGTAGCCGTTTGGCCAGGGGCGCAACGGCGCAACAATCGTGCGCAAAACTGCAGGAGCTAACGCAACAGCGACACGTCCAAGTCGCTTGGGATTGCACCGCCTCCATCGCGCGCGATGAACGTCAGCTGGTAGGCAAGGACATTCAATTGATATTGTGCTGGGCGGGGTTCCCCCACCCCAAGGGTCGGGCCGCGGCGTGTGACCACGACCGCGCCAATTCCATCAAGACTGTGCAGGGCGTCCTGGAGCGTGCGTGCAGAGGCGCCGAGGTCGATCGCAGCTGTGGTCTCAGTTCTTTGCCCCATGGTAACGCCAATGGAAAATTTAGAGCCACTTGAGCTGGTGTTGTTCCAGTCGCTAATTGATATCTCAACGACCTGTGCAAAAGCGTCCAATGGCTCCGCAAATGCAGGTACGCTGTGCCCACGAGAGTTACTGGCCATAACTCGCACGATGCTGGCGGTGCCAGTATCAAGGCCAAGTATTTGGTGTGTAAAGACCCTGCCCGGGGCGGTGCTTTTCAGGCCCTCGCCAACCACAGACGTCATCCCAGCGGAGTCTCCAAATTTTTCATCGTCACTCCATTGAACAATGTACCGCTGAATGTTTCCGCCGCCGGAGTGCAATGGTGCAACCCAGGAAACCAACAGTGACGAATCGGAAGTTATCGAGACCTTAGCATCTCGTGGCGGCCCTGGAACTTGATCTTCAGGCACCACCGCAAAAGGAGCAAGCGCAGGTTCACTCCAGCCCTCGTCGTTGTGCACGCTCACGCGCGCAAAGTACTGCCAGCCCGTGGTGAAAGCTTCTGCGGGCGTCAAAAAGCTCGTTGAAATTGAACCTTTAGTGATTTCGCGCACTCCAACCCAGGCTCCTGTTCCCCTCAAGGTCCCACCGGCAGCAGTTGTCGAAGGAAATGTTGACCCGGCTTGAACGAGAAGGGAAGGTAGGTCTCCATCCTGGGCTGTAAATTTAATGACCCATTCCCAGCCGTAGTCGCTCAGAAGCGGAGAGACCTGATCAATGGCCTGCACAGCAACAGTACGGTTCGCTTTGGTTACGTTAACTCCCTCAATCGTAGCAAGCCCAAGGAGTGCCTTCGTCATGTCCTCCTCCGAAGCGTCAAAAGCGATTCGTGCTGTGCGTTCCCCTCCAAAAATCACGTAAAAATGACCACCCATGTCTTCAGCTTGAGCATACATGGAGATCGCTTGCACCTCGGCCGGTGCGGCTACGACTGCGCTCCCGCGAGGCCGTGAGTGGATTCCAATGGTCCCTTGGTTGAACAATGGATCGCTGCCTTTGGTTGCCTCGGTTATAATGCCAGTAACCGACTTTCCTCGGAGCCCAGCTACGTCGATTGCCAGCAACGGCAAATCTCCAACGTTGTTCAAAAAAGTTACCAACCACACCCAGCCGCCCCCGTTCTCGTTCGGTGACGGCATACTATTACCTCTGTCAACGCTTACGCGGCCAACTGATTGAAGCGCCTCAAGTGCAGCGGCCATTACCTTCGTCGACGCATCGTGAGGCAACGCACTCGTTGAATGCCCGCGGAAGGAGAGCCGGAATGACCCCGCCGTGGATGAATGCACGGACTGTATTACAACCCTTTGGACCTCGTTCACGCCTGCTGCACCGTCCCACTCTATCAGATACTTGGTCGGTGAGCGCCCGTGCAGAGATGGAGGAGGCGACCAGTTTATGCGCAACTCTGTGCTGCTCGCAGCGGTCAGGATCACATTGACTGGGGAATCGGCCGACTGCGATGGAAGCACTGCAGCCGGTGTGGAATGTTGTGCAGATCCGTACGCATTTCCGACACCGTTCCATGCTGACACTCGCACATGATATGGCTCTCCTTGCAGGAGGTCGGTAATTTCAAAGCGAACTGGGTCGTTACCGTTGAGAATGTCGCCCATGAGCACCATCTCGCCCTTAAGGGCACTGTCGAGACGAGGAAGGAGTCCATCTCTGTGCTTGTCAAAAACAGTGATGCCACACTTTGTTCGAGGCGCTAGGTCGGAGCACCGCAATGCAGTTCCATCGACAGCAAGGGGAGGTTGCTTCCCGAGTTTTTCAGTGAATATAACTGTCCATGAGCGTCGACACGTAAGCGTGGGTCCAACGTGACTTCCGCTGCAGTCAAAGTCGCTCGTTGCGACCTCAACCCTTCCAGTGCCTTCCAGTGCTGCTAGAGCCCATTCCATGGTTTGAGCGTCCGCGTTCACGGGCAACGGCGGCGTGGACTGTCCGTTCCGTTGTACCACAAAGGTTCCGCTCATTGTGACATTTTCATTTCGAACAAATGTTGATATTACCTGAGAAGGGAAGCCGCTGTATCGTTCCACCGTTTCCTTGGACTCGATTGAGGCGACTGTGCAGCTCGCGCAGAACAGCATCGTGTTGTGGTGAGCGTTGTTATGTACCGCGGCTACAGCGGCAAAGCGAGAAAACTCAGACGGGGATTCAAGTTCTTGGATGGATACCTTGAGCACGTCGGTGCCACCAATATGGCCTTGGTTTCCCCTCAGGGTGAGGAAAGTTACCGTCCACACGAACCCGTAGGAACCGTGGGTAGCAAGATTCTTCGTTGATCGAGTGACAGTCACGTCGCCGACTGTGGGGAGGGCCTCAAGGTGGGCCTCAAGGTGCTGTTGTGAAATGTCGTGCTCCATGAGGGGAGTCATGTGGTAACCGAGCGCTGCTCGAAAGGCACCGCGCATCGTGGTGGTGTCGCAGCTCGTTTCAATTAGTTGAATCGAGTGCGGGGAGAACAGGAGGCTTTCGTGGGCTTGCGCCACTCCCGCTTCGTGTGCTTCCTGGCCGATCGCATCCCATTCAAGCAAGTACTTTGTTATTGAGCCACTGCCGTCCTCCGCACTGCGGGGGAATTCAACCATGATGGAAGAAGACCCTCTTGTCCCAGGCGCCGCGATGAGAGCTGTAGGCGGTTCAGGAGCCTGCTTCGGCGACACGCAAGCGACTTCGGGTACTCCTGCGGACGCTGAGTATCCGTGCGAGTTGTACGCAAAGACCCTGACACAGTACGATGCTCCTTTCGTCAAGCCTTGAACAACGTACGCGCACGCCGAACCAATGCAGTCGACGCTCGGGTTCTGCAGAATTTTATGATGTGAGTTCCTGGGACCACCATCTAAGCTGTCGAATGCCGGGCTTGTGTCCCATTCTACCTTGTACTTGGTCACAGTGTCACCACCGTCCGACTCTGGACGATTCCAAAGTAACTTCAGCGATGACCCTGTGCTCACAATCAGTTGCACGTTTGTCGGGTTATCTGGCGCTTGGACCAACGCTCCGAGATAAGCTGGAGACGACCTTTGGGGCTGGTTGAAGCCATGTTCGTTGGCAACGGAAACTCTGACAAAGCACGGTTGGCCCGGAACCAAGTCCGAAAGCACATATGTGATCGAATGTGCTGCGGTAGCGAGAAGGCTGGCCGGGATGTGCACCGTCCTGAGCCCGACTGAAACTCGTCCCGGAACTGTGACTCCAAAGTGCACCTGAGCTTCTGCTAACGTTGCTGTAGCTCCGAGATAGACGTTGCTCAGGTGCACGATGCCAGCTGCTGCATTCACCTCAGAGATCTCGTGAACTTGCCCACCTAGATCAACAAAGTCTCCTGCGCTAACGCTGCCGATCTCGCTTGTAGAGAGGGCTATCTCACGCGAACCGTGTACCACGTGCGTCGCCGCGCTCAGTTTCCAGCCGGGGAGACCTGGCTGCATGTTGTGCCCAACAGACACCAAAACAGCAACGGACAAAGAGCGGCTCGAAGGACTAGCTTCAAAAGCCCGGAGGCCATCCGGGTTGATTATTACCGTTTTGTGACCGTGTGCTGCGGGCACTTCTGACAAGAACGTTATAGTCCACTCGTATCCAGTCATGTTGCCAAGCACGGAACTGCGCGAAACGCTCACGTCACGCAACGTTGAGAGTGCTTCAAGCGCATCCTCCATGAAGACTTCTGACACGTCATGGTCCAGTGGTTCGGAGTTAACTTCGTCGAATGCGACTTGAAAAGTCCCTTCAATTATGCCTGGAGCTACAACTCTTATGACCTGCACTTCATCGCGACCCGGTTCGCGAAAATGCTCAATAAGGTACTCTGACACTGGCGACCCGTGACTGTTGGAGCTCTCGTGAATGGATACAAGCAGCGACGTTGAAGACTGAAGAACTGAGACCGCTTCGTCGGCAATAATGTGACTCAGAGTTACGCCTCCATCGCCTGATATGCGCTCAGGTGTTGAACTTGGAACAAGGAAGAGGGGTGTGGCCCCTCGCGCGGCACCAACTCCCACAGCGTTAACTGCAGACACTCGGACGAAGGTGGGGACTCCTGGCACAAGACTCGTTATGTCGAACTGCATGAAAGCACCGTGAACGGGGTGATCCGCGCGCTTGGATGCTACGGCAGATATCGGTCGTCGGCTCGCGCCACTACCTGCGGCCCCGAGCGCGTTACTAAAGTTAGCAGATTCACTCCATTCAATAAGGTATTCGGTGACTCGCGAAGCTCGGTTGCGTGGAAAGGTTGTGCTTGTCCATGCGACGCGAAGACTGTGCGACGAAGCCGGAATGTGGGCAATGTGCACGATATAGGGAGGGTCTGGGACTCCCGTGGGCTTGAGTTGGCTGTTGGCACAAGGAATTCCGAATCCACGTGAGGGGTTAGCAGCGCTCACGCGCACCTTGAAACCGGCGCTGGTGTCAGAGTTCTGCTCCAATGAGCCGATTTGAAAGAAGTAAACTGAAGCATTGCTGAAGGATTTGCGGCTTAATGGTGCCTCCTGCCACTGTCCCCCGCTAGAAATGGTCGAGTTGCCGCCCGAGGAATGCATCCTGCTGCATTTCAAGTCCCCTCGAGCCGTGGACGCGAAAGGGAGGCGATCGTCGCACACAAGCACACCAGGAGCTCCCGAGGTTCCACGAAGTAAGCTTCCATCTGCGATGAGCGCGTCAATATTTCCAAGCCTCGAGTGAAAAGTGATGCTGTATCCGCGAGTGCTGTTATTTGACAATGTCGCGGGGATGTTGTGCACCTCGACGTCGCCTGTCGTGTCAAGAAACTCCAAAGCTTCCTCGACTGCGCTTGTGGTTGCATCCCAGGGCAAAGCAAACGGGTATTTCATTCCCGCAGCGGTTGCCAATGACCAAGTGCCTCCTCGCGCTGCTGTCGAGAATAGAATGCTTTGAACCTCCTTGTTGCCGTACGCACCGTCGACAGCGCTCCACCACTCCACAAGGTACTTAGTTATATCTTGGCCCCCGTCATCTTTTGGTGCCTGCCATTCGGCCAGGAGTTGATCCCAGCCGACACTGCGAAGCGTAAGGTTCGTCGGCGGTGAGGGTTTGGTCGCTCGTGGAACGACCCAAAACGGACTCTGGTGCAGCGATGTTGATGCACTGAACAGGTTTGAGGCAGGGATGACCGACAATGGCTGAGAGCTGCTCGACCACATGAGCCGCACCGAAGCTGGGCCAGTGCTCTCACGCCACTCGAGTCGAATGTCCGTTAGTGTGTTCCCGGTCAACGCAGTACTTCCTTGCAAGGTGATTGGCGGCGCACCATCTTGGATGCGATTTTCGAAAGAATCAAAAAGGAGATCGCCTCCGACGAACAGACGGGCACCGTCGTCCGCCACGATGTGAAAAGTATATGTCTCGCTGAACGCCGGCAAGACAAACCCTGACCAACGTACGCTTACATAGTCCCAGCCGGTCGGAGTGATATTCTCCTCCTCACTCCACTGGAAGTTGACAGTCGCGTCCACACGTGTCATGATGGGCTCATCGTACAGCCAGCGATTGTTGAAATACTCGGCGAATAAACCTCCGGCTTCTGCTCCGAAAACCGACAGGGAGTATTTGCCGACGCGGGGAGTCTGATAAGCGGCTCGGTAGATCCCCGCTGCGACATGGCTCACGCGAGCGGCAATTTGGTCTGTCCCTCCGCTTAGCTGTGCAATGTATTGCTGGCCCAACAGCCCCGCACTGGAGCATGTCATTATTGCACCTGATATTAAGCGCGATGTGTTGTTTTGAAGCGCCATATTTAGAACTTTTTCGTCCGAGACTCGAATAACCTGGCTTTCATTCCTCAAGGACCCGACTTCCCCCGTTATCACGCATGGGCAGGAGCTCTCAGCATTCACGTTTGCGCCGACGCCTGTCAAGAGGTGGCCTTCAGCGTAGATTTCCTCACGTTCGCCTTCCACTGACCGCAGAAAAACGTTCAGGCGAACGCTCCGTGCACTCCGGGACCAAGCCGCTCTTGCACGCTGACCGAAAACATCGAGCTCAATCCCATGAGTGCTTCCTCGACCTCTTGTGCCGCGGCATTCCACGGTAGGTCGTGGGTTCGGTCACCATTGTACTCGAGGTAAAATGTGCCACCGATTTGCTCGTGAGCTCGAGTTGTGATGGTTTGCGATGCAAGTCGGTCGCAGTTTATTACTTGGCCTGATTTAGTCATGACGGACCCGTTCTCCTCGAGCACAAGAGCCTCCGTGTCACCTTGGTTCGAGTCGAAGTCAACTACGTACACGTATTCCCCACGAAACCCCCGCCGCCCCGTGCCGTGCTCATATACCAGAACACGGGCGTCGCTTGGTCCGAGATAGATGCTTGAAAGAGTTATTTTATAGGGAGGAGCCGCGCGCAAGTTTTGAATCGTAAACACGTTCCCTTCGCCGATACGAATCCAATCGCCAACTTCGAACGTGCCTCCAAGGTCCCTTGATGGTGTGACAAGTGCACTGCCGCGCACCACGTTCAGCGTGCACCCACCGACCAGGTCGTTCGCGGAAGGGCTCGTTACAGTTACTGCGCCCAGCCCAGCGATTGTTTCAAGCGCTTGCTCAAGCTCCCGGGGGCCTGCGTTTGTACCAACTTCGACGCTTGACCCTTGATATCCCACGGAGAAAAAGGAACCTTGGGAGCTTCCTTGAGACACGGGCGCGATGATGACTTGGCGCTCCCGTGACGGACCAATCTCGACGCGGTTCGAAAAGCGATCGCGCGCTTCCAACTGAAACGATGTTTCGTGTCCGTAGATTCCCGTGTGCAGTCCGTTTTCCCCCGGGGTCGCCGGGAGGTCGACTACTGTTGAGTGCCAAGGGCTCACCGCAGCCGATTTAATATCCGCCTCGAAGGGAGACACGCCGTCGCTGAAATCGAACCCAGTGGCGCTCAACTCGTCGAGCTTTGCGCCACCGTGAAGTACAAGTGCGCTCCTTATTGCTCCTCCTCTCTCGAATCGAGGCACCAATGCTGGAAGATCCCCGTAGTTCAGCATGTGCGCCCATGAACTTCCCCTGGTCGGTTGAAACTCCACCCTCCACTCAAAGCCAACCTCGCCAGAGTGCAGAGATGTCAGGGTCCGGCGTTCGACATTGACGGAACCAACGCTGTCAAGGGCTTCAAGGGCGCGCATGAGCTCGCCCGCAGTTGCGTTGATTCCCTGGCCGCGAGTTTCCTGCCCGTTGAACGCCAGCCAGAACACATCGCTACCGAGCTCCTGAGCAATCACCTGCACCACTTGCGCCTCATTTCTTGTTGATGCAGACTTGATGTGTGCCATGGTTCCGTCCGATATTCTGGAAGCTTTAATCTTTCCCCCGCACGCCGATTCAAAGTTCGCCCCGTCCACTTCAATGAGCGGAACTTTGCCGACTCTTGAGATGAACGTAACGTGAAACGAGTGCGTGCGCGAGTTTGTTGAAGTCGAGTTCTGGCGCTGTACGCGAACTCGCAGGTTCGTGCAAGATGCCTCCAGGGCTGACTTGATATCCTCCTCCGAAGCGTCCCAGGCCAGCGATACGGAGTCCTTGCCGCCGTCAACGTGAAGCTTAAACGTTCCGCGAGGGCGTCGTCCGTGTGGAATAGACACCCGCACCGCTTGCACCTCTGGCAGCTCGGCCATGAGCACGGCAACAGTGTGTTTGCCGCGCGTGGTCGGGATGAACTCTGCACTGTAGGAGCCGTCTTGCATGTAAGTAACATTGGCTTGAGCACCAGTGAAGTATTCAGGCGCCTCGTCGCTCCGGAAAGCCCAGACAAGAAACTCTTCTCGATCCTGTGACTCTAAGCGGTCGTTGCCGTACGAATCCTTGGCTTGAATTGTGAAAGTTGAGACTTCGCCTGCGATACCAGATAGCAAACCGCGACCCCAGGCGGTTGTAACAGATGCATTTGTCTCACTTGGATCAACTTTTGCTTGAAAGGGCGCCGTCGAGATGGAGGCAAGCTCGGTCGCCTTAACAACTTCTTCAGCTATCACAGCGCCTCCGTTTCTTTCAAGATCTGCTGCAACCACCTTCCAACTGAAGGCAGAGTGGGGCCCATCGCGAGGCCTACTGCGCTGAAAAATGGTCACCATCCAGGTGCACGTCCGTTTCGGCAGACTGCATGCAGTTCGGTCGACGTCGAAGTACGCAACGTGTCCAAACACCTCTTGCAACGCCTCCCGAAATTCTAAAGCACTCGCATCGACGGCGATTGACCTGGTTTGTTCACTCATGGGGTCTCCGTTTCCAACACAAGAGCCCTCCAGGGTAAAGTTCCCACGAAGATCTGAACCATCAGGTAACGCCGAAGTGACGATGCGCACAACTTGTGGCTTGCCGGGAACCTGAACGTCCAGCTGGTAGGAGCCGCGGATCGCGGGCGTGTACACGACTTCATACAGTCCCCCGAGGAACTTCGAAGATCGGTACGCCGCAATGTGCTCACCACGGCATTGCGTATTGTTCGCAACTTCCTGGGCTCCATGACGGCAGTTTCCACGGTACGGGGCGTGCAGCGGCACGGTTGAGGCATCAAAACGGCCACCAAACATGCTCACTTCAAACACCTCACTCCCGAGGACGAGCACATCGCCCCGTGCAAGCTGCAAAGTGAAGTCAGAACTAGTGTTCCACGCAGATGCCAGACCAGGGACAGCCGTAACGAACCCGAGAAACTGCCAGCCAAGGGAGGAGACTGTCGCTTTCACCTGGATAGCCGATCCGTTCACCTTGCTGTTCACGCGGCCCACTGCAGCCCAGTCAGTCACTCCAATCATACTTACCCTCCATGCTGCATCCCCGACATTGAAGGCGGTGTTTCCAAAGGCGTCGCGAGCATGGATCGTAAAACGGCACTCGACCATGGACGAGCAGTTTGCCAGGCCAGGGCCCGTAGCCGTCGAGCGCGCCCCGTCCAGCACGCCAGGGTAAACCGAGATTAAAGCTGGGCTGTTTTCGATGTGTCTCGTATAGAATAAGGCTTTTTGGGGAACAAGCTCTCTCGGTTGCGACTGAACCTCCCAGAATAGGCGCACAGACGCGACATCCGTGTCCTCGGTATACTCAAGTACGATAGGGTACTTCATCCCCGCAACCATGGTCATGGTGCCAATCTTTTCCGAACTTGCCACCGAACCTCCATCGTCGGCAACAATGTCCTCACCACCGATTGTGAGCCGAGTCCAGCTGTCCGTTTCAACGATGAAACGGACCACCCCTGACGAGGGAGCTTCAATTGAGCCCACCCACCTCGCGCTAAAATAATCCGAAGGGAAGCGAGCATTGTGGGCCAGGGGTGATCCGTAGCCCCAATCGAAGTCGATGGGTCCGTCCAGCTGAGTAGAGTCGCACCCGCCGTCGGGCCGCGCGCACCACCGAGGCTCGTGAAACGGGAATTCGAGGTGCCGCCTGTTATCAAACACGGGCTCTCGAAAATCCTTCGTGGAGTAGTACGTCGCGAGAAGCCCACCAGGACTTTGGAGTGTTGAAGTCATAGAGTGCGTCCCCGCTAGGTCCAGCGAAAACGTGGCGCGGCTGGTGCCGTCGGTATTTGGTGTAAACTCTGTAACGTCGGCAACGCGCCTTTGACTAAGGCCCTGCGGTTGGCCGCTGAACTTGTGTGCTGTGCCGTTGAACGAAACAGCAAGTGCTGCCAGGGGGCCAATGGAACCGCTCAGCTTGTTTCCGAAACGGTCCTTCGCCTGAAGTCGGAGTTGCTGAGGTTCCCCGGCTGACACGACGAACGGTGCATCGTGCGATGTTGTCGAGGCACTGGCTTGGGCTGAAACTACGAGAATTTTCAAATTTTCCGGAGAAGGCACCTCGGCTCCAGCAATAGAAACCGAGGCGCTGTATGACCCCGCGACAACAGGGGTGTATTGCACTTCGTAACGACCATTCCCGCCTCCCATGTACCTAATTGAGTTGATGCCTCGTGAAACTTTTGTGATTTGCACATTTACTCCCCGCGTACTCGACGAGCTCAAACTTGGTAGGGTTCCACGGTGCTTAAACGTCAAGTAGATTTCGGCACCAGACTCCACCATTCCGACGTTCGAAATGGGGCAAAGGCTTGTTGATAAAGATGCACCGCGCGCGAAAGTAACGTTTGCCTCGTAAGGTTGCACTAGGGTGTGAAGTGCGACCTCAAAATCACGCGCACTTGCCGCTGCAGGCAGCTCAACTTTCCTGTCAAAGAAGCGAAAACTGATGTTCCCGACGTCCCGTGATCTCACACAGGTGATAAGTTGAACCTCATGTTGGCCGATCCGAAACCTCATGTTGTCAGTTTTGAGTTCAATGGAGACGTCGATTTCCATTTCATAACCTCCTTGGTCAAGATTGTTGCCTCGGAAACCGTTCTCAAACGTGGAAGTGGCCACGAAAGGCGCATATGAGTTCATGTCCACGACGGATGTTGGGCCTCGGAGCCCACTAGAGTCGCTAGTAAGTAGTGCACCCCCTCTCGATAAAAAGCGTTCGTCGATGCTAAGAAACACCACCGTCCAGATCGAAAGAAGGCTGGGCACTCCTGAAAATAGAGCCGGGCCCTTGAAACCTTCCCGGGTCTGACCAACACACAGGCCAACCATGGTTTTGGAAACTTTGACACTGCCTATTGACTGTAAGTCCTCCAAGGCAGCCTCCAGATCTCCAGCACTCGCCCGTGCCGAAATACTCAATGTGGTATCCTCCGCGAACGAAAGAGTAAACGAGCCCTCCATTGGAAAAAGTCCATTTACTATGCCGTCCTCTTCGTTTGTAAACTGCTCTATGTCAGCATATTCTCCGAGGTTCGTCGTGTCGATTTCCAGCAGCGGTGCGTCTCCGACAAAATCGTGAAATGTCGCGAACACTTTGTGCGAGCCATGAGAGCACAGGGGAGTAGATCGCGCGAGTGTAAGCTGCGTGGTATCTTCGAACACGACCACGGACACGTTTGCCACGGTGTTGATAAGGGCATCGAACTCGGCGATAGTCGCGTTCGAGTCGATAGAGAGCTCCGCACTAGAACCGGGAACCACCAATCCGATACTCTTTCCCATAATCAAGTTAGAAGTCGCATTGGCGGCAAGGTTGCATCGAAACGCTTGTACCTCGCTGCGAAATGGGGTCGTGCCTTTCACAACCTCGCTCACTTGATTCGTTGGGTCGCGTGAAACCAGGAGTGGCACATCACCGTGGTATCCAGAAAAGGTCACTCGAAATGTAAATGGTAAACCAAAAGCGTCGCCGGCAACAGTGGTTACCTCGACGTTTCCAGCTCCAACCGTTGGAATCACTTCAAGTGCTCGGGTGACATCGCTGGAAGAAATGTTTTTCGCGGGAAGTGCCAAGAGGCTCCCTCGGAAGCTAAGCCTTAGAGGCAGAGCTGTGACGACCACCTCTTGAACTTCGTGCAACCAGACAGGCACGCGTAGGCTTGTCCACAATCGCTGTTGAGCCAGGACGTGGGAGTCCCGCGCTTGAATGGTGAATGTAAAGTTTTCGCCCGCACTGCCGCCCTGGAGACCAGGTCCAGTCGCCGAGGAACTCGCGGCGCTCAAGGCGCCGCTGCAAACATCAACCGTAAACGGGCTACCAAAGATGTGATCGCGGTCCTTTCCTGCCGATGTAATGGCAAGTTCGTACTGCCCCTTTTCCCAAAGGGTGTACTCCACGGGGTACAGTCCCAACGAGGAAAGCGCCACGACGGTGACAGTTGAGCCGATGTCGCCCTGGGTGCTCTTCGCGAGAACGCGAATGCCGCCCTTTTCCGCGACTTCGTCCAAGTGAGACAGGCAAGTTATTGTCCACTCGAACCGAGTTGCAGCGTATCCAGCACTTTGGTCAGGCGCTTCGGAGCGGACCACCTTTACTTGGTGCGGGTCTGCTGCGTGTACCATCGCAAGTGCGGTTTCCATCGCGCTCGCAGAAATGTCTGTGGGCAAATGATGCGTCTCATGCCCTGCAAACTGCAGCCGAAAGGAGGCGCTGCTTCCAGCAGCGTCATTTTGAGGTGCCGAGACGACAAAGGCCAAACTTGACGAGAGCACAACTCGGCCATTGGGACCGAGCAGCGAAACCGCAAACACGTCGGAAGACCCATCCCCGTACCCCTCAAAGTGAGCAGTGCTATCACCGTGACGGTT
>Ga0181568_10003957_pt1 | contig 13283 bp, 22 predicted proteins | sample 101ome_20_FD_133758 | JGI IMG/M metagenome (GOLD analysis project Ga0181568, IMG submission 133758) | Coastal salt marsh microbial communities from the Groves Creek Marsh, Skidaway Island, Georgia - 101404AT metaG (megahit assembly) | ecosystem: Environmental > Aquatic > Marine > Intertidal... | reverse complement strand
CGATTAAGAATTTTGGTGCCCTCTTCGGAGGGCATTTTTTTGACTAAAGACACAATATATTGTGTCAAAAGGTTGACCTTTGATACTATATGTTGTATTATGTTTACATAATTTAACAATATAGGAGAAACAAAATGTTAGATATCATTAAAAAAACAGTACTTGGATTAGCAATAATTGGTGCTATAAGTGCTATTTCTGTAGGATATGCGTACTTTGTTACGTCTTTAAACCTAAGTAAAACACTAGAAATAGTGGTATTATTCACTCCAATAGTACTATATCTTGCGTACTTTACTGGCGATATTAGGCTATTTAATAGCAAAAATAACCAAAAAAAGTGGTAAAAAGGTTGACTCCTACCTTAAAATTTAGTATAATATATACATAATTTAATAAAAAGGTAGGAGTTTTTATGTTACAAGTTAGAATTTTAGGAATGCAGAAAGAGCCAACAGGCTTAAAGAAAGGTTATGAAATACATGACTTTCAATACAGAACAAGAGATGCAGAAGCATTTGAAAAAGGCAAAAAACTAGTTGAAGAGTTTGTTGCTGATTTAGATTTTGTTCCAACAGATGATGAGTTCTACATCATTGATGACCCAATGCAAATCACTTTAGGTGAGTACGAAGATACTGGCAAATTTCCAGGTATGAATGCTTTGGTATTGCAACTTGAAAAATTAGGTTTCTTTGCTAAAAGTGTAGACTACAGAGTTGCTGAGTTCAATCCTGAGTTTGCAAAAGATTTTAATAAGTCTGTAAGTTCAGAAGAAAATCTTTTAGAAGATGGTTTTATAAATTGGAACTTTGTTGATGCTGACCTTTATGGTTCAGAACACAGACCAAACAAAGATAAAGACTATTATCATTCATATGAAGGTCTTGCTATCCAATATGAACTTGCTAACGGCATAATCCAATAATGGAGAAATGAGTAGAAGAAACAAGAACAAAATCAACAAGGCTATCCAGGTAGCCTTGAAGATTATTGGAACATCCTTTTTATTTGTCGGAATGACATTAGCATTAGGACTGAAGAACAATATACATATAGAAATTTATTCCTATATTTTCTTGTTCTTTGGTGCATTATTGTTTATAATACATAGTTATAGAGCAAATGACCATATGTTATTGTTATTGAGTGTCACAGGTTTTACACTTGTTGGTAATGTATTTTTAGATACAGAAACAGCAATGATGATTGCAGACAGTTATGGTATTGCACTTGTTGAAGAAGAAGGCTTCTTTGCAAAATACGGAAGTCTTATTGTAAGCATATTGAAGGAGTTAGTGTAATGACAATGCATTTAGCACAAGGTCTTAGTACCATTAATACTAAAAAACGCAAAGTTAAAATTACCAAAGCCAAGATGGCTGAGTTAGAGTTGCGTTGGCGTGAGCATAACAAAAGCATGAAGCAAAAAGGTTTACACGACATGCGTTATGCTACACTAGATGAATATATTGATTACTGCTATGGCAGAGTCAAGAAGCCTGATCCTCGCGATTATAAAAACTTTAAGCCTAACAAGCCACAAGTTAATTATCGTGCAGAGCAAGATAGGTTACATAGGGAAAAGTATCCTAGTATGCCTATCAGTGGCGGTGATACAGGTGGCGGTCGTAAAGTTGAACCTATGCGATACACAGGTGATTTAATTGAAGGTATTGCAACTATGCACAAATCAAATGCAGTACCTGTAATGAAAGGTACAAGTCAAGCAAAAGATATTGCTAGAATGAGGCGATGAAAAAAGAAGAATTAATAGAACTTATAAATGGTCTTCACAGCGAAGACACAAAAGGAGAGATGACAGGTGTTTTTATTGGAAGACATGGTGAGGTGGTCACTACCGACTCTATTCGTATTGATATGGATGGGGGTCGAGTTATACTGGCTCAAACGGGATCGGGTGAATCCGAGACAAACAAAAACAATTGGCAAAAAGAATTGGAATTTGTGAGAAATGGCAAAAGAGGAAAATAAACCAACCGCACCAAGTCATGGTAAATGGCACGGGGGAAAAGGTTCTGCAAGAAAAGAAAGTGACCAAAAAAAATATGAGGATGGTTGGGACAGAATCTTTGGCAAAAAAGATAACAAAGATAAAAAATGACCTTACCTGATTTAATAGGACTAACTGGAGTTGCATTATTAATTGTAACTTATGCACTACTTCAATTAGATAGAATAGACCCTAAAGGGTTTTGGTATAGTTTTAACAACTTAATGGTAGCAATACTTGTTACTGTTAGTTTAGTGTACACACCTAATCTTGCTAGTATAGTAATCGAAATATTTTGGTTTCTAATTAGTTTGTATGGTGTGGTAATGTTTTTCAAAAGAAAGGACTTGACAAAAAACAGAAATAGTTTATAATAAATTAAATATAACATAAAGACCGAGGAGGGTCGTTCACTATGAATATGAAAACTTATGCTGACAAAATTAATCAGCAATTCACAAGCGGAGCAAGTAATCTTGTTTCATTACAACAACGTCTAAATGATGCATTAGCATTAAATCCAGTGTTTGCAAAAATGCTAGATGGAGCAGTAGACGAATTCAAACGCAGAAATAAACAATGGAAATCATTTTCAGATTTAACATTGTGTAATGCTATTCCTGTAAAGATGAGCGAGGTAGTAATTGATACTACATTACAACGCCCATTAAACATTAGGCACATCATAAAAATACTTGACCATTTTAGTCAAAGTATGGTTATGCCTATACAGGTATACAAAGAAGTACCTCCAGGCGATGAATGGATTGCTTGGGACGGACAACACACTGCGATAACATTATACATAATTGCAACAAAAGTATTTGGTGAAAGACCAAGCACTATTACAATTCCTGTAAATGATTACCCAGTGGAAAACAAATTAGAGATTAGGCAAAACTTTATTTTGCTTAATGGTGATGCAAAGGAACCTTTAGACTTTATCGACACTTACAAACAAATGGTATATGGTGTTAGAGTAGATGGTGCATCTAATGAAGATTGGATTGACACTGAACAAAAACAACAATATTTAGAAGATGCAGGATTGTTTGCAACTAACAGTAAGTTTGGCGATGAAGATGAAGAAGGTGCATTTACATTGTTAGCAGACACACTAATGAGTAAAAGTCTTAAAACTAGAAAGCATCCTGCTGTTACAAAGATGTTTACAACATACTGGAGTTATTTAAATCAACAACGCCCAGTACAAGCCAAGGAGGCTAGACAGTTGTATGAATACTTTGATGCTTGTTACAATCAAGGAATTACAGTAGATGACGACTACTGTAGAAAACTTGCTGACTTTACCAAAGAGTTCTTTGAAGGTGACTTTAGTGAAAGCGGTATGTTTTGGGATAAAGTAAAACAAAGTTATTCCAATTGGTATCGAGGTGCTAACAAGCATAGCGAAGATAAAAACGAAGATGGCGAAATAATTGTAAGAGGGTTTACTACAGAATGGAGATGTGGCGGACCATTTATTATTGCACAAATTAAAAAGAGTACTGACTTAGAAACTCCAACTTATACACCTAACAATGGTTATAGTGTAAAGGATTTTGAACTATGGCAGTAAGAGATTCTAGCAAGGACAAATTAAAGTCCAATGCTGTTTTAAAAGAACAGTTAGAAGTCAAATGTATGCTTGAAGATTGTGATAACACTTTGAGCATATATGACGGCCCGGGCAGTAATAGTCTATGCAGAGAACATCAACTTGAATGTGTGGAGTATGGTGGTATGGGAAAAGCCGATAGACCTTGGACATTTTATAGAACTATGGAATGTGCAAAGTGTGGATATAACCCAACTGAAGATCCACAGTTCGAAGAGATTGAGGATGAGTACCACAGACTTCGTGTAATGCGAGCCATTATGCATGGTGACCATATACACCTAAAGAGCCAAGGTGGTGCTAATACGAAGGATAACATACAGACATTGTGTGTTAAATGCCATATGATTAAAACATATAGAGAAAAGGATTACCTTGGAAATAGAACTACTCAAGACGGGTAAAGAGATTTTACTCGTATCAGCACCTGCTAATGATGATGCAGACTATGAGGAAATAACTGCATTGGCGGCACAATTGGCTGTAGAACCTTTAGATAAATGGTTAAAAGAAAATGATATCAAAGTAGAATATTATATTAATTGGGGTACACCTTGGGGTACTAATTATGCAGGAGATATTTTTCATATAAACTATCTTGCTAAGATAATTGAAAGTGATATATCAGATGAGGCACTAATGGTATACAAATTAAAATACTATGAACAGTATCCTATTACAAATTTGAAGCCTTATATAGATGAGTTATTTGTACATGATTAATAGAAAAACAGCATTCAAAGAAGCAGTAGCAGATACTTTTTTGGCATTCCTAATAAACTTTCCATTGAATATTTTGCTGGTTGCTATTGCTTTTGAGTTAGAATTAAGTATTTTAGGTACATCAATTTTCTTAACTGCAATCTTTACAACCGTAGCAATTATAAGGAAAACATACACAAGAATGTACTTTGAGACCAGAAATTTAAAGAAAAAGGCAAAAAAAGGTTGATTTTTTGCCAAAAAGTACTATATAATATATAAAGTTATATAAATAACTTTGCATTAAAATCATGCAAGGGAAAAAAGACCGTAAGGAATTTGGACCTACTGCTAGATTTAAATGCACAATGTTAACCGGAAAGGTAACACAAGGTAAGTGGATGGTAACTGAAACAAACCGACTGGTGACCAAACAAAGGAAAACATTGTTAGGGAGAACTTGCTCTTCGGAGAAAAGTCCCGCTCGTGAAGTATAATCTTCAAAAGAGCACGGGCTATTGCTATACGGAAATAGTCTTCAAAAGTGCTCGGGTTATACGGATCAATATTAGGCCCTGCCAAGTACAGACTTATAAATGGCAACAGTTATAAGTAGAAAGCGAAGTCAGGGAAGGATATTGCAGGACAGGACACACACTAACGAATGCCCTGCAATAGACGATTTTTTCATTCGCCAAATGGGTTTGAAAAAATAGGATATAAAATAACTTGCTTTTTAAAGGAGATTATTATGGTAAGCAAACAATTCAGAATCACAACCGATTCATTATCCCCACTATATAAAGCCACAGTCGGCTTCGACAGATTAGTTGATGAGTTTTTCAACGAACCAACTTTTTCAAATGGTACAGGCTACCCGCCTTACAACATCTCAAAATTAGATGAAGTGTATGAGATTACACTTGCAGTTGCAGGGTTCAAAAAGTCTGACATTGAAATTGAATTAGAAGATGGTACACTTAAAATTACAGGTACCTCTGATGTTCTTCAAGAAGAAGGGAGAGAATATCTGCACAAAGGAATTGCTGAAAGAAATTTCATCAGAACTTTTAAACTAGCAGAATATGTTGAAGTAAAAGAGGCAAAACTTGAAGATGGTATCTTAAGAGTATCGTTATTTAGAAACGTACCTGATGCTATGAAACCACAAAAGATTTCAATCAAGTAAAAGCCGTGGTAAATATTGGGGAGACAGGGAGAACTGTTCTCCCCATTTTATTGAGTAAAGCATGGCAAAGAAAGACAAAAGAAGAACTATAGTTTATTTGATTCCAGAAGGAGAAACTAGGGATCATCACACATATCATTACACAGCAGTTAAAACAAAAAGGTTGACTTCTGAAAATAAGAAGTTAAAATTAAAGAAGTATAATCCAGTTAAGCGAAAGCATGAACTGTTTGTAGAAGCAAAACTACCACCACATAGTAAATAATATGACACAAGAAGCCACAAAGACTAGAACGAAAACACAACTAACATATCCTCAAAGATTTAATGTTATCATATTCAATGATGATTTTACTCCGATGGAATTCGTAATTAAATTATTGGTTGAAGTCTTTAATAAAAATGTGACATCTGCAAAAGAGTTGACTATGGAAGTACACAACAATGGTCAAGCAGTTGCAGGTAATTACAATTTTGAAATTGCAGAGCAAAAATGTGCTGAAGGTATCAGTATCGCTAGACAAAACAGTCATCCGTTGCAATTAAAGACACAGCCAGTAGAATGACAATTGACAATTTACAAAACAACTTATACAAAGAAGGCTTCGTAACAGAATTAGAAAGCGAAACGTTTCCTGCTGGCTTAGATGAAACAGTAGTAGAAAAACTCAGCAAAATTAAGAATGAGCCTGAGTGGTTATTAAAATTTAGACTGAAAGCATTTAAACGTTGGAAGGAAATGTCCGAACCTCAATGGAGTGAGTTGGATTACAATCCAGTAGACTACCAAGCATTAAGTTATCACTCAGCACCAAAGAAATTTGACAAAGACGAAATCCCACCAGAGATATTTGAAACTTTTGAAAAGTTAGGTGTACCATTACATGAACGTGATGCATTGCTAGGCTTAGATACAGAAAAGCCAAAACCAGATAACCTTATTCCAACAGTAGCCGTTGACGCAGTATTTGATAGTGTCAGTGTTGCTACAACATTCAAAGCAGAACTAGAAAAACACGGCATTGTGTTTTGCAGTATCAGTGAAGCAGTTCAAGAGCACCCCGAGTTAGTAAGAAAATATTTAGGTAGTGTTGTACCTTATACAGACAATTACTTTGCTACACTGAACTCTGCTGTATTCTCAGACGGTACTTTTTGTTATATTCCCAAGGGTGTGCGATGCCCTATGGAATTAAACACATACTTCCGAATCAATGCTCGTAACACAGGACAGTTTGAAAGAACCCTTATCATAGCAGATGAGGACAGTTATGTCAGTTACTTGGAAGGTTGTACTGCTCCAGCATACGATGAGAACACATTACATGCCGCCGTTGTAGAATTAGTAACACATGACAATGCAGAGATTAAATATTCAACAGTACAAAATTGGTACCCAGGAGATGAAAATGGTATAGGTGGTGTATATAATTTTGTAACAAAACGTGCAAAGTGTGAAGGAAAGAATTCAAAAGTAAGTTGGACACAGGTTGAAACGGGTTCAGCAGTAACTTGGAAATATCCAAGTTGTATATTAAAAGGTGAAGGCAGTATAGGTGAATTTTATAGTGTTGCTGTTACTAAAGGTAAACAACAAGCAGACACAGGTACTAAAATGATTCATTTGGGTAAGAACACCAAAAGCACCATTATATCCAAAGGTATCAGTTTTGGAGATAGCACAAATACATACAGAGGTTCCGTTAAAATAAATCCAGGTGCCAGTGATGCATCAAACTTTACTAAGTGTGATAGTTTAATGTTGCAAGACAGTAGAGCATTAACTATACCTTACATCACAAGTTTAAATGATAGTGCTAAAGTAGAACATGAAGCAAGTGCAGGAAAAATTAGTGAAGAACAAATGTACTATCTAGCAACCAGAGGCTTTGATGAGGACGATGCTATGAACTTGGTAGTAAATGGATTTTGTAAAGATGTATTTCAAAAACTGCCACTAGAATTTGCCGCTGAAGCAAACAAACTTTTAAGTGTAACATTGGAAGGTGCCGTAGGCTAATTCCTTGACAATAAACTATTTTTAAAGTATAATACGACAATGCTAAAACTAAAGAATTATTCAGTAGAAAATGTACTAGAAAATATCGATATCGAATTCGATACTGGTAAAACTTATGTTATCATGGGTCCAAATGGTGTAGGTAAAAGTACACTTATACATAGCATTATGGGTAGACCGGATTTAGAAGTTTCAGGTGACCTAACTTTTATGGGTAGTGACATCAGTGAACTACCAGTAGACCAAAGAGCAAGATTAGGAATGTACGTGGCTTTTCAAGCACCAACTAGTATTCCGGGTTTAAGTAATTTTCAAATGATTAAACAAGCACTAAATTTAAAAGGTTCTGAATTAGCAGAACACTTAGCAAAATTTAGAGACACAACAGAAAAATTCAATTTGCCAAAAGATTGGGACAAGAGAAATGTAAACACTGATGCTAGTGGAGGCGAGAAGAAAAAGAATGAACTTATTCAATTGAGCCTACTTAACAAAAAATTAGCAATGCTCGACGAGCCAGATAGTGGCTTAGATGTAGACGGTGTTAAAAGTTTAGTATCATTTTTAAATGAGTGGCGTACACAACATAACACACTAATAGTTGTAACTCACTATGATAGATTAATATATGATTTGAATCCAGATGCTGTTATTGTTCTAAAGAAAGATGGTGTTGACATAGGCGACACTGATTTAGCAAGAAGAATATTTAGTAATGGATTCGATAATGTATAAAAATTTATATTCATACCCATTTTTAGAAACAGCATACCAAGGTAAGCCTTATTACAAACTGGAAGAACTATACGATTATGTTACTTCCGAAGGTTATGAAAAGCATGTTATAAATCACCTTGACAGAAATCTATATACTTCTCTCAATGAACATGTTAGAGATAATTTAATTTTTTTACGAGAGACAGGATTGCCCAGTCATAAGCAAGAGCAGTTTAATTTTTCTAATTTAAATAAATTATTCAATAGAGATATTCTTAATACAAATGAGTTGGCTGTTAGTTATTTAGATAGGATTGAAAAGTTTGATTATTTGGTAGATCCTGATGTACTCAATGAAATTATTTTGTGTGATAGTAATGTGTTAGCAAGTGAAACACTCAGCAAACGCAGACCATACAATTTACAAATATTAGATATTTCTAAAATCAATAAAAACAGACATCTAGAATATGTAAAACTGTTAGACAACACAGATAATTTTTCTAATTTAACTTATGGTCTAAGTAGGTTCCCAAATGTAATTGTATTTCCAAATGGTTCTAAGGAACGTTTCTACAAGAATCCTATAAAAATAAAATATGCAAACAGCAGTGATGAACCAATATTAGAATGTAATACAACTATTATAGATGTCCAATACGACACAAGTGTTAAAATAAAAGAATCTATCCAAACAAGAGCAGGGCAAATGAACTATACAACTTATATAGTTCGAGAAAATAGCACCTTAGAAATCGAAAGAAATTCTAATGACTTTGGCGGTTGGAGTCTTTTTGATAGTAGATTTATTTGTCACCCTGGTAGTACAGTCAAAATAAAATTTAAAAACACCGGTAGTAGTTATACACAAGAAAATTTTTACTTTAAAATTAGCTCGGATGTAAATGTAGAACTTATAGGCAGAAATAATATTTTCAAAGGCAACGAGTATCATCAGTTTGTTAGAGTAAGAAGTGTGGATCATGATAATAGAAGTATCGTAGATATTAAAAATGTTGGCGATGAACATGCCCGTACAAGTTTTGTAGGCAAGTATGAAATAAATTCAACAAGCATAGGCTTTGATGGTCAAATGGATAACAGAAATTTAATGCTGAGTCCAACAGCAAATATGCACACCCGACCTATTTTAGACATATATACCAAAGAGATCGCTTGTACACATGGATGTACGATAAGTAATGTAGATAAGGATCAACTGTATTATTTACAGTCAAAAGGTTTTGATAAACATTCAGCAAAATCTTTACTAATAGATAGTTTTTTATGTTAAGAGTTTACCCAAAAGCAAAAGATATTAAAATGATTAGGAATTGCTTTCCTAGTCTTGCTTATTCTGATATTAATTATTTAGACAATGCGGCTACAACGCAAACAGTAGATACTGCTATAAAGGCAGTTAGCGATTATCATTATAATTATAGAGCAAATGTACATAGAGGCGACTTTAAAACAAGTGGCATTGCTACAGATTTATATGAACGAGCAAGGAAGGATGTTGCAAAGTTAATAAATTGTGAGGAGTGGGAAATTGCATTCACTTCAGGTACAACAGAAAGTTTGAGTACTATTGCTGAATGGATACCTATAGACAAGCCTGTTATACTTACAGAATTAGAACATCATAGTAATATTTTATGTTGGATGAAACAAGGTCGCATGAAAGACAACGGACTATTAGTTGTTGTTCCTGCTAACGATAAAGGTAGTATCAACATAGAAGATTGGGAAGATGCAGTTAAAAAGAATCCAGGTGCAGTAACAAGTTTCTTAACACAAAGTAATCTTACTGGTATAACATTACCTTGGAAAGAAATGCTAATGATTGCTAAGGAATATGATTGCACAACAATAGTCGATGCATGTCAAAGTATTGCACATAAAAATATAGATTTACAATTGAACAATATTGATTACATGGCATTTAGTGGTCATAAAATGTATGCATCAACTGGCATAGGTGTGTTATTTAAAAGAGGCGGATTTTTAAACAGCATAGGCAGACTAGGAGGCGGCACTGTATCTACATGTGACTTTAATAACTTTGATTTGAAATATGGCCCTGAAAGAATAGAAGCAGGAACACAAAATATAGCAGGAGTACATAGTATTGGTGCCGCGGCAAAATGGATACAAGATATAACATATAAAACAATTCAAGAATGTGAAGCAGAATTTTTTAATATGTTGCATGAAAAAGGATTATTTGCGATAGAGCAATTAAATTTGATCGGTGACATAGGCCCTAGAAGTGTTTACAGTTTTACCTGCGATGAATTTCATCCAAGTGATATAGCAGGTATATTAGATTTAGATAATGTTTGTGTTCGTACCGGGCATTTATGTGCATATCCGGCAAGTGACAAATATACAAAAGGTAAAGGTGTTTTAAGAATCAGCACTGCTCCTTACAATGACGAACATGATTGTGTTAAACTAGTAGAGGGAATATGGAAGGCGATAGAGAAACTCTCCAAAATCAATTAGTAGATTTAATTGTAAAAAATTTAAAAAAAGTTTATGATCCTGAAATAAACTTAAATGTCTACGACCTCGGTTTAATTTACGAAGTAGCAGTAAATAAAGAATATGATGCACATGTTGTAATGACATTAACATCGCCAAATTGTCCTGCGGCAGAAATACTTCCAATGGAAATAGAATTTGCTACAAGGGCCGTTCAAGGAATCAATCACGTAAAAGTTGTATTAACATTTGACCCTCCTTGGAATCCTTATGAAATGATAAGTGATGAAGGAAAATATCAGATAGGAATATTGTAATGGCAAGGAAAGTACCAGCACATAGCGAAAAATTAGATAACGTTACCATTGAAACCTCAAAAGGACAAGAGTTCACTGTTGGTGAAATAAAACATTCAAACAGAATACAAAAGAGTGCTACACCTAAACAGGATTTAAGTTGGTACGTCAAGTGGACTGCAAGTATTTTTATTCTTTCAAGTATGAGTATTAGAGGTGTCGAAGGATTACAGATGTATGACTTGATGCTAAGTCTCGTTGGCGTAGCAGGTTGGATGTGGGTAGGCTTCTTGTGGAAAGACAGAGCACTCATATTGTTAAATGGTGTAGGCATCATATTGTTTCTTAATACACTCATAAGGGATTATTTGGCAGTATGAGTTTAACTGTAGATATTACAGCATTACAAAGCATTGAAGGTCATTACATAGACCTTACTAATCCAGTTGATCTTAAAAGGATTCAACAAGATGGGTTTGTGATGAACCTTCCGCAAAATGACCAGATGGGTGTAACTCATCCTCTCATACATTATTTTAGTGGTTTAAACAATCTGTTTATAGAATACAAAGACCTTTGGTTTGCACAGGATGAACATGATCCTGTGCTATACTTTGAATTTTTTATGCCGACCAGTGGTTGGGGTGAAATTGATGACAACGGATATTTTGAACAACATTGGAAATTGCGTGAGCAACAAATAGACTTTCTAATCAGTTATTTCGAACATTGGGATATAATGAAAAGATATAAATTGTTGATTGGATTTTTTGATGAAAGTCCACAGTTAGAAGAACTGTTAGAACAAGTTTATGCAATTTTAAATTTATATCAAATACCCAAAGACAAATTTTATTTCATAGGTCATAACTTTGATGCTCAAGAAAGTATTAATAGGTGGTGTGCAGAAAAACAAGAACAGCCTATAAAATATATTGTAAAGTGGCAAATGACCGGACATGTGGATTGGGAAAATATAGAAAGTATTGCACGTCAAGTGGTAGAGAAAGATAAAATTACTATAAAAATGAAACCAAATCATTTGTTCGACAAGTATAGACATAAACCTAAGCCTTATACTTTTACCTTTTTAAATAGAAGACCTACTGAGTCTAGGGTAGCAATGTTATATGCTTTGTATGACAACGAAATTTATAAATGGCCTAATATTATAAGTGCATTTCCACCTTTAAGGTATTATGGAAATAATAAAACAAGTGGAGACCATGCCAGAAGAGCATTCAGCGAAGGCTACATATCTATGATAGTCCATAAGCACCTACCACACCTAGCACCGTTTTTTGATACAGAAAGATATGAAGACTGGTTTTCTAGTATGAACGTAGGCAAAACATTGCCTGGCGATTTTGAATATATAGGAGATGTTGAGTCACAAAATATACCATTTAATCATCAAAGTTATATATGGCTTACATGTGAAACTGTAGGTGATATGGAAAACACAAATACATTCTTTACAGAAAAAGTTTTAAAACCCATGGTCAATGACCAAGCATTAGTAGTATATGCTCAACCCGGGTTCGTTAAAAAATTTAAAGCATTAGGGTTTCATACATGTGCAAGTGAATTAGGTATAGACGAATCATATGATAGTATAGAAAATCCTCAAAGACGTCTAGCCACAATAGCAAAAGAAATTTCTAAAATTTCTAAATTGGATAAGGAAGAACTAAATAGACGCTGGATTGAATGTAAGCCACTAATGGATGAAAACAAAAAACGTGTTTTTAGTATGCTAACAAATTTAAAGGATAACTTTAATTATTCTTTGATAAAGCATGTTATAGAAGAAGTACATGCACCATATAATTTAGATACTATTAAGCATACTAATACCTTATCCGAATTAAAAAGATACAAAGATTTTATGAATTTATCTTACTTTGAAGATAATTAACAGCATAGTTTATTAAAGGAGCAAAAATGGCTGTAGAAATGACAATTCCATTTGTTACATGGAAGAAGAGAGCAATACCTGAAGGTACAACAGAATACCAATGGGTAACAGAAACATCTGAAGATATATTTGCCGGCAAAAGAGTTGTAGTTTTTTCATTACCAGGTGCATTTACACCTACATGTAGTTCCACGCACTTGCCTGGATTTGAAGCAATGTACGATGATGTTATTGCACAAGACATCGATGAAATATATTGTTTGAGTGTTAACGATAGTTTTGTTATGAATGCTTGGCTTGATAGTCTAAGTGTTTCAAAAGT
>Ga0181568_10003955_pt1 | contig 13284 bp, 8 predicted proteins | sample 101ome_20_FD_133758 | JGI IMG/M metagenome (GOLD analysis project Ga0181568, IMG submission 133758) | Coastal salt marsh microbial communities from the Groves Creek Marsh, Skidaway Island, Georgia - 101404AT metaG (megahit assembly) | ecosystem: Environmental > Aquatic > Marine > Intertidal zone... | reverse complement strand
AAGATTGATCGTTCCAACAATAGCAGAGCTCACACCAGAAATAGCAAGTACGGTACGCAGATTCTGCGCTGTTTCCTTAGGCGTGCCGAGAGCATCGTGGCCGCTGTTGAGTGCTTTCTTAATTAGCACACCTTTGTTGGCGGCGTGAGCCGCCGCTATTACCGGTGCGTCTTCGGTATAAGAGGGGTTGTAAGTTGCCATCACTAGGTCGAGCGACTCGACGGCGCGAAGGCCGCCTTCTACCGTTTTTGTTGACATACCAATGGCGCGTATCTGGCCCTTTTCCTGCATGTTCAGCAACGTGGGAAGGCAATCTGTCTGGTTGAGAATTTTAAGATCTTCGCCGTCGGAATGTATTAGCACGATGTCGAGATAGTCTGTTTTCATATCTCGAAGGCTGCGTTCGACACTGCGTCGGGTGTGTTCTGCGCCAAAATCAAAAAAAGATTTTCCCGTGGTAAATTCTTCGCCGACTTTAGTGCAGATAACCCATTGATCGCGGTCGCGTAAAAGACGACCTATGCGCTGCTCGCTACTGCCATAGGCGGGCGCGGTGTCGAGAAGGTTAATACCGCTCTCGCGTGCGACATCTAACAGTGACTCGATCGCGCGGTCTACGGGCAATGAGAAGCCAGTAGGGTATTTTACTTCTTGGTTGCGGCCGAATTTGACTGTGCCTAGGCCCAGACACGAGACGTCGATGCCAGTGCTGCCGAGTGGTCGTTTTGCTAATGTCATCGAACTTTTCCTAATTGATAGCAGCGAAGCGAGAGGCGCTACTGCTTATTTTTTAACGATCCCAGTGGGCTTTCGCAAGCGTTGCCTTTGGAAGGAGTTGCGCCAGTGCGTCGAGCGTGTGAGCTCCATCGCTGCGCTTTTTTGTCACATTGCCCGCGAGTTCTGCGAGAACGCTGTCGGCGAGTGCAGGTGTCAGCGTGAGTTTGGTTGGCCACGCGGCAATATAGCCGTCTTCGGCAATAAAAAGCGCGCCATCGGGGCGTGACCCGTCAGCCATCTTCGCCTCTGCGCGGTCTATTGCGAAACAGCCCCACTGTGCTCCGCTTAAGTCTACCCACGGAAATAAGTCAGTAATAAGTCGCTTGGCACGGTCGATTAATTCGTCGTCGGGCACGCCAACACCGGACTCCGCAAGCTCACCGCCTAAATACCAAACCGGCTTACCGTCATCTGCGACATGAGTGGTGACGGTGAGTTTCGGCGTGAGGCTAAAGTCCTCGCCTATGCAATGCGCGAAGACCGAGCCGAGACCCGCCTTCTTCACCCAGACCATATTAAGCGGTCGAAGCTGCGCGGCGGGTTTGGCTAAGCCTGCTGCGTCTATTAATGCCTGATTGCCTTTACCCGCACAGAAGATCATGCGCTGGGCTTGAATGCTGACAGTACTGTTCTCAGAACCGCCGGTGTCGTTAGGTAATCCTGTGGCTGTGCGAAGCGTGACAGAGTTAGCGTGTCCACTTGCGTCTCGTGAAAAGCAGATGCCGTTAGGGTCAATCTTGAAAATCGACTCGTCATAGCGCGCGCGCAGCAGCGAAAGAAGACTGGGCGTATCGACAGCGAAGTCGGGCAGGGCATAGAGTGAGCCATCGACCGTTGCTTCGGCAAAAAATGGAGGAAAGTCCTTCCGCGGCACGGATTCCACGCGTCCTTGCAGACTCTTGCTTCCGAAGAAAGCCTTTATTTTGGAGCGGTAGCTCGCGCTAGACCACATGTAATAACGCTCGCTGCGCACCTCACAGCCGCTTAGGTCTATCTCGCCCGTGCCGTCGAAACATGCGCGCCACCGTGCGGGCAGGGCGGCAATAGTGTTGGCCGCGTCAGTGACCGAGCCGCCGAGTGAGTATTTTAATCCGCCGTGGATAATGCCCTGAGACGCGAGGGTCTGCGCAGCGCCAAGACCCTCGGCTTCGAGCAACACCGCGTCGTAGCCCTCGTCACGCAGGCGATTAAGCAGCCAGAGGCCGGCGATGCCGCCGCCGAATACGACGATGTCTGTGCAATAAGGCGCGTTCATTTTGGGCCTATCTAGGTCGTGAATCGGAGGGTGAATTAATCTGCATTTACGGTAGCGAGCAACAGGCTTTTTTCTGTAGGATGCGGGCATAAAGTATATCGACCGCTATGCGGATTTCACAACAGCGCCGCCAAGAGCCGAAACGCATGCCACGAGTCCTTTACTCCATCCTATTTACGTTGCTTACGCCGTTTGTTCTTATCCGGCTACTCGTGCGCTCAATTAAGGCGCCAGGATATCGGCTACGCATTGCCGAGCGTTTTGCGTTGCAGAGGCGGCCCGCCAAGCGGGATTTTTCTAAACCGCTGCTGTGGATTCATGCAGTGTCGGTGGGCGAAACCGTCGCCGCTGCGCCTTTGGTGCACGAGCTTCGCCGCGACTACCCAGATCATCAGATTCTCATCACCTGCATGACGCCCACAGGCTCTGAACGCGTAAAGGCGCTTTTTGGCGACACGGTCTTACACGCCTATCTGCCCTACGACACAGCGTGGGCGATGAAGCGGTTTGTAAAGAAATACGAACCTGCTGTGCTTATTCTGATGGAAACTGAACTTTGGCCGAACCTCATTCATTACTGCGGCAGAGCTAATGTGCCCGTCGTGCTCGCTAACGCGCGCCTGTCTGCCCGCTCAGCCCGCGGTTACAGTCGATTTGGCGCGCTCACTCGGCCCATGTTGCAGCAATTGGAGCTTGTTGCGGCGCAGTCTCAGGACGACGCCCACCGGTTAATCTGCGCGGGTGCTAACCCGGACGATGTTCGCGTCACCGGAAGCCTAAAATTTATCGTCGATGTCGATAAGAGCGCGCAGCTACCGGCGGGCGTATTCGACGCGATTGACGCTTCCGACCGCGTGGTCATCATCGCATCCAGCACTCGTGAGGGCGAAGAAGAGAAAGTATTGACCGCGTTCAAGCAGGTGTTAGAGCGCCATCCACAAACTGTGCTGCTGCTCGTGCCGCGTCATCCCGAGCGCTTCGATGCGGTTGCGACACTGGTTGACCGCATGGGGCTTAAATTGGGCAGGCGCAGTAAGAACGACCTGCTTACCGCCGAGATGAACGTCTACCTTGGCGACTCGATGGGCGAAATGATGAGTTATTACCGACTCGCGAGTATCGCGTTTGTAGGTGGTAGTTTGGTAAATACAGGCTGTCAGAATGTGCTCGAGCCGGCGGCTTTCGGTATTCCGGTGGTAACGGGGCCGTCGCAGTTTAATTTTGCGACGATTTGTCGTCAGCTCGAAGCCGAGGCTGCGCTGCGCACCGTCGCCGACGAAAAAGAGCTCGCCGATTTTCTCATCGACCTTATTCCCGATTGGGCACGTCAGGCTGAGAAGGGCCGCCGCGGCAAGGCTTTGGTTGAAGACAATCAGGACTCTCTTCCCGCCTTGCTTAGTTTGTTAGAGCCGCTTCTGGTCGCGCGCTAGCCACGCGTAAGATTTTCTGCACCACTCGCAGTCACCCGAATATTGTCTTCGATGCGTATGCCGCCACTTGGAATGAGCTCATCTATTAAGGGCCAATTTAAGGCTTCGCGCGCCTCGCCCGCACGCAGCGGATCGAGCAGCATAGGAATAAAATAGAGCCCAGGCTCGACGGTAAAGACCATGTCTTCGGACAGCATGCGCGTTGTGCGCAGGGCAGGCGAGTGCGCCGGCGGTTCGATGCGTCCTCCGCTTGCGCTGCGCTGATGCCCGCCCACATCGTGCACCTGAATGCCTAAAAGATGACCTACGCCGTGAGGCATAAAGGCATGGGCGATGCGGCGCTCGACGAGTTCAGATTTGGCGACTTTCGCGATGCCGTGTTCGACTAACAGGCTCGCCACGCCGGCAATCGCCTGATCATGGAGAGTCGGATAGGAGACACCGGGCTTAACGCTTGCGACGATAGCGAGTTCGAGCGCCTCCATACCAGTAATAAGCGAGTCCATAACCGGGTGGCAATGCTGAGACGGCGTCGTCCGAGTAATGTCCGACCCGTAGCCGTTAACACGGCTGCCGGCATCGATTAGCAGAAGCTGTGCATTGGGGACGCGTACGCGCGATTTGTGTTGGTAATGCAGCACGGCGGCATTGGCGTCGAGCCCGACGATGTTGGTATACGGGGTCTCGTATTCGAGCAGACCACAGGCCTGAAGAAAGGCGTTATGTATCTCATATTCACTGCCGCCGGCGAGGAAGCAGTCCGCCGCCGCTGCATGACCCACTAAGCCCTGTTGATTGGCGTGGCGTAGCTGCGCTATCTCATACTCGGTTTTGACCGCTCGGGCAAAATCTAACGGAGCGAGCAGCGCGGGGGCATTGAGTTTTGCCGGCGAGATGCCTTGCGCTGCTGCCCACGCGGTATTCGGGCCTAGGTAGTCGCATACTGAAAGGTCTGCCTGCTCGGCAACCTCTTCGATACTCGACAGTTGCACAACATCGAACACCTCGTGGATTACTGGCTCGAGCTCTGCATCGATCTGTAGACTCTGGTCGTACCAAAAGTCCTGCGGGACGACCTGAAAATAGCGCGGCGTGTCGCCGGCTTTCACGAGTATAAACTGATCGGGGCGATTCACTGGCAACCAGTGCGCAAAATGGCCGTAGGCCTGAAATACAATCCCACGGTCATCGCCAAAATAGTGCTGTTCGCTGCCGCTGTGAATCAAGACGCTCTGACCTTCTGCGAGTAGTTGCGCATACTTAGTTACAAGTGTTGCGACATGTTGCGCGTAGCTGCTGGCGTTATTGGGGTTTGCTTTACTTGCGGGAATTTGTGTCACGAGTATCTCGCCTTTTCTTGAGAGTAGAGCGGCTACGCCGCCGGCATGCGCTTAGTATACTGCGCGAGCGCTAATTTGAGCGATAGTTGGCGCAGTGATGCTCCCCTTTCCTATACTGAATTAAAACAATGTCCATACCGGGCGACGGGCGAGGAGAGTACATCGTGGCATCAGATCCAATTCATGAGCCTTTGCTTAAAAAGTGCACGCTGCCGAGGCAGCCCGCAAACCTTCAGCCGCGGCGCGTTGCTAATTCTGCTGCAGCGAGACCGCGAAGACTCGCCGCGAAACGCCGCACCATGCCAGCGTCGACTTACTTCGTCGAAATCGACAACGCGAGTTGTAGGGTAGAACTATTCGATGCGGCCTGTCGCTTGTTCTTTCGAGCGCGACTGCAAGAAGCCTTAGCGCGCCACTCTGCAGCGCTCCATGCGTACTCGCTCCTTGCCGATCGCGCTGTTTTATTACTCAGTGCGCCGTCGAAATGGCCGGTCGAAAGGCTTGTCAGTCAGGTGCAACAGACTTATCTGCACTACTTTAATCAGCGCTTTCGCCGCCGACTTCGCAGCGCGCAAAGCTATTCCGCACTCTGCTGCGTGCAGGGTATTGAGCTTACGCGTGAATGCTACCGCTTTATCGAAAGATCTCCGCTGATTGCAGGAGAAAGCCTCTGTTTGGGGGACACCGAATGGTCTAGCTATCCAGCAAATGCGTTTGGGCAGGCGGGCAGCGGGTTGGTGCGGCATGCGTGTTTCGATTCGCTCGTGCCAGACAAGCAAGGATCGCTCGCGCTGTACCGCGACTTCATTTCGCGTCCACTCGACCCCCTCTATGCGCACTGTCTTTCCGAAGCGCTGCATACGCAGCAGCGCGTCGATGCGCTCGCCATGCCGGCTGGCTTGCGCGCCACCAACGAGTAGACTCGTTGGTGGCTATGGCAGTTGATCCCTACTCGTAGTTTTCGAGACTTGGGCACGAACAGAACAGGTTTCGATCGCCGTAGACGTTGTCGATACGATTGACACTGGGCCAGTATTTATTGGGCGCGTGTTCGCCGACAACGCCGGGGTAGGCACCCTGGCGCTTGCTGTAACTTCGAGACCATTCGTCGTCCATTATATCGGCGAGAGTGTGCGGTGCATTTTTTAGAGGATTGTCCTCGGCATCGAGTTCGCCTGATTCGACCTGCGCGATTTCGCGGCGGATCTCGATCATCGCGTCGATAAAGCGGTCGAGTTCGACTTTCGATTCGCTTTCGGTGGGCTCGATCATGAGCGTGCCGGCAACGGGAAACGACATGGTCGGCGCGTGGAATCCGAAATCCATCAGCCGCTTTGCCACGTCTTCCTCGCTAATGCCAGAAGATGCCTTAAGGGGACGCAGATCGATAATACACTCGTGTGCAACGCGGCCGTTGCGTCCCGTATAAAGCACCGGGTAATGACCTTCGAGTCGCTGTGCGATGTAGTTTGCGCCAAGAATGGCCACCTGTGTTGCTTTGAGTAGGCCTTCGCCGCTCATCATAGCGATATACATCCAAGAGATGGGCAAAATGCTCGCACTGCCCCAAGGGGCGGCCGAGACCGCGCCATTGCTCGCATCGGGGCCGCTTAGCTTGATCAGCGAATGATTAGAAACATGCGGCGCCAAGTGGGCTTTGACACCTATCGGTCCCATGCCCGGACCGCCCCCACCGTGTGGGATGCAGAAGGTTTTGTGCAGGTTCATGTGCGACACGTCCGCGCCGATTTCTGCGGGTTTAGCAACGCCAACCTGAGCATTGAGATTGGCGCCGTCCATATAAACCTGACCGCCGTTATCGTGAACGAGTTGACAGGCCTGCTTCACGCCTTCTTCATACACACCGTGAGTCGAAGGGTAGGTAATCATTAGTGCAGCGAGGTTATCGCTGTGCGCCTCGGCCTTAGCCTGCAAGTCGGCGATGTCGATGTTGCCGTCGTCGTCGCAGGCCACAAGTACAACTTTCATGCCGATCATCTGCGCGCTCGCCGGATTGGTGCCGTGAGCCGACGTCGGAATGAGGCAGATGTTGCGCTGCTTGTCGCCGCGGCTCAGGTGATATTTGCGGATCGCAAGGAGGCCGGCGTATTCGCCCTGTGCACCCGAGTTGGGCTGCATGCTAACCGCATCGAAACCCGTCACTGCCTCGAGCATAGTTTCGAGCTGAGTAATCATTTCGAGGTAGCCGGTCATCTGCTCGACAGGGGTGAATGGATGCGGCTTCGAGAATTCTGGCCAGCTAATAGGCATCATTTCGGCTGCCGCATTGAGTTTCATGGTGCACGAGCCGAGCGGAATCATCGAATGCGTAAGCGAGATGTCCTTGTCCTCGAGGCGCTTTAAGTAGCGCATCATCTCGGTTTCGCTGTGATAGTTATTAAAGTTCGGGTGAGTCAGGTAGGCGCTCGTGCGGGTGAGTTCGGCTGGAATCACCGGCCCCAGTTTGCCTGCCACGATCGCGGCATCGATCGCCTCGACCGAAAGCTCTTGCGCCATGTCGCCGAATAACACCTGCCAAAGTGTCGCGATGTCGTCTGGTGTCGTGCATTCGTCCAGGCTAATGCCCAACTCGCCTGCGCTGGCAAGGCGATCGGTGCGCAAATTCACCGACGCCGCATCGGCGCGGGCCATGATAGCGTTCGCCTGTGCGGCGTCGACTTTGAAGGTGATCGTATCAAAGAAGTGAGTGTTAACTATCTCCAGTCTCTCTGATTTCAGACCCTGAGCGAGGATTTGCGTGAGCCGATTGATACGCTGCGCGATGTTTCGTATCCCCTCGGGGCCATGGTACATGGCAAACATCGCCGAGATATTCGCGAGCAAAACCTGCGCGGTGCAGATGTTGCTGTTGGCCTTTTCGCGGCGGATATGCTGCTCGCGAGTCTGCAGCGCCATGCGGAAAGCCTGACGGCCGCGTTTGTCGACAGAGACGCCAATGATGCGTCCTGGCACGGCGCGCTTGTAGTCATCCTTTGTTGCAAAGTAAGCCGCATGCGGTCCGCCGAAACCCATTGGCACGCCGAAACGCTGGGTGGTACCGATAACGACATCGGCGCCCATTTCACCCGGTGGCTTAAGCAGAGCAAGGCTCATGATGTCGGCTGCGGTGATGGCAATCGCCTCGTGCTGATGGAGAACGCTGATGAAACCACTCAGGTCGCGCAGTTCGCCGTTCATTGCGGGGTATTGGAAAATGCCGCCAAACAGGGACGCGGCGTCGATGCTTCCCCCAATGTCTTCCGGGTTGCCAATAATCAGCTCAAACTCGAAGCACTCGGCGCGGGTTTTAATTACATCGACAGTTTGCGGAAAGCATTGGGCATCGACGAAAAAGGCATTGGCCTTGCGATTCTTGCTTACGCGTTTTGCTAGCGCCATAGCCTCAGCGGCGGCAGTCGCTTCATCAAGAAGCGAGGCGTTGGCTAGGTCCATGCCGGTAAAGTCGAGAACCATTTGTTGGTAGTTGAGCAGACTCTCGAGTCTGCCCTGCGAAATCTCAGGCTGATAGGGTGTATATGCCGTATACCAGCTTGGATTCTCTAACACGTTGCGCAAGATGACGTTCGGCGTATGTGTGTCGTAGTAGCCAAGTCCGATGAACGATTTGCGAAGCTCATTCTTATCAGCGAGGCTGCGCAGCGCCGCCAAAGCTTCGGGTTCTGTCATTGCCCCGTCGAGCGCCATCGGATGTTGCAAGGCAATCGCACTAGGCACCGTCTGCTCGACAAGACTGTCGAGCGATTCAAGTCCGAGTGCGTTCAGCATCGCCGCGATTTGCTCGGCATCGGGACCGATGTGGCGATCGATAAATTCGCCTCGATTCTGCAGCGTGCTGAGGGGAGTTACGGCGTCGTTATGGGTCGAAGCTTGGTCCAGCTTCACGGCGGCTTGAGTTTGCATTGCCATCCTTACACTATCAGAAATGAGCGAGGCCGAGCGGTTTCATCCGCTTCGGCCTCAGTTGACTATCTTCTGTGATGCACTTTTGGCGCGGAGCGACCGCGGCGCAAATGCCTCGTTCTGTGCTATTCGCCTTCGCAGTGCTCTGCATACGCCTCAGCGTCGAGCAGCTCGTCTAGCTCCGCTGCGTCTTCAAGGCGAATCTTGAAGAACCAGCCGCCGTCGTAGGGTACTGAGTTGACCGTTTCGGGCGCATCGAGGAGCTCTTCGTTAATCTCAACAATCTCGCCTGACACAGGGCTATATACGTCTGAGGCGGCTTTAACAGATTCGACTACGGCGACTTCATCTTTTGCATGAATAGTTGCGCCGACTTCTGGCAAATCGACAAACACGATGTCACCGAGCGCGTCCTGTGCGTGGTCGCTAATGCCGACGGTGGCAATGCCATCTTCATCGATGCGAACCCATTCATGGGAGGTAGCGAACTTACAATTGTCTGGAATAGTGCTCACGTTGTGTTCCTCGCGTTTCGCCTGTTGCGGCAGCGCCGGCTCAGGCTGTTCTAAATTGTCGGAAGCGGAAAAGTTGCGCGCATTTTAACGGATGCTGCCCGTTATTCGAAAACCTTTTTGCCAAAGCGAACGAAATTAGGTTTCACCATGCGCACGGGTGTGGCTTTACCGCGTAAATCCACATCACAGCTAGCCGTGTAAGTGGGTACGCGCGCGAGGGCGATCGAATGCTTGAGCGTTGGTGAAAAAGTGCCGCTCGTGACAACTCCCTGTCCTATCTCGATACCGTCTGCGTCTCTGCAGGTCAGGGTCTGACCTTCGCGCAGCACGCCACGCTCTTCGAGTACTATGCCGGTCAGAATCGGCAGCCTGCCTGCTTCGAGCTCTGCGCGCTGCGCAATCAGTGCGGCACGACCGACAAAATCACGTTTACTTGGCTCCCATGCGATCGAAAAACCCATGTTTGCCGACAGCGGCGATACGGTCTCGTCCATGTCGTGTCCGTAGAGATTCATGCCAGCCTCGAGGCGCAGCGTGTCGCGAGCGCCGAGACCGATGGGTTTTACGCCTCCGGTGAGCAGGGCCTCCCAGAGCTGCGGCGCCTGCTCGGCGGGCAAAATAACCTCGAGGCCTTTTTCACCCGTATAGCCTGTGCGTGCCACAAACCAATCGCCCAGTTCGACTCCGCGGAAATTGCCGAGCGCCCGAATTGCAGCTGCCTCTGATTCGCCCTCGCGGCCGCAGTCGTTAAGAATCGCGCAGACGCGCTCGATAGACTCAGGGCCGTGAATAGCAAGAATGCCAAGCCCGGGGCGCTCTTCGACGCTAACTGCGTAACCAGTAGTCTGCAGCGCCATCCAGCGCAGGTCTTTGACGCGTGTGGCGCAGTTAACCACCAAACGGTAGCCAAAACTCATGCGGTAAACGATGAGGTCGTCAATCACGCCGCCGTCATCGTTTAGCATGCCGCTGTAAAGCGCGCGACCAATCTCATCGAGGCGTGCGACGTCGTTCGCGAGTAGGCGCTGCAAATACGCCTCGGCGTCGACGCCCGACACATCTACCACGGTCATGTGGGAGACATCGAAAACACCGGCCGCGGTGCGTACCTGAGTGTGTTCCTCGATTTGCGAGCCATAATTAATCGGCATCTCCCAGCCGGAAAAATCGACCATTTTGGCCCCGGCGTCGAGATGGTGTTGGTAGAGGGAGGTGCGGTTAGTCATGAGAGGCTCGAGTTTTACTGATTTTCATTCTCGCGCCGAGAGGTACTTTTCTTGGCACGCGCTTTATTTCGCGCATTATCGCTCACTCTCGTTACCCTGTCGCTAAAAGCAGCAAAATCTTGGAAAAATTCTAAGGCTGCCATGCATAGGTGAACTTGGCGAAGAAGCTGCGGTTAATTGGCTCTATCGAATCGAAGCGGTCGTCTTGAAAACTTGCATCCGAATAACCAACAAAAAAGCGCGTTGCTGCGGTGAAGCGATAGCTATAGAGCAGCTGTGCGGTGAGGTCTTTGCTGCGGCGCTGAACGGCGTTGAGGTAAAGCAACTGATCGCGTTCGCGATCGTTGTATTGGAGTGTGAAGCGAAGAAAGCTTTTTGCGCTGAACTGATAGGTGGTTCGAAGATCAGAAAGATTCGCGGTAAATAGTCTTCCCCCTTCAACATCGAACTGCTGAAGGGTGTGGCTTAGGTTAAATTGTAGATGTCGACCAAACTGTAGTCGGATAAACGGGCTCAAACGATTCGAGCGGCCCAGCCGTGTGTTAGCAAAATCGACCACATCTTCTATTCGCAGTGTCGCCCCGATGCCGAGGTTCGCGGTAGGAGAAAAGCCTATAGCGAGCTGGTTAAACTGCTCATCAAAGGTTTGGCCGTTCCAATAGGTCTTGCTGCCACCGACGAGCGCGTTCAGATAGGACTGCGCGGGGCCGTTCATGTTTAGGAAAAACTCAAGTTCCTCTTCGAGCTGCTTTCCCGATTGATCTTCAGTGCGATCATAGTCTGCCGCAAAGCGTATGCGGCTAAAAAAGCTGTCGCCGTCGGCGCGCCACGTGCGGCCAACCGTGGTCACGAAATAGTTGTAATCGACACGGTTAACAAAGCCTAAGTCTGCACGAAAATCTTTTCCGATGTCGTCATAGCCGATCCGCCAATCCCATTCGGCGTCGATGTGATTGTACTGCACCCGCAGGCTATTGCCCGAAGTCTCGCTTGCATGACCGAAGCGTTCGCGCAGCTGGAGAGGATTTTTCGAACGTGAGTAAACTCCCTGAATGCTCACGGTATCGCTGTTGGTCGGACGCAGCACCGCGTCGATGCTGGCAACGCTATTGCTGTAACCTAGCGTGTCGGCGCGGCGGTCGGTTAAGACCGCGCCGACAGTCGAGTTATCAAAGAGGTCGAGACGATAGCGTGCAATGCTGATGTCGCTTTCGACAGCTTGTGTATTAGCCGCATCACCCCCCGCCGACGCGGTAAGTGTTGCCACACTCGAACTCAGACTGCGGGGCATGATGAAACTGGTCGACTGATCATTCGCGGTCAGCACGCCATAAGTGTGGCGCCCAGACTTACCCGTTAGTTTTAGGCCGTAGTCGGGATCGGCGATGTTGCGTGTGTAGACAAGGTTTTGGAACGTGTCGAAGTAATCTGCGCCGTCGAGGAAAAAGGTTCTGCGTTCGGGGAAAAACAGACTAAAGGTATTGTTGATATCGAGCTGCGGGGCATCGGCCTCAACTTGCGAGAAGTCTGGGTTAACAGTCGCGTTGAGGTAGAGATCCTGCGTGATGCCCCACCGCACGTCGACACCGGCATCAGGATCTAGTCCTGGTTTTTCCCAAGCGCCCAAACTGCGAGGTCGACTCTGCACTGAGGTGGTTGTGAACGTCGGTATGACTTCGAGATTACGACTTGCCTCCAGATTGTCGAGACCCTCGAGTTTTCGAATCTGGCAGAGGTAGCACAAGGTATCGCGATCAAGCGGATTATTCGAAATACGGTTTTGGCGATCGCGCGGAAATTGTCTAACAAAATCGACGCCCCATACCTGTTTAGTCTCCGAGGGGGAAAACCTCAGTTGCTTAAGCGGGATCGCCATCTCGACTTCATAGCCATCCAACGTTATCCGTCCTGCGCTATCCCATATTCCGTTCCAGGATTTATCGCCGCGACGATTTACATCGTCATAGATACTGTCGGCTTGCACGCCAAGAGGATTCACCCAGAACTCATAGGCGCGGCGCTCGTCATTGAACGTGTCGAGGACGATACCGATATGGTCGTCGTCCCATAGCAAGTCTCTGTCACTGTAAAACGCGCGGATCTGTGAGACATCGGGATCTGCTGCGATAAAAGCCACATAGAGCGTCTCGCCGTCCTCCATGATGAACGCGTCGGCGCTAACTGTGGTGCGGACGTTCTCGGCCGGATCGGTCTCAATATCGATTAAAACCCGCTTGGCTTCGCGCCACTCTATCGCATTGACTGTGCCATCGATTCTTGGCGCAGAACTAATCCGCGGAATTTCGTAGCTCGGCAGAACGGCGGAATCAGCTGCTGCGGCAAGCGCGCTCGCGACCCAAAGGGTAAGAGCGCCTGCAGCGATCGGAAAATAACGGCAAAGGGGGTTTATCAAAGCGTCTTCACGGCCTCTTTTGTCACTCTAATTCAGTGAGGAAGCGGTCGCCACGAAAAAGGTATTTATTGTCGCTATCGAGCGAAAAAACAACTGAATTCGAGCGGCCTACAAGTTCCATCCGAGGAATGAAACTGTAGGCGCGGCTGTCTGCGCTATTGTCGCGATTGTCTCCAAGCACGAAGTACTGATCCTCAGGCACTACAGCCGGCCCGTAGCTGCGGCGGCTGCGGCTCACATAACCGCTCTCGAGTCGCGCGCGGTGGCTAACCTCGGGCAGCTCCTCGACAATGATTACTGAACTTTCGTCGCGGGAAATAACCTCATAGTTAACAGGTTCGCCATTGATAACCAGCGCGTTATTCTGCATCGCGACCGTATCGCCAGGAAGTCCAACAATACGCTTT
>Ga0181568_10003951_pt1 | contig 13295 bp, 14 predicted proteins | sample 101ome_20_FD_133758 | JGI IMG/M metagenome (GOLD analysis project Ga0181568, IMG submission 133758) | Coastal salt marsh microbial communities from the Groves Creek Marsh, Skidaway Island, Georgia - 101404AT metaG (megahit assembly) | ecosystem: Environmental > Aquatic > Marine > Intertidal... | reverse complement strand
TAAAAAAAAAAAAATTTTTTATTTATAAACTTATAAAAATTTTAAATTTTATTAAAAAAATAAATATAATTGTTGTTAAAAAAAATTTTTTATTTTTTTTTTTTTTGTAAAAAAAAAAAGATAAAGCCATTAAAAATGGAAAAAATCTCATTAAAAAACCTCCCATTTTTAATTCATCGCCAAAAAAACTACTTATTCTATCTTGGTTTGCTATAATGTTAAAAAAATTAATACCATTTAAATATTGAAAAAAACTATCTAATATAAGTAAAGAAAAACAAAATAATAAAGTAAAATATATTTTTTTTAAAATTTTATTATTATTTTCCAAAAACCACCAAACAATTAGTGAAAATAAACAAAATCTAAAATAGAAAATACTATTTTTATAAGATAAAGCTTTATCTTCTGAAAAAAGACAACTTAAAAGAATTAAAGCCCAAAAAACCATGAAAATAATAAAAAAATAATTATTAAAAAATTTTTTATCTCTCAAAACAAATAAGGATAAAATTGCTAAAGTCGATACTGCAAGATCTGATAAAAAAGGACCAGATATTAAAAATATAGGTATTAATATTAAAAAATAACTGAAGATATTTAAATTATTATTTGAATAAATATAGTTTTTATTCATAAGAGTTTGTTTTTTTAAACTCAGATATATATTTTTTTATAGTTCTTTTTGCAATTTTGTTTACAATTTTATTTGATAAATGCATTTTAGTTAAAGCTGATGCATATCTTTCACCAGGCCTTTCTGGTAAAAATTTAATTTTACCTCCAAATTGTTTTGCAATTTGTAAAACTGAATATTTTTTTTTTGATGCAATTGAATAATGAGCACATTTATTTTTCCTCCAAGCCTCAATGCAAACATCAATTGTATCGATAACATTAGTAAATCTTCTTGTTTGTGTTCCAGGTTTCACGACTGTTAAAGGTTTTTTATTCAAAAATTGTTTCTCAAAAATACCTATGACTGTTGCCATATCTCCATCTCTGATATGATTTTTTCCGTAAACATTATAGAAATAAATTACTTCAAATTTAAAATTAAACCATTTTCTTAAATTTTCTAAAAATTCTAAATTTTTTGCTTTTGAGAATGCATAAGGAGATAAATTTTTGTCTTCTCCTTTATTTCCAATACTAGCAGAGGTTGCTGAATAAATTAACTTTATTTTATACTTTAGACAAAAATTAAATACAGCCTTAGTTCCTGCTATATTTGAATCTATGCATTTCTCAAAATTGTTAAAGCTTTGATAAATTCTAGAAAACTCCCCAAAATGAAAAATGGTGTTTATGTTTTTTATTTTATTTTTAAAATGTTTCTCAATATTTTTTGTATCACCCTTTATATAGGTAATATTTTTTTTTTTAATATGATTTTTTTTAGTGCCTGCACTATAATTATCTAAACTAAAAATTTTAAATTTTTTTAATTTAACTAAACGCTCAATAAGATGGGATCCTACAAACCCAGCTCCACCCGTGACAATAATAATATTTTTTTTCATGGTTTTTAAACTCGGTTACGATCTACTTTTCTATAATTTAAGGCAAATTACCACCTGGGCTGAAGGCATAAGTTATGGAAATAAAAATTAACTACACCACTCTTTCGCAATAATTACCAATCATTTCTTTATATTATTAAATGCTATTTTGTAAAAAGAAATTTTAACACAAAAAATCTAATTTTTCTAAAGTTTGATGTATAGTTTCATACCACGACCAAATTAATAAAAAAACTTTATTGAATAGAAGGATATAAGTAATAATCCATTATTAAAAAAACTTCCACAAATATTAAAGTGTCAAAAAGATATGGTGACAATAGTTAAAAGTCAAATTTAAAATAATTAAGATCAAGCCAAACGACTAAATTAATATTAAACTTTTAAAAATTATTTAATTTTTTATCTAAATCAAACTTAACCATTATTTTTACTAATTTTTTTATATCAGTTTTAGGTTTCCATTTTAATTTTTGTTTAACTTTTGAAATATCTGCTTTCAAAAAATCAACTTCCGAAGGTCTCAAATGTTTAGTATCATTTGACTCAATAATCACTTTTTTATTTTCAAGATTTATTAATTGCGCTTTATTTTTTTTAATTAACCACTTTGTTTTTAATTTTAATTCACTACATGTCAAATTTACAAATTCTTTTACGGTTGATGTTTTGCCTGTTCCAACGACATAATCGTCTGGCTTTTTTTGTTGTAACATTTTCCACATAATCTCTACGTACTCCTTTGCATAACCCCAGTCACGTTTTGCAAAAATATTACCTAGGTACATTTTTTTTCTCTTTCCTTTAACAATTTCACATAATTGTTTGGTAATTTTTTTTGTTACAAACTCTTCTCCTCTCAGCGGTGACTCGTGGTTAAACAAAATTCCACTACATGCAAATAAATTATATGACTCTCTATAGTTAATTGTAATATTATGGGCAAACAATTTCGATACTGCATAAGGGCTTCTTGGGTAAAATAAAGAACTCTCATTTTGTATTTTATAATTTTTGCCAAACATTTCTGAGGATGATGCTTGATAAAATCTTGTGTTTCTGCTTATAGTCCTTAAAACTTCTAATATTCTCAAAACTCCTATAGCAGTAATATCAGCTGTAGAGATTGGAACTTCAAAAGAGGCTTTTACAAAAGATTGGGCAGCTAAATTATAAAATTCATCAGGTTTATATTTTTTAATTAATCTAAAAATACTTTCAGTATCGGTTAAATCAAAGTCTTCATATACTAATTTTTTATCTATTTTTAGAATTTTGTGTCTCCAGTTATTACCTCTCGCGCTTCTCCGATCTGCACAAATTACTTTATAATTTTTTTTTAATAAGAACTCAGAAAGATATGTACCGTCCTGACCAGATGATCCAGTAATAATTGCTATTTTTTTCATAATATTTATTTAAAAAGAATTTTTTAATTTTAAAAAAAAATATTTTCTATATATAGAAATTTAATTTATCAATTATACCATAAAATTTAAATAAATATAATTAATATAAAAGTTGTAAGTGTTTACCCGATAATTTATATTGTATATAAAATAAATAGAACATTTCAAACATCAACTATTTCTAATACACAATGTTTATTAAAAAAATAATAAAACCTATTTCTTTGATATTTTATTGGAGGCCTAATTTATATTTTTTTTTGTTAAAATTAGTTGTCTCTATTTTAAAAGTATTAGACTATTTAAGTTTAGCCAGGCACGTTAATAAATTAAATTGGCTGGACAATCATCTTATTAAAAAACATACAGTAAAATCAAAGATTTTCTTCAGCAATAAAGATACTTTCGATCAATCTAGTGATTCTATAATTATAGAACCTATTCTGAATAAAATGACAAAACTTAAACTTTTAAGTCGAGAAAGATCTTGGGTTAGAGAAGGTTATATCGAAAGAATATATCATATTCAATAGACTAAATTATGTAAGTTATAAAAAATTTAGAATAAAAAAATTATAAATATATATTTGAAAACTAATATGCTTGATTATTTTAGCTACATCCTACTTTACTTTATTTTATTGGTTTTTTTTATATTAATATCAAGAAAATTGAATTTATATGATGCGCCCAATTATAGAAAAAATCATGACAAAAATGTTGTTAATACAAGTGGTTTGGCTTTTTATATAGCTATAATTTATATTATTTTTACAAAAGAATACAATTTTGAGTTCCAAAAAATTTTTATAGCAGGCTCTCTAATCTCGTTGATTGGTTTTTTTGATGATAGATTTGACGTTAAACCCCTCATAAAGCTTTTATTAATATCTATACCCTGCTGTTATATTATTTTGAATGGTTACAAGTTAAGTAACATCGGCACCTATGAAATTTTAGGAACTTTAAATCTAGGAAAATTATCACTTCTTTTTACACTTATTGCCTCTTTACTATTTATTAATGCGATTAACTATATTGATGGGATAGATGGCCTATTACTAAGTATTTCAATAATTATAATTTTTTACTTTTCTTTTTTTATAGAAGAAAAAGATTTTAAAATTTTCTTAAACATAATTATATTATTTTTAATAGTGAATTTAATTTTTAATTTATTGCCAACAAACAATGTGTTTAAATCTTTTAGTGGTAATTGTGGAAGTTATTTTATAGGATTTGTTATTGCATTCTTAATGATTCATTTGCATTTAAAAAAGTTGATCCACCCTAGTTTAATTATTTGGGTTGTATGGTATCCAGTTTATGATTTTTTAAGTGTGTCAATTCAAAGATTATTAAAAAATAAAAAAATTTACAATCCTGACAGAGCTCATTTGCATCATTATGCATTAAGTTATTTTAAAAACTCTCATTTTAAAACAACTATTGCAATTAATTTATTAAATCTTGTAGTCATATCTATTGGAACAATAATATTTTACCAGCTTGGGGAGTTGCCATCCCTACTTATGTTTATTATATTATTTATATTTTTTTTAGCTTTTAAATTAAAAAACAACCGATACCAATAAATCAATCAAAACTATATAAACAAATAGAAGTTTAAGTCCAGTATTGACGATCGGATAAAAAAATAAAATTTTTTATATAGTTAAAATCTAGACCGTTTACAAACTCTGAGTTTAAAAAAATTTTTTGATCAATAGAGTAATCAAAATTTTGAATTCCATAAATTTTTTTTTTTTTTATAAAATATCCCTTGTAACCAAGATTAATAATTTTATTAAAAACATCATTTATATTGTTTTGTAAATGCCGTTGCTCAATCTCAATTAACAATAATGGCTTATTTTTTCTAATTGTTTCCAATCCACCTTCAATTACACTTTGCTCGTGACCCTCAACATCAATTTTCATAAAATCAACATCATTAAATTTAAAATCATCTAATTTTTTTGTTTTAATGAGTAATTTATTTTTATAATTTTTTTTATTATCGATTGATGCAAGACTATAAATGTGATCTTTATTTGTGGATGGGAAATAAATTTCTCTTTGTTTATTTTCGTTTGAAAGAGCCATATCGTGTACTTTGATATTTTTGATTTTTAGTTTCTTTAAAGATTGATTTACAGAATTGATTGGTTCAAATGCATCTACATGCTTGTAATATTTAGAAAAAATGTAAGAATAAACTCCAATATTTGATCCAATATCTATAAATCGTCTTCGATTTGTTTTTAAATTAATCAAGTGTTTTATCTCTGGATCTAAAGTTGAATTCAATTTGTGATAAAAAATGGTAAATAATAGTCTATATTTTAAAGGTATATTTTTTTTACCATAATATTTCATTTTCGCAAAAATACTCATAACTATAAATATTTTTTTTCTATCAAATATTCTTTTAACGCACTTCTCCAAGTTGGAATATCAAAGTCTAGACATTGAGAAATTTTTTCATTATTCAAAGCTGAAAACTTGGGTCTCATAGCAACGGTTTTAAACTCGCTTGAACTACAAGGTACAATTTTTGTTTTTATATTTAAAAGTGTAAATATTTCTTTAGTAAATTCATACCAACTACAACTATCAGTATTTACACAATGATATATCTCTGGATTTATACTTTTACATAATAATTTCTCTAACATTATTGCTACATGATAAGTGTATGTTGGAGTCATAATTTGATCATTAACAACCTTTAACACATCCCTTTCCTTAGATAGTCTAATCATCGTTTCAATAAAATTTCCTCCTTTTCCACTCGATCCAGCGGATCCAAATAAGGATGCTACTCTTAAAATATAGCTATTAGGGTTATTCATTGATATAAGTTTTTCTCCAAAAGATTTCGACAATCCATAAATATTTATTGGTTGAGGTATTTCATTTTCTTTTATTTTTTCTTGCTTTTTTAAATCCCCGCCAAACACATAGTCTGTGCTTATGTGAATAAATTTTTTATCTAATAATTTACAAATTTTTGCTAATTCATTAGCTGCAAAAGAGTTTATTTTAAATGCTAAATCAGAATTATTTTCTAACTCATCAGTTTTATGATAGGCGGCACAGTTTATTAAAATGTCAAACTCTAAATTATTTAAAATACAGTGAAAATCTTTAATTTTTTCTAAGTTTAATTTATCTCTTGTTAACTCTATAATGGTATATTTGTCGGATTTTATAAGTATTTTTTTAATATCACTTCCAAGCTGACCATTTGACCCTGTTATACAAACTTTCATTAATCAAATATTTTTCCATTTAATTCTACATCTTTAATAATTCGATGCCATTTTACTAACTCTTGGTACCAATTTAATGTTATTGACTTTTCGTTTTTTTTTAATTTGCCCTCTTTTAGAGCTTTGCAGATTTCAGTAACTCCATCCTCAGCTTTTTTTATAGCTTTAAAACCAAGTTTTTCAATTTTTTCAAAGCTTACTCTATAACTGCGATGGTCTGGATCTCCATACCATTCTATTGGTACATTTTCATTAATAATTTCTGATACACAACTAGCAACTGTCTCTCCGAGATTTTTTAATTGGTAGTTGTTTTCATCAGACCCTACATTAAAAATTTCACCGTTAATTTTTTCTTTATCTGTTTTTAACATAAATATCTGCGCTTTACATGTGTCAGTTACATGAACCATGGGTCTCCATTGACTTCCATCTCTCATCAATGGAAGTTTTTTGTTATTATATGCGCCATATGTCATACCATTTATTGCAAGGTCAAATCTTATTCTGGGGCTTAATCCATAAACAGTTGCTTGTCTTAAAATTACAACACAAAAATCCCTTGAGGCTAGTTTTTTTACATCAATTTCAGCTTTCTCATTTGCAACAGCATAGTTAGTTAATGGGTTAGTTTTTGCATCTTCAGTTACTTTTATATCTTTTTCTTGATAACCATAAATACTACACGAGGAAGGTAAAATATAAAATTCTACACCATTTCTTTTTGCGATTTGAGCCGTATTTGCTCTAGATTTATAATTTATTTCATAGGTTGCGTTTTGAAAAACTTCGCCAGATGGGTCATTTGATATTGCCACTAGATCTATAACAGCATAGACGTCTTTGAATAATTCTTCTTCAATATTTCTGCTATCCTGTTTAACTAAAGTTAAATTTTTATGTTCTAACAAAAGATCCTTACCAAAAAAGAATCTATCAACTGCGATTACTTTTGCTTCCTCTGATAATAACATTGGAACTAATGTAGTTCCAATATATCCACCAGCACCAGTCACTAAGATTTTTTTGCCTTTTAAATTTTTAATCATAGTCAGCAAATATTAATATTTAAATGGACTTTCAATATCTTTCAAAAGTGGTTGATTGTTATCTTTTTCTGATAAAATCGGGGCAAATTCCTCTTCGTTCCATAATATATTTATATCTTTATCATTCCATGAGATGCCATGATCATTATCTTTTGAGTAAAAATTACTTACTTTATAGATAACCTCTGTATCTTTTTCTAAAGTTAAGAAACCATGAGCAAATCCAGTTGGAACCAATATTTGATTCCATTTTTTATCTGACAATACCTCTTTTACATAATGTCCATATGTTGGTGATCCCTTCCTTATATCAACAGCTACATCTAATATAGAACCTTTAACTACTCTCACTAATTTATCTTGATCAAAGGGTGGTGACTGATAGTGTAATCCACGCAATGTATATTTTTCAGCAGATAGTGAATGATTATCTTGTACAAAATTTATATTTATTCCACAATCCTTTAGATTCTTAGAATTATATGTCTCTGAAAAAAAACCTCTATGATCTCCATGTTTTTTTGGTACGATAACTATCACATCTTTAATTGTTGTTTTTTTTATTTCCATAATTTTATATCTAATATTTTTTTTAAATATTTTCCATAGCCTGATTTAGCATAAGATTTTGAAACTAGATATAAAGTTTTTCTAGAAATCCAGCCTTGTCTAAAAGCAATTTCATGAATATTTCCAATGTGTTTTTTTTGATTATTTTCTTTTTTTTTTATAAAATTGCTCGCTTTTAACATACTATTATGTGTGCCTGTATCAAACCAAGTAAATCCTTTGCCTAATTTGATTGAGTTTAGTTTATCTTGTTTTAAATAAATATTAAGTAAATCAATAATTTCAAATTCTTTTCTTTTTGAGGGTTTTAAAATAGTTAGCAACTTGGAGACACCGGGAGGCATAAAATACATGCCAGTGGCAATAAAGTTTGATTTAGGTTTTTTTGGTTTTTCCTCTAAACTGATAACTTTATTTCTCTTATTAGTTTCAACAACTCCAAAGTTTTGAGGATCTTTAACATGGTAGCTAAATAAAGTTGACTTTTTAAAGTTTTTTGAAGCTTTTTTTAATAAATCCACCAAATTATTACCATGAAATATATTATCTCCCAAAACTAATACTGAGGGATAGTGTTTTATAAAACTTTTACAAATTTTAAACGCCATCGGAATTCCTGTTGGTTTATCCTGAACGTAATATTTTATTTTAACTCCAAATTCTTTTCCATTTTTTAATATACTTTTGAAAATGTTTTTATCCCGTTGGGTTGAAATTAAAGCAATATCCCTAATTCCTGCAGACATTAATACACTAAGTGGATAATATATCATTGGTTTGTTATAAATGGGCAATGTCTGTTTAGAAGTGGCTAGTGTAATTGGGTATAACCTTGTACCAAGCCCACCTGCAAGTATTATTCCTTTTCTCATAAATTTTATTAATCAACCACTTTAATAATAAAAGTTTTTTTAAAAAAATAATAAAATAAACTTTTTAAATGCCAGAAAAAATATTTTAGTGATTTTTGAGAATTTCTTTGAGCCACATGTATTATTTTAAAATTTTCTAAGATTTTTAATTTATATCCTTTTTTTCTTGCTCTAAAGCAAATGTCACAATCCTCAACGTACATAAAAAATCTTTCATCAAAACCTTTTAATTTATTATACAGTTTGTAATTGAATATTAAAAATACTCCAGCAAGCCAATCATAATTTTTCATATCCTCTTTTTTTCTCATAAACAATTTTCTTTGTAGAAGATTAAAAATGCCAATGTCTTTTCTAAAAAAATCAGCTACAGTTTTATCTTCATTAAGAATTAAAGGAGAGTAAATTTTATTTTTTTTTAAATTTAAAAAAATTTTTTTTACGTCTAGTTTTTCAAAAAAGTAAGTATCGGGATTAACAATACAAAAAAAATCACATTTTTTTTCTAAATTTTTAAAGGCCTTGTTATGATTTTGACCAAATCCGAGGCTAACATGATTATTTATCTCGCTGATAGTAAATTTTATTGAATTAAAATACCATTTTTTTTCTTTCAAATTATTTGTAATGATTATATGAAGTTTAAATGATTTTAATACTCTCAAGTTTTTATCTAGAGTCTTTAAAAAATTATATATATATTTTTCATGATTATGATTGACAATAGAAAAAACAATATTCATTACAAAATTTAAATTTTAAAAAAGTTTTATTTCAATTATATTGGGTTAGTCAATATTTATTTATGTTATACAGAATTATAAAAATGTTAAAAAAAAATAAAAAATTATTTGTAACAGTTTGGTTGATCGTTATGTTCTTGCATATTATTTATTATTACAATAGAAATAATGAGATTGTAGGCATTGTCAGCATACCGAGCAATACTATCAAAGCACAAAAAATTAATTTCATTGCAAAAACATTAATTAGTAGTGAATACAATTTAAATATTGATAGTAATGAAATTTGGCACAATTCAATAAATAGAGTCTCCAAACATGCTATGTTTCAAAATAAAAATTTTCAAATTACCAAAGTGAGGTTTGATAATACAAACATCATATTAAATTTTAAGGTAAGCAAAAAAGATGATTCTAAAAACCAAATAAAAATATTAATCAATAATTCATTAGAATTTTATTACGAAGCTGTTGCAGAAAGAATATTAGATTTTATAGATACATATAAATTATCTTTAGAATTACAAAAAGAAAAAATTCTATTTAATTCCTTAGACGAATATAACAATACATTAAAATTAATTGATAATAAAATTCGTTGGTTAAACAAAAATAGCAACACCGAATACCTGATACAACTAATTAAAACAGATAAAATGGATATCGATATTAAACAAAATTATAAGATTGATTTTATTACGTTTTCAAATAAATATACTTTTCTACTTCAGGGTATTTTGTTGTCCTTTTTTATTTCAATAATATCTGTCATGATTTATAAAAACAGAAAAAAATTATTCTCTTTTTAAAAGAAACTTATAAAAAATAAGAGATAAATAGAAATTTATACTAAAATATCCTACTCCTCTAAAAAATAATTCAATAAACAAGGATACTAAACAACAAAATGCAAATAACTGATTTGTAGTATTTAGTAAATTTAACTTAAGTTTTATAAAATTTTTAATCAAAAAAAATATGTAAATGAATAATCCTAATAAACCAAAAATCCCAAATTCAAAAATTATTTTAGCTGCTAATAAAGCAAATCCAAAATTGTTCCATTCTTTTACTGGTTCGCCTAATTGATCATAATATCCCTCTAATCTTTGATCATTTAACAAATGAATTTCTCTATAACCTGATTGTTGAAATCCTGATCCAAAAAAATATTCAAAGTTAAACATTTTAAATATTACTTCCCACCCCTTATTGTATACTATTGCTGATATACTTTCACTCTTCCAGAAAAGAAGTCTTTCAGAAAAATATAAAGGTATTAATTCATAATATAATAGTAATGTAATAAAAAAAAATATTAAAATAAAAGTAATGTAAGTGTTAAATAATAGTGTAACACAAATTAAAATCAATAATAGCAGAGTTAAATTTTTACTCATTATAAAAGATAAAATTCCGAGAAATAAAATTAAAATTATTAAATTGGAATTTTTTTTTATAAAAGCAAATAAAAAAAAAGGAGAACAAGTTAGAGCATAATGTGACATCTCTTTAAAAGGGAATACCCTTAAATCTGCTGATATATATTTATAAACAATTTGTAATATTCCAAGAAAAATTAATATATATGTAATTATATTGAAAATTCTACTATAGTCTATTTTTTCAATTTTAATGAATCTATAAAAACTGGATGCCGAACAATAAACAAATATAAAGCTAATATAAGTAATTAAGAATTTTTTTATATTTAAATTCTGCGTAGATATATAACTCAAAATAAAGTGTAAAATTAAAAAGGTTAAAAATAAAAACAAAATTAGTTTTTCTTTTTTAGAAAGTTTTAAGTAATCAAAAAAAAAATATAAATTTAGAAATGAAATTATTACAACTCCATATGCAAATGAAAAATTTTTAAAAACAAAAATTAGTATTATTGGTAAAAAAATTGAAAAAACTATAAATAAATCTTGAGAAAACGAATTCATAGTAAATTGTTTTCTTATGTCTGAAATTTTATTAAATTTTTTTATAAAGGTCTGAATATAAGTCATTTGCATTCATTTTTTCGAAGTATTTTGATCTTAAAATCATTTTTTGTTTAATATTTGAATATATTTTTTTATTTTCTAAAATAAGATTTAACTTTTTAATTATGTCAAAATGATTTTTTGGGTTTATTTTAAAAGATGAGTTATTAATAATTTCTTTCATTGATGAGCTGTTTGAAGCAATAGTTGGCAATTCGAAATACATTGCTTCAATTAAAGGTATTCCAAACCCCTCATAAAAAGAAGGGTAAATTAATGCTGTTGCATTTTTTAATAAATGATTTTTTAAATTTTCTGACACATAATTTAAATAAATAATTCTATTATTTTTTCTCTCTAATATTTTTTTTATATTTTCTGATAACCATCCAATTTTTCCCGCTATCACTAGATATAAATTTCTATTATTTCTGAAATACTTAAATGCTTTAACCAAATTCAAAATATTTTTTCTAGGCTCAATTGTCCCTACGTATAATATATATTTTTTATTTTTTAGTTTAAAATTTTGAAAATTATTTTTTTTTTGTAGTTTAATTTTTCTATCTTTTTTAATATTTATATATATTACACCCGCCTTTGATTGATCAAATTTAGGGAATATGTTTACAAAATCGGTCATTGTGGATTTTGAAATAAATATAACTTTATCGACAAATCTGGATAGTAGAATAATAAAAAACTTAAAATAAATAACTTTTCTTTTTTCATGATACTCTGGATATTTAAAAAAAGTCATATCCATGCAAGTCACTATTTTTTTACAAGGTGCAAAAATAGGAAATGAATAATGCAAAGAATGTATTGCATTAAGTCTATATTTAAAAGCTAGATATGGTAGGTAAAATTGTTCTAATATTATTCTAAAAATAAAAATTCGAAAAATAGAATATTTTAACTTTATTTTTTTAATATTTATTTTATCAATTTTATCAAAAAAATCTTCATCATTTTGTATAAGTAAAATATATTCATTTTGATTATCTAATCCAAAAACTAAATTCTTAGCATAATACTTTACACCGGTTGCCTTTATAGGAAGCTGGGTTAAATCAATCAAAATTTTTTTCATTAATCAGATGTAGTCTATATTTTTAATTTTTTTAAATTTTTTAAATCTTTTTCTAAGCCTAAATAAATTTCTATAAAAATAGTATTTTACTTTTAATTTTTTTAAAAAAGTTTGAGAAGTATATCCGACAAAATGTTCAATTGGTTTTTTTAAGCTTACTGAAATTAATTTATATCCATTAATTTGTAGTCTTAAAGAAATATCAGCATCTTCAAAATACATTACATAACTTTTATCAATTGAACCAATTTTTTTAAGAGTTGGTAAATGATAAAGTATAAATGCACCACATGCGAATTTCCAACCAGTTGAGTTTCTATTATAAGCTATTTTCCAGTTTTCAGTAATTGTTGCAATGCCACTGTAATAAAGTTTATCATTTTTGCCTAAAGTAATATCACAAACTGCAGCGCTAAATGGTTCTGGATAATTATTTAATTTATTAAAAAACTCTTCGAGTTGTGAAAAACTAAATTTACAATCAGGATTAATAAGTAAAATATAATTTGTATTTACTTTTTCAATCACGCTCTGTATTGCTGGTGCGTATCCTAAATTTTTTTTTGATTTAAAAATATTTAAGTTAATAAAATTATATTTACCTACTAAATCAGATAAATTTTCTTTTGGAGAATTATTAAATAAAAAAAAATTTAATTTTATTTCATTTTTTTCTCCGTATTCCTCAAGGGGAGAAAGAATATTTTTTAACAAATGCTTAGTATTAAAATTTACAAGAGCAAAAGAGATGCTTTCTAATATTTTTTTTG
>Ga0181568_10003941_pt1 | contig 13312 bp, 9 predicted proteins | sample 101ome_20_FD_133758 | JGI IMG/M metagenome (GOLD analysis project Ga0181568, IMG submission 133758) | Coastal salt marsh microbial communities from the Groves Creek Marsh, Skidaway Island, Georgia - 101404AT metaG (megahit assembly) | ecosystem: Environmental > Aquatic > Marine > Intertidal zone... | reverse complement strand
CACCCCACCTACTACCCCATTAACAGCAATCACCAATACATCTTTGCTTCTTAGCGGTACGAACGCAGGCATCATTGATAAGTCGCAGACCGCTAAGACGTTAACTCTAAACGGTGATGTGAAGTCGTCTACAACTCAGACAAAGTATCTTAGTTCGTCAATGGCTTTTGATGGTACAGGGGATTATATCAATGTTAATGCAAATGGTATAGCTAATTTTGGCACGAATGATTTTACAATAGAGCTTTGGGCATATGCTAACTCATTCCCGTCCTATTCGTATTTAATAGAAGCACGAAATAGTGGAAGCCAATTAAACGCATGGACTTTAAGTTTCAACTATATGGGTAATTATAATAATAACATATTACAATTTGCCAGTTATAATGGTAGTGTTGCAAATCTATTTCTTTCATCTAATACTGCATTTTCTACCGGTCAGTGGATACATATAGCTGTAACTCGTAGTGGAACAACAATGAAAATGTTTTTAGATGGTACAGAAGTTGCCTCCAATAATAGTGCGGGATTTGATTTTGCACTAGATCAAAATCCAATACATATAGGATCTAGATTTAGTATAGAACAGTATTTTAATGGTTATATGTCAGATATTCGCATCACCAAAGGTCTAGCAAGATACACATCTAACTTTACACCACCAAGCGTTGCTTTAGATGGATGATATAAATATATTGTGATACATTTGAGTAGGCTCTTATGAGTTACGATATTTCCCAAATACAACAATTACAAAGTGATATTAGTACACTCGCTACTAATCTCAGTAATCTACGTACGTCTAAAATTGACGCGGTTAATGCTATCGAAGTAGATTTAGGCGATATCGGTATCGCCAACGGTGTCTTGACTCTCGGCGCCGCTTCTCCAACCGATCCTAATCAAGCCGTCACAAAAGCATACGTTGACGCGCTCAATGGAAATACTTCACAGTTCGCCGCTGTCGCAGTTACCGGCGAGTATAGTGACCTACTTAATAAACCCACTATACCTACAAATAATAATCAGCTGACAAATGGCGCAGGATATGCCACAGTTGCTTATGTCGATGGGCAAATAGCTAACGTAGATTTCTCTGATTATTCAAACACAGCTCAGATGGAAATCGCGATCGATACCTCTAATACTGCTATGAGGGTTTATGTAGATGCACAAATAGCTAACGTAGATTTCTCTGATTATTCGAATACGGCCGAGATGCAAATCGCCATTGATTCTTCAAACACTTTGATGAAAACATATGTCGACGGAGAGATCTCAACAGTACTTGCTAACACTTACAATTATACTGATACAGCTATAGCCGATCTCGTCGATTCAGCTCCTGTTACACTCGACACTCTCAATGAACTTGCTGCAGCATTAGGAGATGACGCTAATTTTAGCACGACTGTCACTAACGCATTAGGATTAAGATTAAGAGTTGATACTGCAGCTCAAGGATTGACAGCGACGCAAAAAAGTAATGCATTGACAAACTTGGGTATTTCTGGTTCGACTACGTTTGATGGTACTTTTGCTGGTTTGTCAAGTAAAACTTCTGGTACTGGAGAATATTCTACTAGTGGTAATTTGACATCTGGACGTGGGTCAGGTGGAGTATCACTTACTATTAATGATGGTTATGGAAATGCCAATATCACTTGGAATCATAAATCGGGTGTACCAGAACAAGATGGCAATGCTGCGCGTATTGAAGTAAATACAGATTCTACGTCTGGCGCCGCAATGTATTTCGAATTGAAAAGTAATGTCAGTAGTGGAACAGCGGTTAATTTGACGAATGGAATGACATTAACCGAAGGTAATCTAAATGTTAATGGGACAGTAACAGCTACTGGAGGTAATTCTACTAATTGGAATACAGCATACGGCTGGGGCGATCATGCGAGTGCTGGGTATTTGACATCTGCTTCAACACAAAGCAAATATTTAAGAAGTGATGTTAATGACCAGATGCTAGCACAACTTTCTGGAGGATTCGGTTCAGTTACTACTTCTGGCACTACTGATTGGAATGACTCTACAAATGCTAGAAGTGGAGGTGGATATACACTTTTATTAGGCACCGCCACCAATGGACCTGGTGGTAGTACTTACTATCATCCATTCTCATTCGAATACTCTAATAAAGATGGTACTGGGAATATGACTCAGTTTGCCATTCCATATAACGGAACCAATTTATTTTTCAGATACAGATATAGTAGTACTTGGAATGCTTGGACGACAGTATGGACGTCGGGTAATTTTTCTTCTACTGATATATCTAATTGGAATACAGCATATGGTTGGGGGGATCATTCAACTGCCGGTTATTTGACATCCTCGACAGGACAGGCGGCCGGTAATTACGTCACTACTGATACAACTCAAGATATTACTGGAATTAAAGAATTTCAAGATAATGTTGAATTAAGATTTGGCAATGGCGCGGATGCTAGAATAGAATGGGACAATCCAAATAGTCGCTTGGTAACAAGAGTATTTACTCACGGCGGCTACATGAGATTCCAAGCAGAAAATACTGCTGGAACAAATAGAAATGTTTTGTCTCTTAGCGGAGATACAGGTGTTACAATGTATCATGACGCGACTGGAGAAGTGTCAGGTACTAAATCTACTGGAATGTATAGTACCGGTCTTGATATCGCAGCAAATAGTTCATCTTCAATTGGCACACGAGCAAATTCTCTTAGTGTATTAACTAGTGGTCCAAGCAGTCCTATTGCTTGTAAAACCAGTACATATGATACGGTTTGTAGTGTTTTACCATGGTCAAATGGTATTAGTTATCTTAATTCCGGAATTTATTATGATGACGGTACGTGGGTTCATGCCTCAGATAATGCCTATAATTGTTTATTTGAAATAAGTGGACTAAATGGTACAAGGTGGTATGCGAGTAGCAATAGCACTGGTTCTTGGAATCTTGCGTCGGCAGTGCCTTTATGGAATAACTCTGGTCAATGGACTGGTGATATCAATACTACATATCAAACAGAATTTAAAAATATAGTAGTCATTGATCATAATGCTAGCCCATTGTTACAGCTGAAGCCAACAAATGGTAGTCCATGGGCATTAGATATCGCTAGAGATGATCTCGGGTCATCAAGAGTATTTACTCATAATCCCGGATCTGGGCGAGGTTGGGTATTTGAAGACGTTCCATATTTTTATGGTAGTGGAAGTTATTATATTCCATGGCATAGCGGTAACGACGATACGTTTAAACAAGCTTATGCAAGAAATCAAGGATGGAATCCAGCATATAGTAATTCAGATGAAGCATCAGTGTATTATGATTTTTCTGAAAGAGCTGTAGCAATTCATAGCACAGGAGACACAACAATTGGTGCTGCATATAAAGCAATGCGTGTAGAAGCAGGAGAACAACTGAGATTTCATGTTCAAATTAAAGGTAATGTTGCGTCTACGGCTGGTTTATATGTCAGAATTTATTACTACACTGGCGATTTACCCAACGGAAAAACACATGTATCAAACTCTGCGTCACACACGTTAGTCCAAGAAGATTCAGGTGGTGATTCCGGATGGTATGAAAACGGCGCTATTACGACTTCATATGTTTCTTTTAATAGAACATGGACTGCTCCCACCACCGGTTACGTTTCTCTCGTAATATTGAACTGGTCAGGTCATAGCACAAATAAATTATTTGTAAAAGATGCAGCAATATCTAAAATTTTATCATCGTCTCCTATTTCAGGTTTTCTTCCTACAAGTGGTGGTACTCTCACGGGTGATTTAACTATCGATGGAGGTGGCCACACTAATTTGGTTGTTGACGGTAATGGTGGAAGTAGCTATTATCAGAATATTCATGTGGGAGAATCAGCAACGGGATCAGCCGCACTGCATCTGCAATATCGAGGTGACGGCTATGCGTGGATTGGTATGGGTGATACATCATCTGGTACAGCTCTCATGGCTTATCCAGCATTGCAGATGTTTTATCAATCCAATGATCTCACTATTCTAGGAGACGTGACATTAAATACTATTGCAGAAGCGCCACAAGAGTGGAATCCAGTATTGCTAGAAGATGGTGGCATTGTCAAGAAAGATAGTAGCGTACAAATTCACGGGGCTGGTTACTTACGTGCAGCCTATCTCAATATGTCGCATGCTAGTTCAACACGCAGCTCAGATACGGTGTTCTTTTCTTCTACCGACGATTATATTCGTAAAAATAATAAAGCAGGCATGCAGTCGTCGTTGGGTATCGGTGGTGGTGCTGCTTATGTAGATGTAGCAACTGGCAATTACGGTACAGTTAAGGTTGATGATGACCGCGGTGTAACATGGGCTGGATATGCAATTAGAGACGATTGGGTCTTTATGTCGAATGGTGCTGCTGGTTCAGGTATATATGATGATACTGATAATGTGTGGATGACTCGATGGTATCGTGGAGGAGCAACCGAATTATATTGGGATGGTGCCGCTAAGGCTGCAACAACCTCTACTGGTTTTGCAATAACGGGTAACCTAACTACAACTGGTAGTATACAGCCTAGCGGAATTATTATTACAAAGGGAAATGCGTCAGCATTTACTGGTGCGAATGATACGACCCTATCAGTGAGAAGCTCTGGTACTAGTACAGCAGCGTCGATGTCTTTTCATAGACCGGGCGCGTACGCAATGAATTTAGGTCTAGATACAGATAATCATTTTAAGCTCGGGGGTTGGTCTGCATCGACCGTTAAACATACTTGGCAAAACAATGGTACGTACCTAGCGACAGGTGATATATACGCTTATTATTCTGACGAGCGATTAAAGACAAAACATGGTAAGATTAAAAATGCAATAGAGAAAATAAATAGCATAGAAACTTTCTACTACACACATAATGAGAAAGCTAAAGAATTAGGTTTCGAAGATGATGAAAGAATGCATGTGGGTGTATCAGCTCAAACAGTAGAAAAGGTGATGCCAGAAGTTGTAGCTCTCGCGCCCGTCGATAACAATGGTTCTGGTGTTTCGATATCAGGAGAAGATTACAAGACAGTGCAATATGAAAAACTCGTGCCGCTTCTGATAGAAGCAATCAAAGAACTCAAAGCAGAAATAGAAGAGTTAAAGAAATGAGTTATAATATTCCTACTTCAGGACAGATAAGACTAGGCTACGACTTTAATCGTTGTTTTTATCATGGTGCAAGTAACTCTGCTCAATTAAATTTTAATGATCAAAAAGTAAGAGAAACTTCAGTTAGTATAAATCAATCTTCAGATACATCATATACATCAGGAGCTCAGAAAAACTTATCGGCTTATAGAGGTGCTACGGGTGCAAGAGGTTGGATAGGTACAACTACTAGTAGCAACGTCTCGGGCGATCAAAGCTATCAACAAGAAGTAGAAGCTGGAACAGGTAGTGCTACTTCGCGAGTGGCGTTTAATGTTGATTCTACATATAATAGAGTAGATTATCAATATGCTGCAAATGGTGGAACTACCGGAAACACTGCTGCAAATGGAGTATGTTATCTCGGATATCTAGAGCCAGGAAATTATCAAGTGGGTTATTACATTAGACAATATAATGCTGGATATTGTTATGTAATAGTAAGAGGCTATACGACAGGCTATCTCAGCGGCAGCTATTCTAATTATGTTTATCAATCTAATTATCATTTTTCTGGTAGTTTTGACGATTTTGCAAGTGGAGGTACTTCATTCACAACTAATTCTACCTATCCGTATGTTATACTAGATGTTGAAACGCACAATGATAATCAATATTTTAACAGGGCTTATGTTCTTAGAAAAGGCAATAGTTACGGTTCGTCTTATAATGCTAACCCGTATGTGAAAAGAGTTTAAGGAGAAAAAAGTGCCAGACAGATACAAACAAGAAACAAAAGTAATTTATACACGGGCTGAATCTATAGTCATCAATAATTGCCTTCCAGCTGATGGATTAAATCCATCAATGAGATTTAACGAAGAATATGCATTAGTCAATACTGATGGAACTATCACTTCTCTTGGTCCAGCTGGCACGTTTATTACGGAAGAATTTTGTCAAGATAATGCTAATACTGAATTCAATTTGGTAGACTCAGATGATAATGTAGTAGGGACAGCAACGTACGCTGACGTACATCAAATGCTTAGGTCGCTCTATAAATATGTATCAGTAAGAAGAGATAATACACCTATTATTCCTGATGATCCAATAGAATTACCAGTTGAATGGCCCACTATGAATATCGATCAACCATCTGCAAACACGGCTAATACGTAAGATAATATTATATTATGGCTAAATTAAAATATTATGTACTGACAAATAAAAATCTGATTGCACTAAAAAGACATTGTTCACCTAATTGGTCTAATATACCGAAAAAAGATTTATTTGTTATTATCAATACTCAAAATGAAGACTTTAGTGCTAAAGCAGAACAGTATCTAAATGAGGAAGGCATAGAATACTGTATCACTGAAAGTGATGGTACACCATCTACCGGTAAAAATAGTTTTCTCGATAAGTTTCTAGAATCAAATGATGAATATGCTGTCTTAATTGATGGTGATGATTGGCTGACACCGCACGGAGTTTGGGTTTATAATTACATTGCTAATTTAGAAGAAGTACCAGATGTTGTCTGTTTAAAAAATCAATTTTCTTTGTGGCCTAAGACAGTAGTAGATGATTGGGAAACTGATTCGAATACAATTCCTTGTAAGGGAGTAAGATTTTTTCAGCAAGATAATTGGCAAACTGCATTAACTGGTCAATATATAGTTAATGCTAGAAAAAATGGAATCAAGAGTAAATTTTTTAAAAATAAAGCTCAGGCTTATATCATGTATCCTAAAAAAATGGAAAATTTACATGCTGAGTGGTCGCGAATTAATTATTATTATATTGATAATTCAGAGACTCACTCTAGAGTCGTATTTATGTCGAAGAAAGCCGCCGGGTTTAAATTTGATGGTGAACACAAAGTCGGTGAAGATACTATACAATATTTAGAATTAAAAGATGCTGCTATTCGTGGTGAATTAAATATGGTATCTTTAGATGAATCTATTCCTACTTACGTTTATGATCAGAGAGTGTCAGGCGTGGCGGTAGGTTCTACATGGGAAAAATCTGGTAAAGGATTTATGGGTTGGTTACAGCCACTAGTAGAAAAATATTTATTCATGGAAAGCTGCGGTTTATTGCACACTGAAGAATTGCCAGAAATAGAAATAGATTATCCTATCGGCTATATCCCTAATGTTTTTGAACTTGTAGATTGGCGTGAATATATCTATTAATAAATAAACTTTGAAGATAAAACATTTATAAATAAATGGTGTGACATGGAAAAAACTGGTTTATCGGGTACAATAAAAATAGAAAAAGCAGATGGTTCTGTAACTGAAATCTATTTAAAACCTCGAACTAAAAATTCTAAAGAAAAATTAGGAGAAGAAAAAAATGGCGACACTACAACATCCAACATCAGTGAGAAACGCGATCGCTGATACCGTAGTCGATCTTATCGATGCAGGCGGCAGTGCAGGAAAACTGAAATTTTATACGGCCGATGGTGGTAGCCTTCTAGCTGAATTGACTTTCAGTGCAACAGCATTTGGAGCAGCAGCCTCAGGTGTAGCGACAGCTGCAGCTATCACAGCAGACTCTAATACTGCTTCTGGTACTGTGACTTGGTTTGAGGTTGAAGATTCAAATGGCAATCTTGTTTTTGAAGGCGATGTAACCTCAGATGACGTTGGTACAGGTTCTATTCAGCTTTCGTCTGTGGCGCTGGGTACTGGTGATACTGTTTCTGTTAGCTCACTAACTTACACTGCACCCAATTAATTTATAATGTTTAAGGGTACCGAATATCCGGTACCTAGTTACCGGACATTAATACAAAAAAAGACCGATTCGTCGGTCTTTTTCATGCGTGGTGGCCGGTATAAATGACTGATATATTCTATGTAGTAGACGGTTATGTCGAGGTCGGTTATGTAGAACGTGAGCTCGACGCATCTGCCGGCATTGTATCAAACAATTCATCAGTCACAGCTACTGGAACTCGTACAGTAGTTTCTACAGCTGGTGCATTAGGCATCACATCATCATTTACTGGAACAGGTGAACGTGAGATTACGTCCACTGTTTCACTAGCATCTGGAAATTCATCAGTTTCAGGAACTGGCGCAGCTGGCAGATCAGTTGTATTTGGTTCTATACAATCTGGTGCCAGTGATGTTGATGGCATAGGCGAAAGAACTATTATTGGTAGCGGTACGTTAGAATCAACTAACTCTACCGTGTCTAGCGTATCAGAAAGAACTATCACTTCTACTTCGTCTTCGCTAATATCAGATAATTCTATAGTATCTGGTACTAGTGAAAGATCTATTACTAGTGTATCTACTAGTCTAATCTCAACAAATTCTTCAGTTAGCGGCTCAGGTGCTAGAAACTTAGTTGTTGCGGTTGCTTCCGCGGAAGCAGGCGACGCATCAGTATCTGGCATAGTCGAACGTATTGTTGTTTCCACTCTTGGTGCATTAGGCATCACATCATCATTTACTGGAACAGGTGAGCGTCAGATTACCGGCGCCGGCGCAATTAGTATTACATCAGTCGTTTCGGGTATAGCAGAAAGAGAAATAGTAAGTTCTGGAAGTCTTGTATCTGGAGGGTCCGCGTCGAGCGGTACTGGTACACTTGAATTTTCTTCGTCTGGATCACTTATAGCGGGCAATAGTTCGCTATCTGGTATAGGTGAGAGAGAAATTGTTGGAACTGGTGCCGTAGTAGTTAGTAATTCGACTATTATTGGAGATGGTATTAGAGAAGTAGTATCTATATCCGGAGCATTAGGTATTACTGCTTCGTTTGTAGGTACAGGTGAAAGAACAATTACGGGTAATGGTACGGCTGTATCAAATAATTCAACAGTCATAGGCACAGGCAGCAGAAATCTAATAGTCGCAGCTGCAACACTACAATCTAACGATAGTTCTGTATCTGGTATAGCAGAAAGAATAATATCTAGCACTGCCGGTAACATAGAAAGCGAAAATAGTGAGTTGAGTGGTATTGCTATTCGTGAAATTGTTTCTGTTGTAGGCGCGTTGGGAATTACATCGTCATTTACTGGAACTGGTGAGCGTGAGATTACTGGTTCTGGTACTTTAACTAGTACTTCTAGCTCTACTGGATCAGGAAGTCGAGTAATCTCTGCAAATGGTGATCTTATTATCACCACATCAGTAAATGGTGTCGCTGAAAGAGAAATTATAGGCAGCGGCATAATAGTTAGTTCATCTTCGTTTAGTGGCAATGGCACAAGAGAAGTTGTCAGTGTAATTGGTGCCATTGGTGTTACATCATCGTTTACCGGTACAGGAATAAGAACAGTTAGCGGTACAGGTTCTCTTGTATCTGGAAATGCTTCTGCATCCGGATCAGCTACAGGAACTTCGCAATCTTCAGCATCTGGTATTTCAGGAATACAAAATCCATCAGTAAATGGTGTTGCTGAAAGAGAAATAGTTTCTACTGGTGGATTAATATCGAATAATGTTTCTGTTTCTGGTATAGCCGAAAGAGAAATTGTGTCTGTTAGCGGTGTATTAGGTATTACAACATCGATAGTTGGCGTGGGTGAAAGAACTATTACTGGTACTGGTTCTCTTATTTCAAGTAACGCGGCTATATCTGGTGTTGCTGAAAGAGCTCTTATTATTGTTACAGGACCATTAACATCTGAAAACTCATCTGTGGATGGTATCGGAGAAAGAGAAGTTGTTGGTGTTGGTTCTATTGTTTCTGTTGGTTCATCTGTAGGTACTGGCGAACGTACTGTAATAGTCGTATCAGGACCACAAAGCGATGATAGTTCAGTCAATGGCACAGCTGAAAGAATAATTGTCGCATCCGGTAATCTCTTAGCTGCAAATTCATTGCTTGAGGGAGATGTAGAAAGAGATAATACTGCTAATGGTGTGTTAATTTCACCAACTACTATTGTCTCAGGTTTTGGCCAAAGAGAAATTACAGGTATTGGTCAATTAATTCCGACTAGCTCTGCTATTGGTTCAGGTATACGAGAAGTTGTAGCTATATCAGAATTACAAAGTGAAGACAGTATAGTTAGCGGTATTGTTGAAAGAACTGTAATCGGTAGTGGTTCTCTAACTTCTGGTAATTCTTCAACGACTGCAATCGCCGCTCTTGGCGAAGGTTTTGGTTCAGTACAGGGAAGTTCTACTGTTTCTGGTATTGGTACGAGAACAATACCTGGCGTCGGTCAATTAATTAGTAATAATAGTAGTATAGATTCAATTGGAATCAGAGAAATCACTAGTGTTGTCAGTCTTATAGCTTCTGATTCTATTGTATCTTCTATAGCAGAAAGAATTATTACTACTGATGTTGCGATTGTATCTGCTGATAGTAATATTTCTGGCACAGCAGAACGCATAATCACTAGTGACGTAACGTTACAATCACAAAATAGTAATATAGCAGGCGAAGGTTTAGGTGCCAGAACGATTATTGGTGCACTCGTATCTGATGACTCATCTATTTCCGCAATAGTCGAAAGAGAAGTTAAACTAATATCAGGTATCGATGGCCTTACACAATCGTTTGTTGTATCGCCTGGCGAAAGAGAAATTCCTGTTGTCAATCATACTCTGCAGGGTGAAAGCGCAGTCAGCGGTATTGCTGATAGGACAGTTACACAGACAGCAGATAATTTACCACAAAATGATAGCTCTGTAATTGGTGTAGCTGAAAGAATCGTCACACAAACTGCCGATAATATACCGCAGTTACCCGATAGTGTAGTGAGTGGTTCTGGTACCCGAACAATCACATTAAAACAATCTCCAATTGTTGATAATTCTTCTGTTATTGGATCTGGAATAAGAATTGTTAAAGTACTAGATGGACCGAAACCACAAAGTACAGTTAGTGGTTCTGGCATACGAACAGTAGTACAAACAAATGATGGTTCACTTGTAACAACTGGATGTACAGTTACAACGCAGCCTCCAGTTGAAAGAGAAATAACTCAGACAGCGGATAATATCCCGCAGGCTGATGATTGTGTTGTTAATGGTATCGGTGAAAGAATTATTACCACAGAAATTAATATTGTCGCTGGTAATTGCGTTGTTACTTCTCCGATCGGTGAACGTGAAGTTAAGGTAGTTAAAGGACCGCAGGCGGAGGCTTCTGTTTCTGGTGTAGGTGAAAGAATAATTGTTTCAACATTTACATCATTGTCAACTGTTGCTGCAGTAAAAGCTATTGTTGAAAGAATTATCACGCAAAAAGCTGATAATATACCGAGAAATGATAGTAGTCTAAGCGGTATAGGTGAAAGAGAAGTTAAAAAGGTCGATGGACCAACTGCGAATCAATCATCTGTTAGTGGTGTAGGTTCTCGTGGTGTTATTGTTGTAGCACATGATATACAGGGTCAAAGTACTGTCACTGGTATTGGTCATGCAGAAATTAAACTTCTAGCAGCTAAACAACACATTGTGATTAAATTGGCTGCAGACGCAGATGGTAACGATACTCGTACAATTACTGCGATCAAACCAGACACACAGGTCATTGTTGTAAGACTAAGACCAAATGTAATAGCTGGAAATGATAGAGAAATAGAAATACAATTACCTATTAAACAAGCAAGTTAGATAAATAAAATAACGATTAACGGAGAGCACAAATGGCAGTTCCAACTACAAGAGATGATTTTAAGGAGTATTGTCTTCGCTCTCTTGGAAAACCCGTCATCGAAATTAATGTAGACGATCTTCAAGTCGAAGATAGGATCGACCAAGCTTTGCGTTTTTATTGGGACTATCACTTTGACGGTACTGAAAAAATATACTATAAACATCTCATCGATGATGATACAATAGCTAACAAATATATTGATTTACCTCAAAATATTATTGGAGCTGTAAAGCTTTTCCCTATTGGTGATCCAAATACATCGTCTGGTGATATCTTTAATATCCGATATCAGATCGCGCTAAACGATTTATATACACTTACAAATGTTGCATTGATCGATTACTATATGACAATGGAACACCTCGCGTTAGTACAAGAACTTCTTGTCGGTAAACCACAGATCAGATATAATCGCCATCGTAATCGATTACATATTGATGAAACTGCAGGAGATTTGGAAGTCGGCCAATATTTGTTAGTCGAAGCATACGAGTTGGTAGATCCAACAACATATACAGATGTGTGGTCCGATCGTTGGCTACAATATTATACTTCGCAACTTATCAAACGGCAATGGGGTACAAACCTAACAAAATTCGAAGGACTTCAATTACCTGGTGGTGTGACGTTTAACGGTAGACAAATCTACGACGAAGCGCAGGCAGAAATCACTAAACTAGAAGAAGAGATGATCAACAACTACAGTCTGCCTGTAATGGATATGATTGGTTAGCACTAGCTAATTATACACACAAATTAGGAATTGTAAACAGTAATGGCCACAAACCCGTATTTTGACAATTTTACAAATACGCCAGAGCAGACCCTGATCGAAGATCTGATTATTGAATCGATCAAGATATATGGTCATGATATGATCTATTGTCCTAGAACTGTAGTAGCTAGAGATAATGTATTTAATTCTGATTCTATTTCTAGATATGAAGATTCATACACAATTGAGATGTATATCAAAAATGTAGAAGGTTTTGAAGGTGAAGGAGATTTCTTATCACGCTTTAATATTCAGATCAGAGATGAAATAACTTTTACTGTTGCTAATAAAAGATTCAGTGAGGCGATAGGCGATTTCGAAGGTCAAATACGACCACAAGAAGGCGATATTTTATATTTTCCCCTCACAGAAAAAATATACGTTATTAAATTTGCAGAACATGAAGCTCCTGTATTTTATCAAATGGGCGCATTACAATGTTATGATTTAAGATGTGAACAATGGGAATACTCAGGGGAAGAATTGGATACAGGTATTGCTGCTATTGATGATTATCAAGAACTTTATACTATTGTAGCTGATGCAGATGATGGTGTAACATATGATGCAAATAATAATGTAATCATGGATGCAAACACTGGTCGTCCGCTGGGTGTAGTAACTGATTGGCAACCAGATGATGTGTTTAATGATGGCGGCACATTCGAAACTTTGGCTGATGGATTTATTGACTTCTCAGAAGCAGATCCATTTAGCGACGACGGGCGATACTAATGTTTGGAAGAACTTTTTACCACGATACAT
>Ga0181568_10003940_pt1 | contig 13312 bp, 10 predicted proteins | sample 101ome_20_FD_133758 | JGI IMG/M metagenome (GOLD analysis project Ga0181568, IMG submission 133758) | Coastal salt marsh microbial communities from the Groves Creek Marsh, Skidaway Island, Georgia - 101404AT metaG (megahit assembly) | ecosystem: Environmental > Aquatic > Marine > Intertidal... | reverse complement strand
TTGGTAAGTCGAAATTATCTATATTGTATCCAGTTATGAAGTCAGGATCTTCGTCTCTAACAAGTCTGGTCATACCCTCCAAAATCACCTTTTCTGAACCTCGAAATTCATACTCTGTTCGTTGCTGACCTCTGGCTACTACCACTGCCGCACAGAGTATGGTATTGTGACGAATAGATGTCTCAAGATCTAGTGAAAGAGTCACGAAAGGAGTTGGGAAGGGACTGGTCCGAGATAAATCTGCGATATTGCAGGCAACCACCATATCACACGGATATAATCCTGAACCCCCGAAGTCGCGAATCTTCTCTGCGGCTTCGACTCTCTTTCCATCAAACTCACTGGCAAATTCAGAAGGTGTACGAGGTCCTGCCCACAGAACCTCTCCCTCACTTGCGATATGGGGGCCCAGGTCTAAGTCCAACAATAACCGCTGTACAAAGAGAATATCAGCACTCGAAACTTCCCAATCAGCCTCGAGCCGTTTCCTAAGCCGAGGAACAACATATGGCTGCTCAACTTCGACACGGTAGTGTGGTTTGACGCCATATGGAGTCCACTTGTCAATCGGTTCCCCGATTGATACAACTTCATCCATCTCTTCAACGATTTCTAGATGGTCTTTCAAATCTCGATTAAGACCTGATTTACCCTGGGGAGCGATCTCTAAGAATGGAGTGAGACCATCAACTAGCAATACCACCGAATAGCCTTCTCGCGCACGACACCACAACTCGACAACTGTGCGCGGCGGTGTCGAAGCCACCGCTTGGTAGGAGCCAGAGACGATGCATACCTCTCCATCCCATCGCATCGTAACACCTTGCACATAGGGAAACAGAGTCAGCAATCAACCCTTGTGTGGGTACTTGGAACTGTAGTTTGAGGTGGTTTGTTAGAAATTGTTGAAAGCCGAGTCGCCCCCCTTTGCATTGGATTGTGAGCCAATGATGGAGGAGACCGAGTCAAACGGCGAGTCTTCCGTTGATTGGGACAATCTTACTTTCAGCTTCACCGAAACGGACAGGATGTACATTGCAACCTGTAAGCAAGGAGAGGAATGGGAACCTGGCATTATGCAGGATTTCCAAGATCTCAAGTTATCGCCCGCTGCTGGAGTAATCAATTATGGACAGGGATTATTCGAAGGAATGAAGGCTAGAAGATCTGAAGATGGTCGAGTTTTACTATTTCGTCCGGAATTGAATGCAAGGCGCGCTCAAGATGGCTGTAAGCGATTAGGTATGCCTGTAGTACCGGAAGAAATGTTCCTCGATGCAATCCACTTGGTTGTGCAAGAGAATATGAGATGGCTACCACCTACTGGTCGAGGTGAATTATACATCAGACCCCTAATCTTTGGAAGCGGTTCAATCCTGGGAGTAGCACCTGCACCCGAATACACATTCTTGGTCTACGTAGTTCCGGTTGGACCCTACTTCAAGGGAGGATTGAATCCTATCTCACTTAAGGTATCAGACGAATACCACCGAGCTGCTCCAGGCGGCTCTGGAGGGGTGAAGGCAATTGGAAACTATGCACCGGGAATGATGCCCTCAAAGAAAGCAAAAGCCGATGGTTATGCTGAAATTATCTATCTCGATGCTGTCAATCATAGATATGTCGAAGAAGTTGGAGCGGCTAATTTCTTTTGTATCAAAGACAAGGTACTCCACACTCCAGAATTAACTGGAACTATACTTCCGGGTATCACTCGTTTATCTGTCATTGAATTGGCTCGAAGCTTGGGTTACCAAGTTTTGGAAACAAAGATAGATATCGAATTTGCTATGGATTCTGATGAAGCGTTTTGCGCTGGTACCGCTGCGGTGATCTCACCTATTGGTTCGATTGAACATGGAGGTAATATCGCAACCTACTGCGACGGAGAGGTTGGTGCCATCACTAAGCAACTCTATGATGCTCTGACTTCAATTCAAGAAGGCCGGACTACAGACACATTTGGCTGGACGCCCTCTATCTAGGAATTGTCCCTAGTTTTTACTTCAAGTCCCTCGAATCTAACTTCTAGTATCATCTCACAATCAAGATCGCAGAGATTTATTCCATTTTCCAAAAGTGAAATTGTCTCAGTGTAGTTCCAGTGAGTTGCGTTCGAAAATTCCGTTGAAATCAAACATGGAGATTCGGCAACTATCTCAGAATTTGATAATGCTGGATTCGTTGTTCCGTTTAATGATGAAATTAGCATGGTTGGATATCTGCTTGTATCGTTGATATTGTAATACGTTAGAAATTTCACTTTGAAAAATTCCTCTTCGATAGCAAAAATGTATACTCCGTCATTTGGATTTACTCGATGAACAGAGATGTCATAGGTATACCATTCCAATCTCTCTCCGGTATTGTTTGAGAGTTCTGTACTGGGCCTGTCCAACACCTCCGAAAATTCGGAGTTCTCAATGAAGGCCCAACTTATGTTATCTGCCAGATAAATATCGGTTGATGAAAATTTGAGCCAATAGTTTGTTTCATTACCCTGCATTTGATTGGGTAAATCAAAATGGGTAAATGAGGAAGTATCGGTAGCATCTATCTCAGTCGTAAATGTAGAACCATCAGCGCCTAATTTAGCGAGGACTAGCCCATCATAATTTGATTGTGAATGCATACCAAATGAACATGGATAATTCTCTTGGTCAACAGATAAGGAAATTTCCAATGAAGACCATTCTAAATCATCCTCCCCCTCAATGATTGAGAGAGAGATTAATTCGTTGTCTGATTCAGAGTCATGATTAGCAGAATTAATCTCGAAGCCGATTACATTAGTTGTCCCCCTATCTGGCTCATAGGACGTTACGAGATAGGTCCAACCTGCTGCAATAATGAGCAGCACTGCAATCGGGATGATTACTAATTTTCTCCTTTGACTAATTCTAGCACCTCAAGGTGATTTACACAACCGCTGGGTCCACGCTTCAAACGTTTGTCTGTCGAAATTCTTCATTTCCTCATCTCGACGTAGTGAATTTCGCAATGGAATAGCCATCCTATGGTTACCATTGAAAGATTCTGAGTGTCTTGAGATAAAGTCCCAGTAAAGATTCGTAATTGGACAGTTTTTCTTCGGATCAAACTGACATTCTTTGCAATAATCGCTCATTCTATTGATGTATGCGGCACCAGAGATGTACGGTTTTGTCATCATCGATTCTCCTAGAGCGAAAGTACCCATCCCCAAAACATTAGGCTCAACTACCCAGTCATAGGCATCAATGAATGCAGCATGGAACCAATCAGTCAATTGTCGAGGATTAACGTCTAGTAGCGAGGCAATGTTTCCCAGCACCATCAAGCGAGGGATGTGATGAGTCCAACCATCTTCAATTACAGACCCTACAACTGTATCCAGACAATTAAACCCGGAATCTGCATTCCAGTAAGCCATTGGTAGATTATTTTCTTGAGTTAAGTGGTTAGGATGTTTATTTTCACGAGGAAGGTTTTCTGAAATTCCTCCGCCATACCACATTGCATCTCTAACCTTGGTTAATGTCCGATTGACTGAGATATCCTCAAATCCATCAGTAATGTCATGAACATGTTTCACATATTCCCTCCAAATTAGTTGGCGTACGAATCCTTCAGTACTGTTCATTGGAGCTGGTGTTCTCAAGACTGATTCAAGCAAATTTGCCGGCATAATCCTGTGTATATTTACCAATGAAGCCAATCTGCTATGGAAGAGACCCTTACTTTGTGTCGACATTGCATCTTCATACGGTCCAAAATTAGGTAAATGTAGCATTGCAAAATCAAGCGCCTCTAGGGCTTGTGAATGATTTGTTGGAATTTTACTCAAATCTATTTTTCCAGGATTGTCAGAAAACACTGTATTCACTAATTCCTCAACCTCTCGATCCAAGTCTGTAACCTCAAATGTAGGTTCTTCCGGCGCTGTAGGTTGACCTTTCCATGTCATACGATTCTCTGAATCAAAACTATATTTGCCTCCTACGGGAGCCTTACCATCCATCAGTATTCCAGTTTCTTTCCTGAATCTTCTGTAGAATTTATCCATTCTGAAAGGGGGATTTATTCCAAGTTCCTCGACAAACCAATTCTTTGGAGTAAGCCATCCTGTGTGAGGGTGTTGTTGTAATTTTTCTGATTCAAATAATGGTTGCAATTCTTTCCGTGTTGAAAGTTCTGCTGGCTTTAGGCAATGAATTAGAGGAATATTCAGTTTCAATAGTGCCTCGGAATAATTGGAATTGGTGCCTATGTATTTCACAGGGTGTCCTTTGGATTGAGACTCAAGTGCAAATGATCTCATATTAGCGAGGATTAGACCCAACTTTTGTTTGTGATAAGGGCGAGATTTCCCTTTGGAGAGTGATTCAATCAGGATGATGCCGGTTGATTCGGGAGGCTCATCTTTCCATGGATTGAGGTCAAGATTTAGTTGGTCATAAAGTAGACACAACCATCTTTTGGGACGAGCAGCCGTATCATCCCGAAGCATCGAGATGAATACGGAACTGCCCGATCCCATGGTTACGTAGTCCTTCTTTCAAAGTAAAACTCAGCGTAGTCTACGTCCTGCAATCATTAGTGCACCGATGACCGCCAACGCAGCGATTCCAGCAGAGAATCCGGGTGTGTTGTTTGACTCCTCTTCTGGCTCTACAATCGAACCTTCTCCAACAACAATCTGCCCCGCCATTCCGGAGGTTGCATGAGGCACACAGATGTAGTTGAATGTCTGATCAACATCGAATTTGTATCTAAAATCGACACTCTTCATCGATTCCCCACTGTATACACCACTCATGTATCGAGTTGTATCTCCTTCCTTTGCAATCTGTGCAACGTTGTGAGCCATCGATTCGTCGTTCCAAATCCAACAAACCGTAGCACCTACCTCGACTTCCACGTATGGCTTATCATACGCTAATCCTGTGTCATCGATTCCGATGATTACATCACATTCTGAAGTATCTACTTCTGCAGGAGGCATCAATACCTTGTCTATGACATGGATTACACCATTTGATGCTGGAACGTCAGCCAATACTACATTTGCATCGTTGACCATTACACCTTCGCCAACGGAGAAAGTCAAATCGTCTCCATTTACAGCTCCAGCTACCAAACCGTCGGTTACTGCCGAGGATGGAACCTCACCTGATACTACGTGGTATAGCAAAATATCAGTTAGCAGAGCCTTACCCTCTTCATTGTTGAGGGCGACGAGATCGATTCCTGCCGCAGCAAACGCATCATCTGTCGGCGCGAAGACTGTGAATGGCCCATCACCTTGTAAGGTTGCTACAAGTTCGGCTTGAGCTAGTGCGGCTACTAACGAGTTGTGGATGGTTGTAGCTTGTGCGGTCATAGCAATATCAACGGCTGGCGCCCATGTGTATGCCTCACATTCCTCTTGACTAACTGTAGTGAGTGTGTGGGTTTGAAGGTTGTAACAACCTGTCAATGTCTGACCGTTCATCTCGTAGTCTACGTAGTAAGCATAGGCCATGCACTCATCGAACGAAGCACCTGCTACGATGGTGTTGGTATACGTGTTGTAGCATATGTCGCCATCCGCTTCAGTGATTGGTACCGGCGGCATCAGAACCTTGTCGATGACGTGAATGATTCCGTTTGAAGCCGCGACATCGGCGAGGATGACATTTGCATCGTTGACCATTACACCTTCGCCAACGGAGAAAGTCAAATCGTCTCCATTTACAGCTCCAGCTACCAAACCGTCGGTTACTGCCGAGGATGGAACTTCGCCTGATACTACGTGGTAGAGTAAGATATCATAAATCAACTCTCCTTGATTCGCGATAAACTCCATATCGATTCCGGCGTCAGCGAATGCTTGATCGGTCGGAGCGAATACTGTAAATGGTCCATCGCCCTGTAATGTAGTAACCAAATCAGATGCTGATAGTGCATCAACCAGTGTGTTGTGTATTCCTGTGCTTTGTGCGACTGTTGGAATATCCACCAAATCGGCAGGCGGCATCAGAACCTTGTCGATGACGTGAATGATTCCGTTTGAAGCCGCGACATCGGCGAGGATGACATTTGCATCGTTGACCATTACACCTTCACCGACTGTGAAGGTCAAATCATCGCCGTTCACAGCTGCTGCGACCATGCCGTCAGTCACTGCCGAGGATGGTACTGCACCAGACACTACGTGGTATAGAAGGATGTCAGTAAGTGCTGCTTTGCCTTCTTCGTTGTCAAGAGCAGCCAGATCAACGCCTGCTGCGGTGAAAGCATCGTCAGTAGGAGCGAACACTGTGAAAGGTCCGTCTCCTTGTAGTGTGGAAAGTAACTCTGCCTGGATTACTGCTGCGACCAGAGAATCGTGGATTCCTGTGCCTTGAGCAACTGTTGGTATATCTACCAAATCGGCAGGTGGCATCAAAACCTTATCGATAACATGGATAATTCCGTTCGAAGCCATAACATCGGCCATTGTTACAGTGGCGTCGCCGATCATTACTGATTCATTTGTAACGGTGAATGTAGCATCATCACCATTGAGCATGGTTGCAGTCATACCATCGGTGACTTGTGCTGCTTCCACTGAGCCTGCGTAAACATGGTAGGTTAGAATATCAACCAAAGTCGCATTTTCTTCATCGGTATCGAAGGTTGTGAGATCAATTCCGGCAGATGCAAAAGCATCGTCAGTAGGAGCGAAGACTGTAAATGGACCCTGTCCTTGGAGGGCTTCTACCAGTCCTGCATGCGCAAGGGCAGCCACTAGTGAGTCGTGGACTCCAGTATTCTGGGCGTTTGTTGGTATGTCCTGAGTATCATCTGCGATAACCACAGGTGGTGCCAACAGCATGGCGGTTGTTAGTAGGGCTACAAGTGCTAGTCTAGCATTCATGAATCGTCCCCGATATTGTTTAGCATATATAGCGCTGTACTGAAATGGAAAAACAATAATTCTCAGTCAAAAATTATCATCTTGAAAATCTAGTGAATTTCGTGAATGATAACACGTCTTTATAACCAACTTCTTGTCACATGGCTGTTCATGGAGTATACATATTCCAAATTAAGCACAAGAACGACTGCCATGGCGATGGCCGTAACATGTCTGGCATTGTTGATTACAACAACAGTGTCAGCAGCCACCGTTAACCCAGCCGACAAGGGATACGACAACTTGGGGATGTTGACTTTCTTCACCTTCTTCGTGGGTTACATTGCTATGGGTGCTGCATTCGTGTTTTTCCTAGTTGAGAGAAACAACGTTGCACCACAGTTTAGAACAACCATGACAATATCCGCACTAATCGTAGGTATTGCAGCAATGCACTACTACTACATGCGCGGTGTGTACATCGACCACGATGTAGTCAGCATCGAGTACCGATACATGGATTGGATCATCACCGTACCTCTGATGGCACTGAAATTCCCATCATTGGTTGGAAAGGATGCAATCACTGAGGACAAGTTTCTAGGTATGGGCTTCACAGCAATTTGTTTTGTTGGAGCACTAATCATGATTGGATTCGGATACGCTGGTGAAGCTGGTCTGATGGACGGAATGATCGCACTTCTACTAGGTGGAATGGGATGGGCAATGATAATTGTCGCAACCGGAACACCTTGGACAAGCGGAAAGGGTGTTGACAACAGCAAGATTGCACCTGAACTAATGTGGAGCACAAACGCTCTACGATGGTTCATTGTTGTCGGATGGATCATCTACCCACTAGGGTACTTGTTCAACCCAACCGTAGACATGCTTGATAACGTATCCGTTGAACAAATGGCAGTTCTGTACAACATTGCTGACATGATAAACAAGATCGGATTCGGTGTTGTCGCATGGATGGGTGCCAAGAAGGCAACCGAAATGATGGCTTGAATAATCTAAACAGCTTACTCAAACCAATCTGAATTACGTAACCCGAGTGGTCGGAATATCCGGCCGCTCGGGGACAACCTTCTCAACCTGAAAGTCTCAGAAACATCCCCCGAGAGTTTGGAATTGTAGGCTTGAAGCCCCATCTCTCGTAGAATCCATCGACATCCGCCATGAGGTTGATGTAAGAATAGCCAGATGCTTCGCGGGTGATATATTCCATTAGTGAATCCATAATCATAGAACCTCCCCCTTTGCCTTGCCATTCCTGTTCTACAGCCATATCGCAAATGTGAAACACAGTTCCTCCATCTCCTACGACTCTACCCATACCCACAATCTCATCAGATTCGTCGTGCCTAAGTAAAACTGAGTACAACTCCGAACCAAGTCCTTTGGTCGCTCCACTAACTGTCCTAGGGCGCATACCTGCCTTGTCTCGTAAACGCAGATATGTCTCAACATCAGGAACTGCGACTTCTATCGAAAACAGTTGATCACTTCCGGCCGAATTTCTTCTTTCTCTGGCCACCCTTTTGTTTGAATGATTTTCTCTGAGCTCTTTGTTGCCTATTGCCCTTGGTAGGTCCTTTCTTTGCGCCTTGAGATTCTGCTGACTTCGCCTCTTTCATTTGTTTCCTGAGACGAAGTCCGATCGATTGTAGGACTCCTTCTTTTGAATCGGCGCCTGTAGAACTCAAAGCATCCTTTGTTGAAATCTCAAGCCTTCCTTCTTGGGTAAACGGACGTGAAGGGTGACTTTTCTCGGGCTTCCTCCGCATACGAGTAATCCCAGCGGCACGAGCGGCCCAAGCTACGGTTTCCAAAGTAGGAGTTGGAATCGCTGCTTCCTTAGGCACTCGACGGCCTTGGGAACGGCTTAATCGGGAGTCGAAATATCCCGTCCAAACCCACATCTCATCCTTGCGCGAAGACACGACTACCAATCCACTCGGGGCAATGGTGCGACTTGAGGGCTTCGTGAGCCTCAGTCTTCCAGAAGTACACCTGAGACAGCGCCGTCCATACCTGGTCGAGAGGTGATTCTTACCTTGCCAGCCTCTGTCTGAGCGATAGCGCCCTTAGTGATGATATTTCGACGGACGAAGTTAGGGTCAGCGTCATTCTCTAGAACGCTGGTAATCTTCGAGCGAATGGTCTTGCCAGTCTTTGGATCGTTGACATTGACCGAAGTCGCTTGCATGACTCGAACGGTGGTTGAACCAGCGTGCTTTCGGTACACTTTGTTCTCGTCTTGATCGCCGATGAAAGCATATTGCTTTTCACTGGAAATTTCCTTTCGACGCTTGCCGCGATAGCGGTTAGGTCGCTTCAAGCGTCCGCCGGTTGGCTTGCGTCGAGAGATACCATGCCACTGTGCCATGCACCTCGCCGACCGACCACCCTTATTTCAATGGAGCGGCGATAATAGCGATTCTTTCTGAGCCGACCCTACGGGTCGTGTTCGGTAATTCACTCGCCTAAATCTGCCGCTAATGACTCGATTTGAGCCATAAGTGCGGCATAATCATCAACAACTGGGAATTGAGGGAATTCGTCAATTACATTCTGAGGTGGTCGGAATAATATGCCAGCATGGGCTTCTGTTAGCATATTGATGTCATTGTATGAATCTCCAACTGCTAAGGTGTTGAAATTCATATCACGTAGGCCTTCAACGGTTATTCTCTTCTGATCTTCCAATCGGATTTTCCAACCTGTAAGCATTCGACTATCTTCGTCAATTTCTAGATCGTGGCAGTAAAGGGTTGGGCGGCCAAGTTTGACCATCATTGGTTCACCGAATTGATAGAAAGTATCTGAGAGAATCAAAACCTGCCATCTCGCACGGACTTCGTCGAGGAACTCCTTGGCCCCTGGCAATGGATCCATTGTTGCAATGACTTGCTGAATATCGTCGATCGTAATTCCATGCTCGTCGAGGATACTGAGGCGGTAGCTCATCAATTTGTCATAATCCGGCTCATCTCTGGTTGTTCTTCGAAGTTCTTCTATTCCAGTTTTCTCCGCGACGTTAATCCAAACCTCTGGCATCAGTACTCCTTCGAGGTCAAAACAGACTACCAGCATGACTCGTCGCCGTAGCCCATGGGCTTCAAGATATTCTCAGGTATTGCTCCGCGAGGTTCATTGAGCGAGTTTTACTCCAAGCAGGCGTGAGCGAGAAGAGATTACGCCGCAGAACTCCAGTTCGATTCAAACAAATCAAAGATATTGCGGTAGAATTGTCAGCAAGAATTGCTGTAGATTTTGACATTAAATCATCTTTCTTGGAGAAAGCGAATTTCGATAATCGCGACCTGATTTTAGTTGACAAAACCGCGTTAGCAATGCAGGTTGAAACAGATGAAGGAAAGAAGTGGTTTCCAACACTAAGGGGGATACTCGCTTGGCAACCGAATGGTCTCTGGGCAGCAGTCGATCATGGCGCCATCCCATTCCTGATGAACGGGGCTGATTGTATGGGTGCAGGTGTACAGATGGCCGACCCAGCAGTTACAGCCGGAGACTTAGTTTGGGTGCGTGATGAAGAACACGGCAAACCTTTGGCCTTGGGAATCGCTATGGTAGATGGTGAAGAAATGGTTACAATGAACAAGGGCAAAGCAATCAATACGCTTCATTGGGTTGGAGATGATCTTTGGAATCTGGACCAATAATCACATCGTGATATTGAAATCAATGTACTGATTCGTAGTACCATGCGAGTTGGTCTTGGTATTGCTGTGTTACTACTCTCATTTCCTTTGATATCTCTGAGTTCAGATTTTGCCGAAGTACAAGTTGGTATTTTGACAAATTGCTGCTTTTCTGTTATGCTAGCAACAGGGGCGACATTATTGCCAAAGTCATCAAGAAACAAGTCAGTTTTTTTGAGACAAAATAACTGAATCAAATGGCACATGGGTTCATTTGCAAGTTGGTAAGTCGGTGTTCATGCGACAGTTCCTTGCCTTGCTGATGGTAGCGATGCTCGCCTTTTCAGTCAGTGGTGCTGGCCAAGGTGGCGTTAACGACTCCACATCAACTGAAGGAACCGGAATCGCATCGCTAAGTTATGCAGATGTGGTAAGGGAAAATACCGAGTTTGAAATCTCTGTTGTACTGGATGAAGGGAACGACATCAGTAAAATCGAATGGATTACACAGGTCTGCATCAATACAGGTATTTGCTGGCCTCCGCAAAAGACCGAGTTAATTGATTCTGGAGACGGACTTACTTTCACTGGATCTGTACTAATTGACGATTACGCAACATATGCTAATTGGCGGTTCGATATAACTCGAAGCGATGACAGCACTGAGACATTTCCAGAGTCCGGCTTCGGGTGGAAAGTTTGGTCTGATTGCTGGTTTGACAACGGCACTTGGGGCGGACCTTCAACCGATTGTCAAGAGAAAAATGATGATTCATCACTTCCGGGATTTAACATAATTGCAACAATGGCAGCAATTGGAATAGCAGTTTTCTCCAGAAAAAACGATGATTGAATAATGAATAATTCTTCGTTACATTGTGAGTATCGTAGATTGCCTACCAAACCACCTCTTAGAGAGGTGTCTCCTACGGGAAGGGGCATTAGTTGAAGATCCAAAATTTGTCCTACACTGGATGAGAACTGCGATACGTCTGGATGAATGTCCAACATTCGATGTTGCAAGAGTTCTTTCTAACGAACTGGATTTGCCACTGATTATCTATCACGGAATAGACGAACGCTATCCCTATGCATCCTACAGACATCATAGATTTCTCTTGGAAGGGGCAGCAGATGTAGAAATGCGTAGTGAAAAATTCGCAATCAAACACCTAGTCCACGTAGCTAGAGAGAACAACCGTACTCCAGCACTTCTCGACCTTGCAAAAGATTCCGCCTATGTCGTTACAGATATGGTTGATTTAGAGCCCTGGAAAGAATGGACGAAGTCAGTGACTATGATTACATCTGTAGTGGAAGTTGACTCACATTGTGTGCTTCCCAGACCTGTTTTTGGAAGAAGTCGAGACCGGCCATTCCGATTTAGAAACTCAACCAAGAAGAAAATCTCCAATCGGTTAGAATTTGAATGGCCAAAATTACATCTCAAAGTCAGACCCTTACCCGAAAACTGGGAACCCTCATTTGAACCGGTTAGCCCATTAAAAGAATTGCAAAAAGATGGGGGTAAATCTATCCTTAAGGATTGTAATATAGATCCAACCGTTGTACCAGTTGTGGATATTAAAGGAGGACATTCGGAGGCTATGAGTCGATGGGAGGAATGGTCCAAGAATAATCTTCGTAGTTACCATCGTAGAAGAAATAATGCGGCAGATAGAGAAGGTGTAAGTGGTCTTTCTCCATGGTTGCATTATGGAATGATTGCATCAACTAAGGTAGTCAGAGATGCCAAAAAAATAGGTGGCAAAGGTGCAGAAAAATTCCTTGATGAAATGCTTGTATTCCGAGAACATGCCCAACACCACGTACACGATACAACAGATGCAGAATCATGGAATAACATTCCTGTATGGGCCAGAGAATCTTGGCGTCAAAGATTCCCTAACTTTGCTAATCTTCCCAAACTGCAAATTGAAAGGGGAAACACTCGGGATCGAATCTGGGACGCAGCTCAAAAAGGGCTAGTTCGGCATGGAGTAATGCATAACAATGTTCGAATGACATGGGGTAAAGCAATCGCAGGCTATCGCGCTGATCCAGAAGAAGCGATGGCTCTAGCCTTAGAACTGAATAATCGATTTGCACTAGATGGCAGGGATGCTAACTCAATAGCAGGGATACACTGGTGTTTTGGCCTATTCGACAGACCATTCGATCCACCGGGTCCTACCATGGGTCGAATTCGAAAGAGGCCAACATCTAGGCATCTAGATCGAATTGATATTGAGAAATACGAAGATTGGACTACTGCACCTACAAATTTCAAGAAGTTGAATGTGGGGGTAATCGGAGGGGGCCTCTCCGGTAGATTTGCAGCTAGATTACTGATGGACTTAGGGCATGATGTTACAATTTTCGACAAAGGTACGAGGGCCAGTGGCCGATTATCCAATAGACAAACAGAACAAGGTATATCATTTCAGATGGGCACTAGATACCTAGATTCTATTCCAAAATGGATGACGAGATATGTCAATGATTGGAAAAACAGAGGCTATGTGGATATCCAAAAGAATCGTTTGACACCTGCCAGACCATTTCCAGAATTACTCGAAAATATTGCTGAAGGAGTTAATGTAATTCAATCAGTAAAAATTGAAAAAATTAACCAAATACAAGATATTGTTGAATTATCTGGGACTAAAGAAGGTGAGAGCTTTGCTTCCAAACACGACCATGTTATTTTGGCAATACCAATTGAACAGGCCCAAATTCTCACTAAAGATTCGGAATTGGAATTATCTGGAGAAAGTGAATC
>Ga0181568_10003936_pt1 | contig 13318 bp, 14 predicted proteins | sample 101ome_20_FD_133758 | JGI IMG/M metagenome (GOLD analysis project Ga0181568, IMG submission 133758) | Coastal salt marsh microbial communities from the Groves Creek Marsh, Skidaway Island, Georgia - 101404AT metaG (megahit assembly) | ecosystem: Environmental > Aquatic > Marine > Intertidal... | reverse complement strand
TTCAATTTGTACAATAACTTCTGTTGCTCCAACAGGCAGATTTGGTTATATAGAAGTTGATAATGATTTTAGAATTAAAAGTTTTAATGAAAAACCTAAGTCTGATAAATCTCTCATTAACGGAGGCTTTTTTGTTTTCGAACCTGAAATTTTTAATTTAATAGAAGGGGATGAGACGATTTTGGAGGTAAATCCAATGTTAAAGCTAGTTAAATTAGATTCATTGACTGGTTACATCCATAATGGTTTCTGGCATCCAATGGATACGTTAAGAGATAAAAAATATCTAGAATCTCTCTGGAATGAAGGGCATGCCCCTTGGAAGCTTTGGAGTTAATAATTTTTGCTAAATATTTATAAGAACAAGAAGGTTTTAATATTTGGCCACACTGGATTTAAAGGTAGCTGGTTAGCATTATGGTTATCCAGGCTTGGTGCAAATATTAGTGGGATTTCTTTACCTCCTGAAAATAAATATGATCATTTTAATCTTTTAAATTTAGATATCGATACACAATTTTTAGATATAAGAGATTATGAAGGTTTAAAAAAAAAATTAGTTAAATTTAATCCCGATTTAATCTTCCATCTAGCAGCTCAACCGCTTGTTAGAGATTCTTATGTAGATCCTCTAAAAACATGGTCAACTAATGTAATTGGCTCTGCAAATATTTTAAATGCAATCAAATATGCAAGAAATTTGAAAGGTATAATCGTTGTAACATCAGATAAATGCTACGAGAATAAAGAAATAAGAAGAGGGTATAAAGAGGATGATCCAATGGGTGGGAATGACCCATATAGTGCCTCAAAAGGTGCCTGTGAGATTTTAGTAAACTCCTACAGAAAGTCTTTTTTTGATTTAAAATCATCTCCAATTATATGTTCAGTAAGGGCAGGCAATGTAATTGGTGGTGGTGATTGGTCAAAAGATAGGTTAATTCCAGACATTATAAAGTCAATAAAATCAAAAAAAATACTAAAAATTAGGTATCCTCATGCCATAAGACCATGGCAACATGTGCTTGATTGTATTTATGGATACTTATTGTTGGGAGAAAAACTACTAAAACATGAAACAGGCTATTCGGGGGCATGGAATTTTGGACCTAATAGATCAGAAGGATTAAAAGTTATTGATATTTTGACAATTATTAAAGAACAGTGGAATTCATTTGATTGGGAAATAGAAAAAAAAATTCAACCTTATGAGTCAAATTTATTATTACTAAATAATACTAAAGCCAAAACTTTTCTGAAATGGAATCCTATTTGGAGAAAAAAAATAAGCATTTATGAATCCATTTATTGGTATAAAGAATTCTTAAAAAATAAAAAAATTATAAGTGAGCAACAACTTGAAAAATATATAAAATTAATAAAATGATTTTTAATAAAACTAAAATTAAAGATTTATTTGTAATATCTAATTTTAATATTCCAGATGAAAGAGGGTCTTTTTCTAGATTATTTTGTCAAAAAGAATTTAATGATCATTTTGATAAAAATATTGTACAGATAAACAGATCATTTAATAAAAAAAAAGGTACTATTCGAGGGCTTCATTATCAAGAACCGCCCATGTCTGAAATTAAAATAATAAATTGTATAAAAGGATCAATTTTTGATGCTGTTGTAGATTTAAGAAAAGACTCTGAAAGTTTTTTAAAAACATTTACATTAAATTTAGATGCGTATAATAATTATGCATTACTTGTGCCAGAAGGTTTTGCCCATGGTTTTCAAACTCTCGAAAATAACACAGAAATACTTTATTTCCACTCCAATTATTACAGCCCAGATTATGAAAGGGGTTTAAGATATGATGATAAATTATTAGGGCTTAATTGGCCAATTGAAGATAGAATTATATCAAAAAGAGATAAATCTTTTTTATTTATTGATAACGATTTTAAAGGTATTTAATGAAGTGTAGATTTTGTAATAGTACTTTAAAAAAAAATTTTGCTGACCTAGGAAATGCTCCACCATCTAATTCTTTTAAGAATATAAATCAAATTTATAACCCAGAAATTTTTTTTCCTTTACAAGTATTTGTTTGTAGTTCATGTTTACTGGTACAGACAAAAGATTTTGTTGAAAAAGAGAAACTTTTTACTAATGAATATGTATATTTTTCTTCTTCCTCTTCTTCATGGCTTGAACATGCTCGAGTATATTCAGAACATATTATTTCTAAATTAAACCTTAATAAATCAAGTATGGTTATTGAGATAGCTTCAAATGATGGTTATCTTCTTGTAAATTTTCTTAGAAAAAAAATTCCATGTTTAGGAATTGAACCTACAGAGAGTACTGCAAGAGTTGCAATTAAAAAAAATATACCAGTTATAAGAGAGTTTTTAACTAAGGAGTTATCTCTAAAAATTAAAAAAAAATATAAAGCTGATCTAATTTGTGCAAATAACGTATACGCTCATGTTCCAGATATTAATGACTTTACCCGGGGATTAAAAAATATTTTAAAACCTAATGGAACAATAACTTTAGAATTTCCTCATTTATTAAATTTAATTAAATTCAATCAATTCGATACCATTTATCATGAACATTATTCTTATTTGTCTTTAATTGTTGTGAAAAAAATTCTAAAAAATAATCATCTTAGGATTTATGAAGTCCAAAAATTGAATACCCATGGAGGAAGCTTGAGGGTTTATGCATGTCATGAAAATAGTTCTATCAAAAGGGATGATTCAGTTGTAAAAATCATTAATGAGGAAATTCTATTTGGTTTAAAAAAAATTGGTACTTACCTAAATTTTCAAGATTGCATTTATAAAATTGCAAATAATTTTTTATTATTCTTAATTAAGGAAAAAAATAAAAATAAAAAAATAATTGGATATGGTGCAGCGGCTAAAGGAAATACTCTTTTAAATTTTTGTGGTATTAAATCTAATCTATTAGATTTTGTTTGTGATGCTTCTCCATCAAAGCAAAATAAATTATTACCCGGGTCTAATATTGTAGTTTTACCTCCATCTGAAATCAAAAAATTTAAACCCGATTGGATTATTATATTTCCATGGAATATTGTTAATGAAATTATAAATGAATTATCTTATGTGAGAGCTTGGAATTGTAAATTTGTTACAACTATTCCAAATTTAAAGGTAATTAATTGAAAATACTTATTACTGGTGCTAATGGTTTTTTGGGAAAACATCTTGTATCTAAGCTACTTGATGATGGTCATTATATAACTTTGATTTTAAGAATGAATACAAAAATTCCAGATTTTTTTATTCATTCAAGAATTAATATTTTTTATTTTGATCTTAATGATATTAATAAGTTTAATCTTATAAAGCCCATCCATCCTGATGTACTGATTCATTTAGCATGGGATAATCTTCCTAACTATACTAGCAATTTACATCTTCTCAATTATCATCATCATATTAACTTTTTTAATTCAGTAATTAGATTTGGAATAAAAAAAATAATTGTAACTGGCACATGTCTTGAGTATGGAATTTCTGAAAATTTACTTTTTGAGAATAAAGATGTAAAGCCCACAACTATATATGGATTAACTAAGAATATGCTGAGGCAATATTTGCAATTTATGCAAAAATATTATTCATTCCACCTTCAATGGTTAAGAATTTTCTATGTTTATGGACCTGGACAACACCCTAATAGTCTTTATTCACAAATTCAACATGCAATTATAAATAATGATGCCGAATTTAAAATGTCAAAAGGCGATCAGATAAGAGATTTTATTCATGTTAATGATGTTTCAAGAATTGTTTCAAATGCAGTCAAAAATAATTCTGTCGAAGGAATAATTAATGTATGTAGCGGTAAACCTCAAAAAGTAATAGATTTTGTTAAAAAACTTTTAGATGGAAACAAAATTAAATTAAATAATAATTATTATGATTACCCCTCATATGAGCCAAAGAATTTTTGGGGAAGTACAGAAAAACTTAAACAGTTAATTTAATATTTTTTTAATTAGAAATATAAATTTCTTTAATATACCCTTCTTTAATTTTTGAATAATCTCTAGATACAACAGAGATATTTTTAAATTTACTAATTAGTTCTTTAACAGGATTTTGTTTAAAGCTCCTACTTTCATGATTAAGTGAAAAAAATAAACTATTTTTTGATTTACTAAAGTTTTGAATATATTTTAATGATTCTTTTTTATTTATTTCAGGAATAGAATCCTTGTTAATCATTACATCATATTTAATATTTGCTTTTTCAAAATCACTATTAGATATAAATTCAAAATATCGTAATTCAGATTTCTTTAATGTTGACCTAATAAGATATTCTTGAAATATTAGCATTTGAGGTAAATCAACTAAGTATATTTTTTTAATATTACCCTTGAAGAAAAAAAATAAATTTAGTGCATTAAGACCAGATCCTCCACCAATTTCTAAAAAATTTAATTTATTTTTTGTTGAAAAATTAAAATTAGTTAAAATATTTTTTAGTTCAAGATTTAGAAATAAAGACTCAATAAATCTATGATTAATTACACCATTTCCTACATTTAGTCCATAAGGTGAGCCATAGTTAGGAATTGTTTTAAGGGGGAATTTTTTTGATATTTTGTTATACAATTTAACGTAATTTGTTTGACTATGTTTATAGTTATTTACTTGGTATGGCGCTGGATAATCCAGAATGCCATCATAATGTGCTAATGCTAAAATACCTTCCAATATAAGTTGTTTATGGGACACATTAAGTATAGGATTTTTAAATAAATCTCCATCTTCTGCCCCTCTAATGCATTTATCTCTAAAAAACTTAGATAAGATAATTGAGGTACATTTAACATCATTTATTTCGATAGCCGAATATAAATCATGATATTTTTTATTTAGGATCTGATCCCATAATTTAGAATTTTTATTTTTGTTTTCAAGAATCTTATTTTTATATTTCTTAATCAGTAATGAGGTTATTTTAAAATCGACATTTGATTCAATAAAATGATAATCGAATTTATTTTTTGAGAAAAAATATCTAATTAGATGATGTATTCGATATTTTGTAATTAAAAATTTTAAGTAATTTATCAATATTTAAGATTTATAAATAATTAGTTTGCATGTATATAATTAAATTATATTATGTATATAACTTAAGATCATTTAGATTTTGTAAAAAATTATAAATTTCTGATTTATTAATCAAAATTAAATATTCAAATTATTAGATGACAAATAAAAATATTAAATTTTCTATCATTATTCGAACTTTCAATGAGGAGAGATGGTTACCGCATTGTTTAAATGCAATTTTCTCCCAATCCATAAAAAATTTTGAAATTATTATTGTTGATAATTACAGCAATGATAACTCCATATCAATTGCTAAAAGATATAATTTAAAAAAAATATATAAAATAAAAAAATTTTTACCTGGTAAAGCTTTAAATATTGGTATTAAAAAAGCTGTGGGTGAATTCATTGTTTGTTTATCAGCGCATTGTATTCCAAAAAATAATAAATGGCTTGAAAATTTATTTTTAAATTTCAAGGATGATAGTGTTGCTGCTGTTTACGGAAAACAATTACCCCTTCCTTTTACATCCGATTCTGATAAACGAGATCTAGTTATTGCATTTGGTGACGATAAAAAATTTCAAAAAAAAGATTATTTTTTTCATAATGCTAATAGTATGATTAGAAAGACTCTTTGGAATAAATTTAATTTTGATAATAATGCAACAAACATTGAGGATCGAATATGGGCTAAGCAAATCATTAATAGTAATTATCAAATAGTTTACGAGCCAGATGCATCTGTTTATCATTATCATGGCCTTCATCAGCATGAAGACTCATCTAAAAGGGCTCAAGGAATTGCTAGAATTTTAGATAATTTACATAATGAAAACTTTAATAAACTTCCAAATTTTTTAAATCCAGAAAACAATAATTTCATTGCTGTTGTACCTATTATTGGGAATATAAAGAAAATTAAACAATTTAACTTATTAAAGTTATGCCTTGACCAACTTGAAACATCTAAATACATAAAAAATATTTTTATATTAAGCGATAATAATGAAGTTTATGATTTTATATCTGGAGTAAATATTAATGTTATTCAGAGGCCAAATAATCTAAAAAGTCGTAATATTTCTTTAGAAAAAATTATGAAATATGCTTTAGACAAGATTGAATCTTTAAAGATGTATCCTGATGCTTTATTATATGTGAATTATTTGTACCCAATTAGACCATCTAATTTATTTGATGATCTTATTCTTGAGCTCCAGTATGAAGGATTGGATTCAGTTTTTTCTAGTTATGTTGATTATGGAAATTTTTGGATAAAAAATTCTAAAAACAAATATGAACAGATCGGAGATCCTCTTGCTCCAAGACTTAAAAAGAACCCTTTTCATAGGGCGCTCTATGGATTAGGTTGTTTAACTCATTCATCAATTATCAGACAAAGTAGGCTTGTTGGTGAAAATGTTGGTATTCTTCCTCTAAATAATATTGCTTATGCACTTAGGGCCGACTCAGAAACCCCAAATAATATTTTATTAAGTTTGCTTGAGAAAAACGAGAAAAAATAATATGTATGAAAATATTGATATAAAAATTACTAAGGTCGAAGGAATTTCGCTTTCATCCCCTTATGGAGATGGAAAATCACTAGGTCAACCCCTAGGAGTTAAATCTATAGGATTAGTTAGGATTACAGATGAGGCTGGCAATTATGGAATAGGTGAAACTTATTCAGGAGTTTATTCACCAGATATAATTAAAATTGTTATTAAATTTTTTGAGCAGTATATTATTGGAAAAAAAATTGGTGATGATTCGTTTATCAAAAATATTGAGCAGATACCTTTTATTGGTGGAAAAGGAATATTTCAAAGTATATTAAGTGCAATTGAGATTGCGCTATTTGATCTTCGAGGAAAAATTCTACAAGTCCCATCATATAAATTACTCTCAAAAAAATTCAGGGAATCTATACCAGTTTATGCTAGTAGCGGGACTGCAGTTTTTTCTCCAGATGAAATTGAATCTGATGTCAATAACATATTAGATCTTGGATTTAATGCTTACAAAATGAGAATAGGATATCAAGATTGGAATAATGATCTTAAACGAATCAGAGCTGCAAAAAGAATTTTAGATAAAAAAAAATTAATGGTTGATGCAATAATGGGAACATTAAGGCCGCCGTGGGAAACTAAAACTGCCATAGAAAAAGTACATGATCTTATAGATTTTAATTTATATTGGCTTGAAGAACCTTTATTTCCAGATAATATTGAAGGATTAAAAGAGTTAAAAAATCTTAATCTTGTACCAATAGCTGCAGGTGAAGCATATTCGTCAAGATTAGAATTTGATTTAGTTTTAAAAACAAATGCACTAAATTTCTTACAATTTGATGCTACACATTCTGGTGGGATGAAGTTTTGTTATAATCTCGCGAACCAAGCCTCAAGATACAATATGAAAAGTGCCTTGCATGTTTGGGGTAGTGCAGCGGCAATTTCTGCTAATTCGCATGTAGGAATCTCAAATCCATTAATTGATTATTTAGAAATTCCGATGGTAAAACTTGATCTCACCGATGAAATGTGGATTGAGAAACCTACTATTGAAAGAGGACTTTTAATACCAAACGATTTACCTGGTCTTGGAATAAAATTAACTGACAAATTAATTTCAAAATATTATTTCAAAAAAAATAGTGGCTACAGGATAGCTTGAGTGATAAAGAAAAAAGATCAATTGTTTACAAGTGAAAAAGCAGTAATTGCTTCAGATCTTTTTTTACCTTTAAAATTATACAAAATCCCAAAAATTTTTTTCTCTCAACTTTATAAATCATTCCCAAATATTAAATTTGTTGAATTGAATACTCCAGGATCACCAATATACAATAACGATGCTTCAATATATTTTGGGAATATTATTACCAAAGAAACAATAAAAAAAATGCCTGGATTAAAATGGATTCATTTTGGATCTGTGGGAATAAATAGGGCTAATATCAAAGAGGTTTACGAAAGAAAAATTATTGTCACAAATAGTAAGGGGTTGCTAACTAATTCAATGGTTACAACAACATTGGCATTTATTTCATCACTCTTTAGAGGAATACATTATTGTAATAATTTAAAAAACGAAAATAATTTGAGCAGAGAAAGTTTTGATAAATACTTTAATAATATAACTGATTTGTATAATAAGTCCTGTCTAATTGTTGGATATGGCGATGTTGGTAAGAAATTAGCAAAAATTCTAAAACAATTTGATATGAAAATTTATACAATCTCAAGACAAAAAAATATTGATAATTTTGTTTATAAAAATTATGAATTATATGAGCTAGAAGAGGCTGTTTCAAATGCTGACATTATAGTAAATTTACTTCCACTAACAAAAGAAACAAAAAATATTTTTTCAAAAAAAATTTTTGAATCAATGAAAAAAAATCCAATTTTTATTAATGTTGGAAGAGGCGAAACTGTTGATGAAAAGCAATTAATTATAGCCTTAAAAAATAAAATTATTTCAGGTGCGGGATTAGATGTTTTTGCAAATGAGCCCTTACCAAAGAATTCATTATTATTTGATTTTGAAAATGTAATTATTACTCCTCATATTGCGGGACTTAACAGAGATTACTGGAAAAAACAGTATGAATTATTTTCTCATAATCTATATAGTTATTTTCATTCAAAAGATCAATTGAAAAATTTAGTTCAACTTTCAACTGAAAGCTTGCTAGATGAATAGTTATAATGTTTTAGCTGTCATTCCTGCTCGTGGAGGATCAAAGGGCTTAAGGAACAAAAATATTAGAGACCTTTGTGGTTACCCACTTATAAAATATTCCATTGATTGTGCAAAAAAATCGATGTTTATTACTGACTTTATTGTTTCAACGGATAGCATTAATATTTCAGAAATATCAAAATCTTTAGGAGCTCATGTACCATTTATTCGCCCTAACGAGCTATCTAGTGATAATGCATTGTCGCTTCCTGTTATGCAACATGCTACAAAATATATGGAAACTTCCTTAGATAAAATCTATGATGCAATTTTAATGTTACAACCAACAACTCCATTAAGACTTAGTATAGATGTTGATACTGCAATTACGCTAATGTTAAATGGTAATTATGATTCAGTCATAAGTGTTGTTGATGTTGATGGTTATCATCCCTATAGAATGAAAAAAATTCAGAATAATTTATTAGTAAATTTTATTGATCAAGGATTTGAAGACATGAGGCCAAGACAAGAATTACCTAAATTATATATTAGAAATGGAGCAGTATACCTTACAAAAAGAAATATTTTAATGGAGCAAAATTCTTTTGTTGGAGAAAAATGTGCTCCTTTAGTGATGGATAAGGAAAGATCAATTAATATTGATACTATTGCAGATTTTAAATTAGCAGAATTTTATTTAGAAAACCAAAAATGATAGCTAATTTTTTTAAGGAAAAATTTTCTTTTTCAAACTTTTTATTTTGTTTATTACCTTTAATATTATTACAACCTAAGTTATCAATTCCATTTTTTTTTGCTGGTAGCTTTATAGGACTATATTATTTAATTAAAAAAAATAACTTATTTGAAAGAAAAATATTTAAATTTTTTTTTAGAATTGTATTAATTTATACTTTCTTTAATTTATTTTCAATTTTTTTTCCCATAAATAATTTAAGTGAAATTTTAAGGGCTAAAGGGCTCCTAATAATTTTAATCGCACCTTTATTTTTAGTTTACCTTAATAATGTTACTCTTAAATCTGAGCAAATTATTTCAATCAATAATATATTTCTCATTATATGTTTTATCATTCTTGTATATAAAAATCAGACCGATCTATTTATTTCAATTAATCAAAGAATATTATGGCCTGTTCAATATGCATTAGTTTTAGTAATGTATTCTTGGATTTTTAGTAACTATAAAAGAAAATTTCAATTTTCTATAACTTGTATATTAAATGTCTTATTTTTTTATTTTTTTTTCACGGCTAGTTATAGGAGTATGATAATTACCGTATTTTTATTAATCATTTTATATATTTTTTTGTCAAAAAATTATTCAAAAGGTGATTACTTTATTTTTGCATTTAGTAAATTTATTTTTTTAATTTATATTATTTGTTTATTTTATTATATTTTTGGTAATCCACGTTTTCTTAGCATCTTTGATAATCTAAATTATTTTTCGAGCTTTTATAATCAACACGATAATTTTAATAGTGAACTAATATATGATAATTCTGTGAATATAAGACTAGATTTTTTTATAAGTGGTCTTGTAAATTTTTCTAATTCTCCATTATTTGGAAATGGACTATTAACAACAAAGCAAATATTATTTGACACTTTTAGCCTGCTCCCAAATGGAGATTCAATGTTAGCTGATCATTTTCATAATACTTATTTAACAATTTTAAGCGAACAGGGAATATTTGGTTTTATACCATTTATTATATTTTTTATAGTATTACCTTTTTTATTTTTTATAAAAAATTTAAAACATAGTTTTGATAATAAGAATTGTATTTTTGGGATATTAGTATTATTTTTTTATCTTATATATAATTTTTTCGATTCATTTTTATGGATTGGGGCGGATTTTGAGATTACCATATTTTTTATTTATCTATTCTTGCCTTATTTACAAATTATTAATAAAAAAAATTAAATTAATTTATACTTTAAATATAATAGAAATATAAAAAATAAATGCAATCATATAAAAGATTTTTTGATGTTCTTGTAATTCTTTTTTTTACTCCTGTACTTATTCCTTTGATGGTGTTTATAACAATTATTATCTTTTTCCACTTTGATGGGCCTGTTTTTTTTTGGTCCAAAAGAGTTGGTAAAAATAATAAATTTTTTTTAATGCCCAAATTTAGATCAATGATTTCAAATACCCCGGTTATTGGAAAACATCAGCTTGATAATCCAGAAATTTATATAACTTTTTTTGGCAAATTTTTAAGATCTACAAGTCTTGATGAATTACCACAAATTTATTCAATAGTATTAGGTGATATGTCTCTTGTTGGTCCACGCCCAGCGCTTTTTTCCGAAACTTATCTCATAAAAAAACGAAATAAATTTGGTATTAATGAGCTAACTCCAGGCCTTACAGGCTATGCTCAGATTAATGGTAGAGATTCTATTTCGGTTGATAAAAAAATTAAATATGATTTATATTATAAAAATAATATATCTATTTTTTTAGATATTAAAATTATGATGATTACTTTTTATAAAGTTATTTTTAGGCAAGATATAAGGTTTTGATATTTAAATTATTTTATAAATACCGCTTAAGAAAGTATTAATAACTAAAAATAATAAGTCTTAAATCATAGTAAAAGAATTTCACTAAAATTTGATATTTCTCTATGAATATTGATATTTTCCCAATTTTGACTAGAACCATAACCATAATTTGCTTTGATAAAAGGAATATTACAATTTTGTGCAGCTAATCCATCAGATAAAGTATCTCCCACAAAATAAATCGATTTATATTTTTTTTTATTAATTTCTTTTAGAGCAATTAACTCTGTTTTATTTTTTGCTTCTGGGTTTTCATCCATGCAAGCGATCCAATTAAAAAAGTTTTTCCATCCATAATAATTAACAAGCTTGTGAGTTGGTTTAGCACGTTTATTTGTGACAATGCATAGATGGTCACCTTGACCGCTCAGATAATTTAACGTTTCATTAACTTTAGGGTACTGAGGAGTGTCAAAGACTAACTTGTCATCGTAGAGCTGTTGAAACCGTTTTTCAAACACATCAAGCAGGTATAGTTTTTTATCAGTTAAGATCATCCTTAAAGATTCATTAAGCGTTGGCCCAATGACCATGTTGTTTATGAAACTACACCTTTCAGGAACGAGTTCTTGACCGACTTTTAGGTAGCAGGCTTTGATGGCTTTTTCTGAGTTAACAAGAGTTCCATCAAAATCAAGAAGCCAGAGTCTTGTCATTTAAAGATTTATCCAAGCATTGGTTTTAATACTTTCTTGAATGGCTTCCAGAGTTTTGATATTCCATAACGCATCTTGAGGTGAAATTTTTGTAGAAGTATTTTTTAAAATGCATTCATTAAAGTGTTTAAACTCGAGTTCAAAATGACTTGCACTGGGTATAATTTCTTCGTGGTAGCCAGATTTTTCAGTGCTGTAGACGATCTTCGCTTTTTGATCTTCGGGCTGCCAAATCGTTGGGATTTTTGCTCGACCTGAAGGACCAAAAACCTCAACCTCGGAACGCCTGGTACATTCAAAACTAATATCAAATGTAGCTCGTTTATATTGGCCAAAATCAATCATACCTGTGGTTGATAGGTCAGCACCATGTTCATTGATTTTTGATTGAGCATACACGCGCATAGGATTTTGTTTAAAGCATTGCCTTAAGGTATGAATTGCATAGGGTCCAATATCCCAAAGTGCACCTCCACCTGACTTAATAGGACGGTTTATTCGGTAGAGACGTGCTGGTTGAATAGGGAAGGAGAACATGGAATATGCATAATTGATCTCGCCTAAGATATTCGATTTAATGATATCCAGCAATCTTTCAAATTGAGGGTGGAAGGCATACATAAAACCTTCCATGATTTTAATATTATATTTTTTTGCCTCGTTTAATAAAAGCTCAACATCAGATACCTGAATCGCCATCGGTTTTTCAACTAAAACATGTTTATTAGAACGAATGGCTTTTAAGGCTGTGTGTACATGATCTTCATTTGCCAGGGGGATATAAACGGCATTAATTTTTGGATGATTAATAACAGAATCGAATCCATTAAATGCTTGGACTTTATTTATTAATTCGGGACATGTTTTATTAATTAAAGATTTAGCCGCATCTGTGCGACGGCTACCGATGGCAATTAAATCACCATTTGTTGAATTAGCGATGATGGGCAACACTTTTTCAACAATACGTGCAGCGCCTAGAATTCCCCAATTTACTTTTGTCATGAATTAGCCAAATTGATAATGTTTTCGAAGTGGGCTTTTAACTTCCCAAGTGCAATCTAAACCTGCTTCAAACGTCACTAAATCACCAGGCCTAAATGAGATTGATTCACCTGTATTGGATGTCACTGTGACATTACCTTCTAATATATAGGCTGTTTCCTTGTCTGAATAACTCCAAGGGAATGTCGATAATTCCTTTGACCAGGTCGGCCAAGTATCAATGCCTAAAGATTTTTTCTCAGCATCGCTTATTTTTTTAACACTCATCTGCGCCATGACTTTCCTCCTTTTGCTT